>SDBS01001522.1_pt1 | contig 23527 bp, 18 predicted proteins | sample 2277091 | NCBI WGS metagenome assembly SDBS01 (sample SAMN10404972, study PRJNA504765) | marine sediment metagenome | isolation source: marine sediment core GS10_PC15, 163 cmbsf | place: Arctic Ocean: Southern Knipovich Ridge | collected 2010
ACCGGCCGCTGTAGGTCGGCTCGAGATCCGGATCAGGAGGTGTTTCCCGAAAGCCGCTGAATGTGTAGGGGAAGTGTCCGTGGTTGATCACCAGTGGATAACGGGCCTCCGGGTGTGTATCAAATCCTTCTGGAAGAAGAATGTGAGCGCCGAGAAACATGGGTCTTCCCCAGAATTCAGTTAAAAGTTGACTCTGAATTTTTATATGCTTGATGTATTTAGTTTCCGGTGGATCTGGAATGGGAGGGATTTCTTGATCGAGGACAATAGTGATCATTTTATCTTTCTGTGGATCAATTTTGACGTCTTGTGGAGTGCTGAAGAAATTTCCTGGCTTTTGGACCCAGCGCTGGCCTTCTCCCTTATCCATAGGAAGTTTGACGATGTGTCCATCCGCACGGTGAAAGGTCTCGTACCGGTTTAAAAACGCTTGAATGGTGTAGGTTCCGGGAGGGATTTCAGAGATGCGGGGGACAGGATATCCAAAAACACTCTCGTCAAAAAGCGCGGAATCACCGGGTTTGAGGCCGTTGATATCGACACCAAAAATGAGCTGGGTGTTGGGTCCATCACTGATTTGGAAGCGTGGTTCCTGGCTGTTGTCGTTTGAGATCAAAAGAAGCATACGGCCGTCGAGAGGTTCTTGGCTGAGTGATTCGACAAACGATAGGCTGAATCGGAATTTCTTTGCCGTATCTTTTCTCTCTTTTTGACAGGAATTCAAAAAGAAAACCGCTATAATCAGGGAAAAAAATACGACTCCAGTTTTTTTAAGATATTTTTTGTACATTTATCCCTCCAAGCCTAAGAATATTTAACCTATATCTTGTCTCTTAATGACATTAATTTCAATCCGCATGGGGATTGTATTTGCGTAGTTTGCTTGTGGACACGCCGTATTGGATCAGTCCGGAGACGATAATAAGGGCGCATATAATTCCGTCAAGGACTGGCACCCCCAATGTTGCTTGTAAAGGCTTATCCATGCCCGTTAATCCTGCACACCCTAGGACGATCACTTCTGCGGCGTCTTTTTCGATGGCTTTTCTGGCCACTTCTGTATATATGGTTTTTTCGCTGTCCGGTTCATTCTTCTCAAGGGGTGCCCTCACCGAGGCCAGAACTTTATCCAGATGGTATTTTCTGGCCAGGTCCTCTTTATTTGGAATGGAGTGGATTGTGTCCGATATGACAGAAAACTTGTGTCCCAGCATGGAAGCGATTTTCATTGAGGCCTCTCCGATGCCGACTACAGGCTTCACTGTAATTTCTTTCATCACATCGAGGTTGGGATCACTGTGGCAAGCAACGATAAAACCATCATAAGTCTCTTCGTTTTCTCTGAGGAGCCTGATCATGCCGGGCGCAGATTGGGAAGAATCCTCGTACGTTTCGATAAATTTTGGGGCGCCTGGAGTAGGGAGGCAGGCGATTTCATATTTATCTCCTGCAAAAGCCTCTGCCGTTTTTGCAATGGCGTCTGTCATCTTTGGATCACTATTGGGATTGATTATAAGAATTTTCATGATGATCTCCATCTTTTTTTCTCTTCATTCTTCGGCCATTGGACATAATTTTTTTGAGAATCCACAATGGCTGTTGAGAACTGTTTGCGTCCTTCCAAATAATCCTTCATCAGCTTAAAAAAGGCCCCGCTCAAAGCCAATAGAGCTATAAGATTCGGAAGAGAACAAACAGCTACAGAGATATTTGCAAAAACCCAGAGCTTGTCTACATGGGTCACGCCAGCAAATATTACGCCGGGGACGAGGTAGAACCACTTCAAATATCGTATGGCCTTTTTCCCAAAAACATGAGTAACCGCATTTTCGTAATAGATGAAAAAACCGATTTGTGTGGTGAGGCAGAATGTAAGAATGGATATCGAGAGAAGAGCATTGGCCAAATTTTGTGAAAAAACGACTGAAAAGGCCGTCATAACCAGTTCAATCCCGGATTCCCCACTGGAGAGAACTCCTGTTGAGAGGATGGCAAATGAAGTGATAGTACAGATAATAAGGGTGTCGACAAAAACTTCAAAAGTTCCCCAGATTCCCTGCTTGAAGGGATGTTCTGTGCTGGCTGTGGCATGGGCCATCGGGGCTGTTCCTAATCCTGCCTCATTAGAGAGCATCCCCCGAGACATCCCCGTTCTTATGGCTTTTGCGATTGTGACCCCTGCAAATCCTCCTGCCACGGGTGCTGCGGAAAAGGCGTGTTTAAAAATAAGAGCAAAGACTGTGGGGATTTCCGAAAAATTAATGAAAAAAATGGCCAGTCCGGCAAAAATATAGACAAGGGACATCAAGGGAACCAGTTTTTCACAAAATCGGCCAATACTTGATATGCCTCCGATAATAACAAATCCTGTAATCACGGCCATGATTCCTGTGATAAGGTAAGGACTCAAATTGTAGCTGGACAAAAAAGCGCGGCCCACCGTGTGAGCTTGGATGAGAGTTGCTGTCAGAAGGGCATTGATCAGAACTCCGATACTAAAGAGCTTGGCTAAAAAGCTCCAACCCAGAGCTTTTTTTATGTAGAACATAGGACCACCGTGCAAATTGCCCTTCTCATCAACCTCTCTGTAGTGGACGGCCAGAGTGATCTCCGCGGTCTTGGTCATCATCCCCAGAAGAGCCAGTATCCACATCCAAAAAATGGCGCCAGGGCCTCCAACCGAGAGTGCCGTGGCGACACCGGCGATATTCCCCATGCCCACAGTGCTGGCAAGAGCGGTTGTTGTTGCCTGGAAAGGAGTCATTTTTCCCCGGCCTGCTCTGTCCGATTTTTCGAAAATTTTCCCGAAAGTGTTTAGCCAAATCAGACGAAACTGCCGCAGTTGAAAAAAACCTGATTTGACTGTGAGATAGACGGCGACAGAGGCAATGAAGATCAAGGTCCACGGTCCCCAGAGGATATCGTCTATTTTTAAGGCGTAATCCAGTATTTTTTCCATAGCTCTTGTGCGGTTTTCCTGATAACAGAGATGGTCTCCATCATCGACGATTCTGTTACTAAGGGAGAAATGGCGACAAGCCGCAGATACGTTTTGTTCTCGAGTCGCGTGATTGAGATCGTTCTTTGGCCCTCTGCCAGGATCTGCTCATAGACATGATCCTGAAGTTCATTGAGGTGTTTGAGGGGAAATCCTTCAGGCTTTATACGCAGACAGAGGATGCCTGTATCGGGTTTATGACCCAGCTCAAAATCCTCTTCGTTCTCCAGTTTTAGAAAGACTTGTTTTATTGCGTGGAGAGGTGATTTCAGCATCCTTATTGTTTTTTTCATTCCCATGTGCTTGAGAGAAGAGACAAGAGCTAGGGCTGAAAGCGGCCGTGTTGTAGGAGGGGACTTTAATCCCGGAGAAGGAGTGGACTGCTCCTCCCTGTTGAAGTAGTCCCCGTGTATGGTCATTCTTTTGAAGTTGTTTCCTTCTTTCACAAAAAGGAGAGAACTGGGAATGGGCACACGCATCTGTTTGTGAGGATCCCAGGAGACCGAATCGGCGAGTTCAATTCCCTTGTAGAGAGGCTTCCACTTAGGCACGAGGCTGTATGCTAGTCCATAGGCCCCATCGACATGAAGCCAAATATTATGCTCAAAGCATAAATCGGCGATGTCTTTAATCGGATCGACAGATCCCGTGGATGTTGTGCCGGCCGTGGCTGTGACACAAAATATATTCCTCGTTTCTTTCAGTTTTTTGATCGTCTTTTCCAGGAGGGACACATCCATACGACGGTTTTTATCGACTGGGATGGGAATGAGGCTTTGATCGCCCAGTCCCAGCGTCCGCACGCCGTGGCGAAGGGAAAAATGGGCATCGATCGAGACCAATACGGAGAGATTTCCCGGATCATAAAAACCCTTTAAACCATCATGGGAGAGATCGAATCCTTCTTTTTCAGCCTGGTTGTGCAGGGCCATATAGAGAGCCTGCTGGTTGGCATATGTTCCACAGTACATGAAAGTGGCATCAGAGGCGGGGCCCAGATTAAACAAGCGGCACAAAGCCTGGCAGCAGAGTTCTTCCAGCATTGCACCCCCCGGAGATACCTGCCAGTTGGTCACACCCTGGTTGTAGTCCAGGGCGACCTGGGCTCCTAACCGGGCTCCTTCCTCAGGAAAGGCGTTAAACAGGGATTGAAATTCAGACCGGCCATAGTTCATCAGATGGGGGACGAGTTTGTTTTCAATTTGCTTTTTCAGGGAATCCAGCGGAAGGCCTTTGGCTTGAAAATCAACGAGGGATTTTAAATCTTTGGCCACTTGATCGGGAGAGGCCCCCGAGTAGATAGGCTGGGATTCTTTTTTTTTATTCATGAGCTAATCATTGAGTTTGCGGTGGAGGAAACGGCCTCTCCCTTTTTGAGCCAGACAGGCTTTGCCGTTCACAATCAACTCTCCGCGGGAAAAAACCTTTTCGATTTTACCTGTAATTTTTAGACCTTCATAGGCCGACCAATCGGCGGCCATGTGATGTGTTGCTTTTCCCATAGTCCAAGTTTTTGTGGGATCAAACAGAACAATATCGGCATCGGCGCCTTTGGTCAAGTGTCCTTTTTGAGGAGCCAGTCCGAAGAGTTTTGCGGGTTGAGTGGACACAACATCAACAAATCTTTGTAGGGAGAGCTTCCCTTTGACTACACCTTCAGAATAGAGGATGTTAAATCGTGGCTCGACACCCGGAATGCCGTTGGGGCATTTATCGAACCTCTGTTTGCCTATAAGTTTGGCTTTCCATGAATAGGCTGCGTCATCTGAGCTCACCATAGAAATTTGTCCTCCTTTGAGTCCCTCCCACAGTTTGCCTTGAATCCGGAGATTTCTTAGCGGGGGGGAGCATATCCATTTGATCCCATCTTTATGTTCGAGTTGATTATCCGTAAAGACGAGGTAGTGTGTGCATGTCTCGGCAAAAACATGGAGTCCATCCTCTTGAGCTTGATGCACCAATTCGATCCCTTTATCTGAAGCCATATGCACAATAAAAAGTCGGCCGTCCGCTTCCTTGGTCATCTGAATACACCGTTCGATCGCCAGCGTTTCTGCTTCCACCGGACGGCTTTTGGCATGAAAGATGGGTTTGGTCCGCCCTGAATTTATCATAGCAGAGACATTCTTTTCGATTGTTTTGTTGTCCTCGGCATGCACTAAAAGTTTTCCACCGGCCTTTCCGAGAGTTTCGAGAATACGTTTAAGTTTCTCGTCCTCTACCATGAGTCCTTCTTGACGGTATGTCATGTAGCATTTTATGGTGGGGGCCCCTTCTCTTACCATCTGAGGGATTTCTGAGAGAGTTTCGGGAGTGGGATCGGTGATAACGGGGTGAACGCCCCAATCGATAAGCGCTTGGCCCTCGGCTTCGTTCTTTTTGTGGTCGAGAGCTTCCTGCAGGGAGCATCCTTTTTTTTGGTTTGCAAAATCGATGATGGATGTGACACCACCGTGTGCGGCGGCCAGTGTGCCTGAGTAGAAGTTATGAACACTGACTGTGTCCATAAAAGAGTCGTTAAAGTGGACGTGTGTATCGACAGCACCGGGGAAGACAAAAAGTCCATGGGCATCGAATTCACGGTCGGTTTCGTATCCTGTGATGTCTCCTATCGCTGCGATGTGTTCTCCTTGAATGAGGATATCTTGAACCGAAACGTTTTGGGGAGTGACAACCTTTCCCCCTCTTATAAGTGTTGTTTGCGGTTGTGCCACGGTCAGAAATTTATATGTCTGAAGACGTGTACCCTAAATCCTTGACGGCTTTAAGTGCTGTCTGGAGTTCAATCCGGTCATTAAGTTTCGAATAGCCAAGAAGAAGGCACCAGTCGGCGATGGCATTGATCACACGGGGGATTCCTTCTGATCTTTCCCAGATAAGGTGGAGTGTGTCATGTGTGAAAATATTTCTTCTCGCTCCAGCTACATGAAGACGATAATTGATATATTTTTCGGTATCGACTCTCCCGAGTGCGTCAAAGTGATATTTCAGGACGACCCTCTGGTTGAGCTGCCGGAAATTCTTGATTTTTTCTCGGAGTTCGGTCTGCCCGAAGAGGAGCAGTGTTGTCAGGAAGCGGTCATTGAGCTGAAAGTTGAGAAGAAGACGGACTTCTTCGAATGTGAGAGGATCCAGTATGGTTTGGGCTTCGTCGATGATGATGATGGTGTGCTTGCCGGCATGGAGGTTGGAGTAGAAATGATCACGGAGGGCTTCGAGGAGTTCATTTTTGGTCGGTGAGGCTGAAGTTTTAATAGAAAATTGAAAGCAGATCTCCTTCAGCATTTCTGCGGGATTGAGCTGAGGATTGGTCACAATGGCAAAATCAAAGATATCCTTGGGTAGGATTTCGAATATCAGGCGGCTGATCACAGTTTTTCCGCTGCCGTATTCGCCGGTGAGCATGCCGGCACCCTTGTTTTCCTTGATGACATAGATCATAAGAGCGGCCGCTTCCAAATGCTGTTCTGTGAGATAGACAAAGCGTGGATCGGGAGTGTTCTGGAATGGTTTTTCTCTGAGGCCCCAGTACTCTTCGTACATTATTTGTGCTGAAAATATTAGCGATTTAGAAAACAAAATTGTATGCCTATCCCTTCCCCCTGTCAACCTTCAGAAATCAAGGCCTGGCTTTCATAACGTGAATTATTTTCGCTTTTTTTTGAATAATCCATCTTCTTGCTTTTTACAGGGGATAACTTTATCCTGAATCTGAACAACCTTTTCTAAAGTCAAACAATCTATACATATGTACGTATATATATAGTAGAGAAGAAAGATGAAGTGCCAGAAGTGCAAGACGGAGAACTCCGAAAAGAGCAAGTACTGCGCAAACTGCGGGGAACAGCTCATCCCTACCGGTGAAGTCAATCCTTCCCCCACACGCACGCTCTTTACTGTATTTAAAGAACTCTCCATCGGAAGCACATTTGCCGACCGCTACCAGGTGATTGAAGAGCTGGGTCTCGGCGGCATGGGCCGCGTCTATAAGGTCCTCGATAAAACCGTCGATGAGAAAGTCGCTCTCAAGCTCCTCAATCCGGATATCGCCGCTCAGGAACAGACGATTGAGCGTTTTCGGAATGAGCTGAAACTGGCCCGCAAGATCTCTCACCGCCATGTCTGCCGGATGTACGATCTGAGCGAAGCCGAAGGGATGCCCTTCATCACCATGGAATATATTTCCGGTGAGGATCTTAAGAGCTTGATCAAACGTGCCGGTCAGATCTCTGTCGGCAAGGCCATCAACCTTACAGAACAGATCTGTGAGGGTTTGGTTGAGGCCCACCGCCTCGGAGTTGTCCACCGCGATTTAAAACCCCAAAACATCATGGTCGATATGGAGGGCAATGCCAAGATCACGGATTTCGGGATCGCCCGCTCCACCAAGACCAAGGGACTCACAGGGACAGGGATCATCATCGGCACACCTGAATATATGTCTCCCGAGCAGGTCGAAGGAAAGCCGGTCGATCAAAGGTCTGACCTCTATTCTCTGGGAATCATTCTCTATGAACTGGTCACGGGAAAGCTTCCGTTTGAAGGAGATACTCCCCTCAGCGTGGCCATTAAACACAAGATTGAAGAACCGCGAGCTCCTCAGGAAATCAACGCTCTAATTCCCAAAGACCTCAATCGGGTTATTCTCAAATGTATGGCCAAAGACAAAAAGGAAAGATTCCAGAATGCCAAAGAACTCCTCTCCGATTTAAAAAAGATTGAAGAAGGTGTGCCTACAACCCAAAAATTTATCCCGGAAAGAAAGACACCGACCTCAAAACAGGCCACCCTCACACTTGAGCCTAAAAAAATACTCATACCGGTTCTTTTTGTTCTTGCGGCCATGGTTCTGATTTTTGTCTTTATAAAAATTTTTCCCAAGAGAAAGTTTGTATCAAGAGGGGAAAATAAACCTTCTCTTGTTGTGATGTATTTTGAGAACAATACAGGCGATAAAGCTCTCGATCATTGGCGAAAGGCTCTTTCCGATCTTTTAATCTCAGACCTCAGCCAGTCCAAATATCTCAGGGTTTTAAGCGGCGAAAGGCTTTACAACATCCTCGAGAAGATGAACCTGATTGAAGCCAGCAGCTTCTCCTCGGATGATTTAAAAGAGGTGGCCCAACGTGGAGAGGTGGGCAATATTTTGGTCGGGCAATACGCTCTGGCCGGAGAAACCTTCCGCATCTCTATCATGCTGCATGATGCCCAAACATGGGAGACTTTGGGTTCGGATTCTGTGCAGGGAGAAGGAGTGGAAAGCATCTTTACAATGGTGGATGAGCTGACCACCAAGATCAAATTAGATTTTCAGCTAACCAGCGCAGAGATTGCAGGGGACATCGATGAAGCGGCGGATACTCTCACGACCAGTTCTCCTGATGCTTACCGCTACTACAGCGAAGGAATCAAGTTCTTTAACAAGGGGGATTACACCAACTCCATTGCCATGATGGAGATGGCCGTGGGTCTGGATTCCGAGTTTGCCATGGCCTACAGAACCTTGTCTGTGGCCTATAAGAACCTGGGATACGGCTCCGAGGCCAAAAACCGGCTCCAACTCGCCTATGATCTAAGGGAAAGTGTTTCCGAGAAAGAACGCTTCCTCATTCAGGGGCAATTTTTCGCTCAGTCAGAAGAGACTTATACCGAAGCGATTGATGCCTATGACAAATTACTCGCCCTATATCCGACGGATGAGATCGGCAGTGCCAATCTCGGGATGATCTATGTCGATCTAGAGGAGTGGGACAAGGCTATTGAGGTTCTCGAAGTTAACCGGCGCGTCAAAGACGACTCCGTTCAACCCTATATCACTCTATCTGCGGCGTATGCGGGGAAGGGTCAGTACCAAAAGGCAAACGAAGTGTTTGAATCTTATCTGGACTATGTAGCCGACAATGCGTCTATTCATTCGAGCCTGGCACAAAATTATATCAGCCAGGGAGAGTTGGACCTTGCCGGGGCTGAGGCCGAAAAAATCTTTACTTTGGATCCTTCTCATATTAGGAATGCCTTATTGAATGGAGACCTTGCTCTTTATCGAGGAGATCTGGATGCTGTGGAGAGCGAGTATCTTAAGCTCCTGGAAACCACAGAGCCGGCCGTCCATCACCTGGGATTTATGCGGCTGGCTCTTTTCTATATGCTGCAGGGGAAATTCTCAGAAGCTGAAGGCTATTTTCAGCAGGGTGTTGAGCTGTCTGAAATGCTGGATGAGAAGGGGCAGCAGGCCTGGTATCAAACAAATCTGGCCTATCTTTTCTTACGCTCCAAGAAATTCACTTTGGCTCTGGATGAATGTGCAGAGGGTTTGGAGAATGCCGCAGAGGCCGAAGATCTAGAACGGCAGAGGCGTCTCCTGCACATAAAGGGGATCACACAGGTGGCCCTGAATTCTCTGGACGAAGCGGAAAAGACTGCAGGGAAACTTAAAAACTTGATCGACTCGAGTATGAAACAGAATACAGTAAGGTACTATGATCATCTGAAAGGAAAGATCGAAGAGGCGAAGGGGAATTCTTCTTCGGCCATAAAGTCTTTTGAAAAAGCCGTTTCCAGGCTCTCTGCTGGCGAAAAGGCCGCTGAATGGGGAGGGCTGCTCTTCTATTCTCTGGCTTCCGCCTATCAAAAGGCCGGAGATTTTGACAAGGCGCGCAAAGAGTATGAAAAGATTATCGGAAAAACAACAGGAAGGTTTTACTGTGGGGATGTGTTTGCTTTGAGTTTATATAATCTGGGAATAGTTGAATTGGAAGTAGGGAACAACCAGCTTGCCCTGGATTATTTTAAGCGCTATCTTGGCCTCTTTGGGAATTCCGACCAGTCGTTTCCTGAGATCTCAGATGCCCGGGATCAAATCAAATAGAAGGGAATCAATATGTCAAAAAAAGGAATTATTTTTATGCTCATCTTTGGGTTTGCGGCCGGTGCTGTTTTTGGGCAGGACAAAATGTTTCAGTTCTCTCTTTTCGGAGGGATCAGTCCTATCTTCGAGTATGGATCAGTTGAGGATTATTCCTTGGGAGAGAATGATTTTCCTGTTACTCAATCTCATACGCCGCCTTATTTTGGCCTTTCACTCTCCTATTTCTTTGCAAAAAATGTCAAGGCCGAACTGGATTGGAGATTTGTTCTCAACTCAAGAATTATTCTTTCTGATCCCTCAGATGACGATACCGTCGAAATCGATACATCCAAGCAGTATTTTGCATCGCTGAATGTTGTCTACCAGTGTCTCCAATGCAAATTCAGGCCTTATCTTCTGGCCGGCGGTGGGATAAACAAACTTTTAGCCCAAACAGGTACCTACATTTCCGAATATGGGTATGAGATAGAATTGAGTATTCCCGACAAAACAACGGCTCTCTTTGCCCAGTTTGGCGGGGGCTTAGATGTGCTTCTGAGTTCATCTTTTGGAGTGCTTGCAGATGTCCGCTTTGTTTATCTTTTTACGGAACCCGACAACATTTTCAGCCTCTTCGCCGGTATCGGAGCTTATTTTCTTTTCTAGTTCAAGCGGGGCTGCTGGCGCTCCAGGATGGCGTTGACGTATCGCTGATCGAATTCATACCAGGCTCCTGTGAGGGCATCGATCAATACTGGGACAACGCCAAAGATAACGTCTAAAACAATCCAGCCCACACCTATTTTATTTTTGATCTGCCGGACCTCGGTCTTATATCCTTTTCTTCTGAATTCAATCGTGTAGGATTCGTTGGGCCGGAGCTCCAATTTGAGCGGCGTTCTTCCCTGAAATTCACCATTGACATAGACCTGCGTATCGTCGGGTTCGGAATTGATTCTGACATCCCGGTATTCGCCTTTGAAAATTGTGGCGCAGTTTGAAAGCATAAACACAAACGTAACGAGGACTATGAGGCTCACTGTTTTTTTCATGTTCAATCTCCTTTTAAAAATAATCTCTGCATTCTTCAAACATTTGTTCGTACTGCAAGATTCATGCCTTTTTAATAAAGTGTGTTATAGATAAAAAATGCTGTATTTATTGCATACTTTGTAAGAAAAATAGGTCAATTGTCCCAATATTGTAATTAAGATACGTATTTAAACCAAAAAAGTGAGTTTGCTCTTTTCCCCCCTTCCCACTTTTATGTAGTGCTCTCTGTAATTCAGCAGTAAGAGAAGGCTTTTCCCTCTCTCTAATTGCGCTTGCACTTTTTCTTCTGTCAATTGAATTTGAGCCGCTGCGTTGAGAATGTCTTCAACTTCGCCTGGATTGATAACGACAATTCCGTCTGCATCACCGAAGATAATATCTCCGGGGAGAACCTGGACACTTCCACAGATCACATCGATTTGGGTCGCAAATATGGTGGAAGCCGTTCCAGCCATGGGCGTGATAGAGCGCGAATAAAAAGGGAAGTTGAGTTTGCGTATTCTTGTTGAATCCCGGCAGGCACCGTCTACGACAATGCCGGCGAGCCCCTTTCTTTTGGCTTCATAGGAAAACAGCTCTCCTGAAAGAGCGATATTTTCACCACCTCCGTCAATGATAAGAACCTCGTTTTCTCGGGCTTCGTCGAGGGCTTTGATGACGGAGAGTAAATCGCCGCGGCAGCGGACAGTACAGGCCATTCCAATCATTTGAAGCCCCGGCGAGAGAGGCCGGATTCCCGGATCCATTACTCTGAGGTTTTTATCTGCATCACACACACAAGCCGTATCTAACAATTGAAGTTTTGTCTTTATAGAGTGAAAATCCATATTCCCTCCTTTTTGGGGCCTGGCTTTGATTATGTGAATTATTTTATAACAAAATAATTCACATAATCAAAGCCAGGCCCCAAATCTTTGACTTAGGGGAGGGGGTGTGATAAGACATTTTTTCGAGGAAGGAGGAATCCAATGAAAAAAACAATTTGTGTCCTATGTGCCTTTATTTTGGTATTGACCGTTGTCCAAGTGCAGGCTCAGAGTTTTTCTGAGAAACTTGCAAAGATGGACAAGTATCCCGGGTATTTTACGTTTTACTGGGAAGAGAGTACCGGAAAAATTTTGCTTGAAATCGAAAAACTGGAAGTTGAGTTTCTCTATGTCAATTCTCTGTCCGCAGGACTGGGATCCAACGATATCGGTCTCGACAGGAGTCAGCTGGGAGGCACACAGATCGTCAAATTTATTCGTATCGGTCCAAAAATCCTGCTTATCAGGCCGAATTACTCCTTCCGTGCTCTAAGCGACAACGCTGCCGAGAGGAAGGCGGTCGATGACGGCTTTGCCCGTTCGGTCATCTGGGGATTTCAGGTTGCCGAAGAGGAGGGGGGACATATTTATGTGGATGCTACGACATTTTTTATGCAGGATGCCCACAATGTGATAGGTTCCCTGAGCAGACGCAACCAGGGCAACTACCGTCTTGATATGTCGCGATCTGCCATCTATCTGCCGAACACGAAAAATTTTCCTAAAAACACGGAAGTGGAAGCCATGTTGACGTTTACCAGTGAAGATCCCGGCGGTATGGTCAGGGGCGTTTCTCCGGATGCCGGAGCGATTACTGTCAGACAGCATCATTCCTTTATTGAACTCCCGGATGACAACTACAAACCGCGAATGTTTGATCCACGTTCCAATTTTTCCGGGATCAGTTATATGGATTTTGCCGTGCCCATCGATGAACCTATTATGAGGAGATTTACAAACCGGCACAGACTCTTCAAAAAAGATCCCGGCGCCAAAGTCAGTGAACCTGTCGAGCCCATTGTCTACTATATCGACAACAGTACCCCGGAACCTATCCGTTCCGCGCTTCTTGAAGGAGCAAGCTGGTGGAATCAGGCTTTTGAAGCTATCGGATACAAGGATGCATTCCTGGTCAAAATTCTCCCGGAGGGTGCGGATCCCATGGATGTCCGCTACAATATGGTCAACTGGATCCACCGATCAACAAGGGGTTGGTCTTACGGATCCTCTGTCACAGATCCCCGGACGGGAGAGATCATCAAAGGCCATGTCGCTCTGGGTTCGCAGCGAATCCGGCAGGATTTTTTGATCGCCTCCGGTTTGATTGCCGAATATGAGGAAGGGAAAAACCTCAATCCTCAAATTCGGGAACTGGCTCTCGCGAGAATCCGGCAGCTGTCTGCCCACGAGATCGGTCACACTCTGGGAATGGGCCACAACTATGCTGCCAGTGTCAATGACCGGGCTTCGGTTATGGATTATCCTCATCCTCTGATCAAGATCAACAGCGACGGTATACTCGATCTTTCTGATGCCTATGACGTCGGTATCGGAAAATGGGATATCGTCTCCATCTCTTTTGGGTACCAGGATTTTCAGGAAGGCGTTGACGAGGAAAAAGAGCTGAGGGCGATTCTGGACAAGGCCTTCTCCAGCGGACTTTATTTTCTAGCCGGGCAGGATGCCGGACCATCCAGTGCTCACCCTCTGGCGAATGTCTGGGATAACGGGAAAGATCCTGTCGATGAGCTCGATCGTGTGATGAAAATTCGGGCCATTGCGCTCCGAACTTTTACGGAAAAAAGAATCCCGATTGGTGCCCCGATGGCCACACTGGAAGAGGCTCTCGTTCCTACTTATATGTTTCACAGATACCAGGTTGAAGCCGCCTCCAGTAAACTGGGCGGCCTGTATTACAATCACACTCTGCGTGGAGACAAGCAAAAATCTCCCTTTATCGTCCCGGCGGAGGAACAGCGCCGGGCTCTTGATTCACTGCTCAAAACAATCTTGCCCCAGAATTTGGCTTTTGATGAAAAACTGCTCAGCATGATTCCCCCTCGCCCTCCGGGATATAGGCAGAATCGAGAACTTTTCCCAGGATACACAGGATCCACATTTGATCCACTTGCCGCGGCCGAATCGGCGGCCAACCTCACTGTCGGATTAATCCTTCATCCCCAGAGAGCATCAAGGATGGTCGACTACCATTCCCGTGACAAAAATATTCCGGGATTATCAGAAGTGCTGGACCAGCTCATCCTGGCAACCTGGAAATCTCAGGAAAAGCAAGGACGCTTTGCAGAGATCCAGCGGGTCGTAAATAATGTTGTGATGCTCAATGTCATGAGGCTGGCCGTAGAAGAGAGCGCCATCCCCCAGGCCAGAGCTATTGCGTTCCTCAAGCTCGAAGACTTGAAAAACTGGCTGATAAAAGATTACTATGCCGTTGACGATAGAGATCAAAAGGCTCATTTCTTTTATGCCGCCAGCCAGATCAAACTGTTTCTCGAAAATCCCAGCCAAATACAGCTTACACTTCCTCTCTCATCCCCTCCGGGTGCTCCTATTGGAATGTACAGCTATGACCACAGGGATTAGGGAGGGAGTTATGTCGAAAATAGGTTTTAAGAAAATACTCAAGTTTTTTGTTTTTACATTTTTTGCTTGTGCCGTTTGTGTATCCTTTGCTCAAGACATTGGACTGACAGATGCAAAAGACAGCTTTAACATACTTCCGGAAAGGAAACGGGCGGAGGTCATGAATGAGTGGCTCAAATGGAGGCTGGATTATATTATTCCTGAGTTGATGCGGAGGGAAGGGATCGACATGTGGCTTGTCATCAACCGTGAATACAATGAGGATCCGGTCTATATGAGCATGATGCCCGAGCCCACGATGTATGCCCGTCGGACATCCATTCTTATTTTCCATGACCAGGGTGCAGACAAAGGTGTGCAGCGTCTTTCCGGAAGCTATTACGGCTCCAGGAATTGGTACGAGGGGACTTGGGTGGACAAGACGAAAAAACAGTTTGAAAGCCTCAAGGAGGTTATCAAAAAACTCAATCCTAAGAAAATCGGAATCAACACATCCAAAAATTGGGCGTTTGGAGATGGATTGTCTGCCAGCCTGAAGACAAAACTTGAAAAAGCGCTGGGTCCTGAGTTATCCTCTCGATTTGTCTCAGCAGAAAATCTATGCATCGGATGGCTCGAGACACGGAGCCCCCAGGAATTGAGCGTATACCGTCACATCGCTGGCATCGCCCATGATATCATTTCCGAATTTTATTCCAATAGGGTCATCACTCCGGGGATCACATCAAATGAAGATGTGGTCTGGTGGATCAGGCAGAAAGTGACAGATCTTGGTCTGGAAACCTGGTTTCAGCCTTCGATTTCCATTCAAAGATCGAAAAAAGATACGGACAAGTATAAAGACAATCCGAGAGTCATCCAAAGAGGAGATGTCCTCCACTGTGATGTAGGTATCGTCTACTTAGGTCTGTGTACGGATATGCAGCTGCAGGCCTATGTGTGCAGGATTGGAGAAGAAGATGCTCCTGCCGGTTTGAAAGAGGCTCTGCGACGGACCATTGAAGTGGGCACTATATTCCGGAATGAATTTAAAACAGGAAGATCTGGAAACGCCATCGTTCAATCCGCGATGGACAAAGCCTCGGCCAAGGGACTGCGGCCCCTCATCTACTCTCATCCCATTGGCACTCACGGCCATGCGGCAGGGCCACCCATGGATGCCAGACCTTTAGGGAATGCACCCGAAGGGAGTTCGGACCGGGGCGAGTACCCCCTCTATCCCAATACCTGCTACGCCATCGAATACAGCTGTACAACAAGCGTCCCTGAATGGGCCGGCCAAGATGTTCGTATTGGATTTGAGGAGACGGGAGTTTACACGCAAGACCGCTGTAAGTTTGTCGACGGCACTCAAAAAAAATATTTTCTCATAAAATAAATTTTGATGGAAATAAGTTTGGATTATAAGTTCGCTTCCATTTCAGTGTATGGCCCCTACATAATGGAAGAGAACCTATTTATTCTTAAAGTCCAGGCCGATCTTAATGCCAACCGTGAAAGAAATCCCCGATAGATTAATCTCTCCCTTCCTGGCACTGACAACACCGGAAGGAGCCTTCTCACTAAAGTCGACTTGGGGGTAATTTTTTCCCATGATTGATTCCTCATAGTACCAGAAATAGTGGTTAGAACCGCTCTCCTCAAAATTGCCTTCTCCGGGAAAATACCCCACATTTGTCCAATCGCCTTTTATGTCTGATAATTTGGCGAATCTTCCCGTCCCCTCAATAAGGAAGGAAATATTCTTGGACACGGCGACTTCAATCCCCCATCGAGTCTGTAAACCCAGAGTTCCCTGGTTACTTTGAAATGTATAGACTTGATCCCCTTCTCCAAAGACACCAAAATCCAAGAGGTAATCTACCCTGTAATCTATGTTCATGAGGTAATATCCGGCACCAACAGTTGCATAGGCATTAAGCAGTGGCGTTATGGGAAGAGAATAATGAAAATTAATCATAAGAGGAAAGGCATTGATTCCATATGTGGTCGTTTGAACAACCGGAATGCCCAGGTCATAAGACAGGTTACTCTCGTTTTTCAGCCGGATGAGTTCGAGGCCTATCCCCACTCCTATGTTTTTAGAAATCTGATAGAAGAGTTCTCCGCCAAAATTTATACCGCAGCAGAGTTTTTCAAAATAACCCGTATGTCCGGGATCATAAAGGTCGAGAAGATCATTGTTTGCTTCGACAGCGGAGCCGATATCGTTTGACAAGACATGAGTCATCCCCCCGTAGAACCGGAAAGAAAGCTGGGAAAAACCCGGGCTTGAAAAGAGTCCCACTATGATAAATACAATTAATGTTTTTTTCATTATCTCCCCTCTGTCTTCTGCTTCCAGATTAAGTTATCAGATTCAGGAAGTTCTGACAAGAACATAGAGCTAAGGATTTTGATTTTTTTTAGTATCTTAAGATATAATCACGGGAGTTTGCAGAAAAAACTATATATAAATTATTGATAGATCACAAATTAGGAGGAACAGATGAAAAAAATTGTATCTTTTGGTCTTTTTGTGTTTTTTTTGTTCGGCTTTGTGGCGGCTCCCGCCGTGAGTCAGACCGGGGATGAAATCGTCGAAAAAATGATTGAAGCCTTGGGTGGACGAAAAGTCTTGGAAGGAATCAAGGACATGACCATAAGTATGTCCGTCGAAATAATTTTGATGGAACTCAATGTTACCGTCACCAACTATACTAAAGAGCCTAACTGGAGCCGATCAGAAGTTTCGGCGATGGGAATGGTAATAACCTCGGCCTTTGATGGGGAGAATGCTTGGAGGGTCGACCCACAGACTGGAGCGACAGTGGATGTGACAGGGGAGGCTCAAGAGTATGCCAAACGGGAAAACTTAGGCAATACCGCACTTCTTTATCCCGAGAAATTCGGAATCACTTTCTCTTATAAAGGAGAAGAAAAAATCGAAGACAAGGATTATCTTGTTCTCGAGCAGACCTTTGAAGATGGCTTCACTTCAACAATACATCTCGATCCCGAGACATATTTACCTTTTAAATTTGTGTCCAAAACATTAAACAACATGATGATGGAAGTAGATCAGGAAACTTTTGCAGCGGAGTACAAGAAGGTTCAGGGACTAATGCTTGCCCACAGTTTGACTATCTTTCAGGATGGTGAAAAAGTTATGATGGCAACGGTGAATGAGGTGAAAATAAATACTGGGCTTGAAGATTCTCTATTTAAAAAGTAATGGGGAGATTGTTACGAGTCTAGGAAAATGTATCTTTCAATTGGAGACGCGAATGAAAACCAAGAAATATTTTTTCTGCAGATGTTTATTCTTTGGATTTGGGTTTGCCCTGGTTCTTATCTTTTTAGGGAGCTCCTGTACAACTGAGAAGAGAGAGGGAGACATGCCTTTACCCCCCTTCGCAGAGATAATTCCTAAGGAGCTGACAATCCATGGAGATACCCGTGTGGATAACTATTACTGGCTCAATGAAAGGGAAAATCCCAAAGTTATTGCCTATCTTGAGGCGGAAAATGCCTACAAAGATGCCGTTTTGAAACATTTGGCTGAGCTTCAAGAAAAGCTTTTTAACGAGATCGTCGGAAGGATCAAGCAAACGGATATGTCTGTTCCCTACAAGTCGAGGGGTTTTTACTACTATACGCGCTATGAAGAAGGAAGGGAGTATCCCGTCTACTGTAGAAAGAAGGGGAGTCTGGAGGCGGATGAAGAAATCCTTTTGAATGTGAACGAAATGGCAGAAGGATTTGATTTTTTCCAGGTTAGTGGTTTGTCGGTAAGTTCAAACAACGAGATGATCTCCTACGGCGTCGACACAGTCAGCCGGAGAAAGTACACCATTCATTTCAAAAATCTGAAAACGGGTGAGATCCGTAAGGATGAGCTCCTCAACACAACGGGTCAAGCAGCCTGGGCCAATGATAACCGGACTGTCTTTTATACCCTCAAAGAAGAATCTCTTCGTCCTTTTAAAATTATGAAACACATCCTGGGAACGGATATATCCCAGGATAAGGAAATCTTCCATGAAAAAGATGTGACATTCGAATGTTATGTATCTAAATCAAAGTCTCAAAAGTACATCATCATTGGATCCGTGCATACGCTCTCAAGCGAATACCTCTTCCTCGATGCCGATTCGCCGGATGGAACATTCCAGATTCTCCAACCGAGAGAGAGAGGTCTTGAGTACAGCGTGAAGCATTTTCAGGACAAATTCTATATCCTGACGAACTACCGGGCCCAAAATTTCAGGCTGATGGAAACTCCGGTAGGGAATACAGGGAAGGAAAACTGGTCCGAAGTCATCCCTCACCGGGACAGCGTCCTGCTTGAAGGATTTGAAGTTTTTAACGATTTTCTTGCTGTCCAAGAACGGAAAAATGGACTCACTCAACTCCGCATTATCGGAGGTAACGAAAAATCAGAACACTATCTTGATTTTGGAGAAGCGACATACTCGGCCGGTATCTCCGTGAATCCTGAATTCGATTCCGATCTCCTCCGCTTCAGCTATTCTTCTCTGACTACACCCCGCTCCACCTTCGACTACAACATGAACACGCGTGAAAAAACACTCCTCAAACAGCAGGAGGTCCTCGGCGATTTTGATCCGCTAAATTATCAAACAGAGAGATTGTTCGCCACGGCCAAGGATGGGATTAAAGTCCCCATTTCGCTTGTCTATAGAAAAGGCCTTGTAAAAAACGGGAAAAATCCTCTGTTCCTTTACGGTTACGGCTCTTACGGTTCAACCATGAGTGCCTCGTTCAGTTCTATCATGTTGAGCCTTCTCGACCGGGGTTTTGTGTATGCCATCGCTCATATCAGGGGAGGTCAGGAGATGGGACGGTGGTGGTATGAAGATGGGAAGCTTCTGAAAAAGAAGAACACCTTTACCGATTTTATCGCCTGTGCCGAACATATTATTGCTGAAAAATTAACCACTCCGGACAAACTTTTTGCCAATGGTGCGAGCGCGGGAGGCCTGCTTATGGGTGCCGTGGTGAACATGCGGCCCGATCTTTTTAAGGGCGTTATCGCCGGGGTCCCCTACGTGGATGTGATCACGACTATGCTTGATCCCAGTATTCCCCTCACGACGAGTGAGTTTGATGAATGGGGCAATCCTCAAAACAAAGAGCACTACGACTACATGCTGTCCTACTCTCCTTATGACCAGGTGGAGGCCAAAGACTATCCGGCCATGCTGATCACTACGGGCTATCAGGATTCTCAAGTTCAATATTGGGAACCGGCCAAGTGGGTGGCCAAACTAAGAGTCTTAAAAACAGACGATAATATCCTGCTTTTCCACACCAACATGGGCGCCGGGCATGGCGGCCTATCGGGGCGATTCCGGCAGTACAGGGAAACCGCCATGGAATTTGCCTTTATATTTGACCTGCTCGGTATTACGGAATAGAGGGGAAGAATCCTAGCTCCGTGTCAGGCCCTGAGCGAAAAGAGAGAGTAAGCGTTCATAAATTTTTATCCCGGATGGGCACGAGGCTGAGCAGGTTGAGCATTCTGTGCAGGTCTTGAGCCCCTTATCCTCAGGAAGAACCTCGACCGTCATCTCGGCCTGGAGAAGATTTCCGTAGCCTTCGGCATACATATAAGCCCGCATGAGGCTGGGGATTTCCACTCCTTTAGGGCAGCTGGAAACACAGTCCCGGCAGTTCTGACAGTAGAGTGGATCTTGAATTGAAGATGCCTGGCGGACGGCCATCTCCTCTCTGGCTGTCCGTACATGATTTTTCATCACATTGAAATTAAAATCCAGCTGTTCGAAAGTGGTCATCCCGGGGATCGTAGTGCAGATATTTTTGTCGCTCAGCACCCACTTAAAAGCGCTTTCGTGATCGATGCCTGAATCGGCCTCTTTGTTTCTCCCTACGCCTCCATGGGTTTTCATGGCCACAACACCGATGTCCTTTGAAGCCGCATATGCGATGGCATTTTTGATGTCTTCTTTTTTGTCCAGGACAACAGATTGAGCCGTTAATACGACATCATAAATACCGGCATCCACTGTTGCCCGGATGACATCGGGTTCGTTTTTATGTGTGGACGTGCCGATGAATCGTGTTTTCCCGTCTTTTTTTGCCTTGACGAGGGCTTCCATCATCGGTTCGTAAGTGACCATCTCAGGGCTGTAACAGCTGTGAAGGTAGAGGATGTCCACGTAATCCGTTCGCAGACGCTGGAGGCTTGTTTCCAGCTGCTTTTGAAAGTTTTCCTTGGTGGCGAGGGGCTCCCGGGCTGGTCCGTTTCTGAGAAATATATTTTTGTCATTGTCCCGGGCAAACCGCATCTTGGTGGCGAGGTAAATTTTGTCTCTTGTTTTGTCCTCATCCAGGGTTTTTCCGATAGACATCTCGCTGTTTCCTCTGAGATAGACGCTGGCCGTATCCAGGTGCTTAAGGCCTATATCGATGGCTTTTCTTATCAAATCCGGGCTGTCCGAATTCATCACACCAAAGCTGAGAATGGGAATCCGGAGTTTGGTGCGTCCCAGAATACGGGTTGGGATCTTTTCTGTTGCATTCTGTGGAAGAGAGTTTCCCTTTAAAAGAGGAAGGCCAAGGCCGGCGGAAAAAACTCCCGCTGCTGTCTTCCCGATGAATTCCCGTCTATTGATGCCTTTACGTCCCATGCTTTTTCTCCTTCTTCTTTGTATGAAAAAATTATAGCATGTATCTGCAAATATGCAATTGACCTGAAACATTTGACAAACAATTCGGCCCTATAATAATGTTAAGGGTTTCAAGGACCGTGTGTTTAAATACAACATAGGAGGAGGATCTTAGATGAGAAAAATCTTGAAAATCCAAGTTATCTTTATGGTGATTTTGATGGTTATTTTTCTTGTCCACTCCTGCAAAAAATTCGGAAAAAATTCGAGTGAAATTGAGATAAACTCCTCCTTTCTTTCTCCAGTTGAAGAGCTCGGAAAAAAACTATTTTTTGACGCCAATCTCTCAAGTCCTCCCGGCCAACCGTGTTCCTTCTGTCACGGACCGGAGGTAGGTTTTACAGGCCCTCTTGAGGAATTCAATAGGAAGGGTGCTGTTTATGAGGGGGCTGTAGAGGGCCGTTTTGGAAACCGGAAGCCGCCGGCTGCCGCGTATGCCGGAGACAGTCCGGTGCTTCATATCGATGAGGAAGGAAATTTTGTTGGCGGGATGTTTTGGGATGGACGGGCGACAGGAGAGCAAATAGGAGATCCTCTGACCGAACAAGCCATGGGTCCATTTCTCAATCCTCTTGAGATGAATGCCGCAGATAAAAAAGAAGTTATTACAAAAGTGAAAAATTCGGATTATGCGGATTTATTTGAAAAATTATGGGGAGCTGGATCGCTTGACATCGAAGTGGACATCGATGGAACGTATGAAAAAGTTGCACGGTCCATCGCGGCTTATGAGCGGTCGGCCGAAGTGAATCCTTTCAGCTCTAAGTTTGATGAATTTTGGAGCCGTGCACAAAGCAGGGAGCTGGATGTGGCTGATATCGATGAAGACAATTGGCAGGACTTCCAGGACCTTGGTCTGGATAGTGGGGAACTCGAAGGATTCATACTGTTTGCCACTAAAGGAAAATGTGCGGAATGCCATGTTCTCACATCCGTGAAAGGGAAGCCTCCACTGTTTACAGATTTCACTTATGATAATTTGGGTGTCCCCAAGAATCCAGATCTTCCATTCTACAACATGGCCAGTGAGTGGAATGCCGATGGTGAAGGGTGGGTTGATAAAGGACTCGGAGGATTCCTTGAAGGGACAGAAAAATATGCCAAGTATGCGGCGGACAATTATGGAAAACACAGGGTGCCCACGCTGCGCAATGTGGACTTGAGGCCATGGGAGGATTTTGCCAAGGCCTTTATGCACAACGGTTTCTTCAGGACCCTAAAGGACGTCGTCCATTTCTATAACACTCGGGACCTGGCCGAAGAGGAATGGCCTCCACCTGAAATTGAGGCCAATGTCAACACTGAAGAGCTTGGAGATCTGGGCTTGACTCCTGAAGAAGAAGACGCCATCGTCCTCTTCATGAAAACACTTTCCGACCGGCAGTAAAAGGATATGCCAAAAAAGTCATTTTTCGTAATTTTTTTGTGCCTTTCGGTCTTGTCCTTATTCTGCTTGTCCCCAAGCACGGGGGAGAAAAAAACCCGGCTTATTTTGGCCACAGCTACGACCGGAGGCACGTATTATCCTGTGGGTGTGGCTATCGCCACTTTGACTACTATCCAGCTGGAGGAGTCCGATAACATCCTGATGACTGCGATTTCCTCTGCGGGATCCGGAGAAAACATTCAGCTGCTTAAGAACAGAGAAGCCGATCTGGCCATCATCCAGAGTCTGTATGGTGAGATGGCCAGGCAGGGAAAAGGCCGGTATGAGGACGATCCTCAGCCGTTCTTGAGATCGATCTCTGTTCTCTGGGAAAATGTGGAACATTTTGTCATCCTGGAAAAATTTGTCGATTCCGGCGATATGTCTGATTTGAAAAACATTCGCAAAAAGAATTTCTCGATCGGCAGAAGGGGATCCGGGACGGAGATTTCCGGAAGGGAAATCTTGAAATCTTTGGGCTATTCTCTAGAGAAGGACTTCAGGCTTTCATTTCTTGGATATGCCCCCTCGGCCAATGCCCTGCAAAACGGGAGGATTGTCGGGATGAACATTCCCGCTGGTCCACCGGCAAGTGCGATCACTCAGGCCTATGCGGCCATTGGCGCAAAAAAACTCCGAATCTTAGAGTTTACCGAAAATCAGGTAAAGGCCGTCAATTTAGTCTTTCCTGTATGGAAGCGTTTTATGATTCCTCCGGACACGTATCCCGGACAAAAAAAAGCCATACAGACCATATCTCAACCCAATCTTCTGGTTGTTCATCAGGATCTTCCCGAGGATGTTGTCTACAAGATTGTCAAAACGATGTATGAAAACCTGGATTATCTGAAAAAAATTCATCAAGCCACACAGGAGATGTCGCTGGATTCAGCTGTCAACGGCTTGGCCATACCCCTGCATCCCGGAGCCGTCCGGTATTATGAAGAGAAGGGGCTCACTATTCCATTGAAATTAAAGTAAGCACATTCCATCATGTTGGCCGTTAAAAATCCCAAGACACAAAAGATGCTGACCTGGTTCGCCGCAGGAGTGGCTCTTTTCCATATCTGGGCCAACACGTTTGGGAATGTGAATGACCTGTGG
>SDBS01001523.1_pt1 | contig 23520 bp, 19 predicted proteins | sample 2277091 | NCBI WGS metagenome assembly SDBS01 (sample SAMN10404972, study PRJNA504765) | marine sediment metagenome | isolation source: marine sediment core GS10_PC15, 163 cmbsf | place: Arctic Ocean: Southern Knipovich Ridge | collected 2010
GCCAGATCGTCCATCAACGCATAGATCTCGCTCTTGCTGCCTACGTCGATGCCTACCGTCGGTTCGTCGAAAATGAGAATTTCCGACTCAGCGAACAGCCACTTGGCAAGGACAACCTTCTGCTGGTTCCCACCGCTCAGATTGATAACCGGCTGTGATATCGACGGCGTTTTCACATCCAGCTGTTTAGAAATCCTGCCGGTTTCGACCCTTTCTCTGGGCAGGTTCATGAAAGCGCCCCGGCTTTTCGCGAACCGGACCATGCTGATGTTTTCAAGAATCGGACGTATGATTACGAGACCGTTGTCCTTTCTGTCTTCGGTAAGTAATCCGATTCCCTTCATGACTGCGTCGTTCGGGTTCAATGGTGTAATGTCTCTGCCGAAGTGGACGAGCCTTCCGGAATCCTTCCAGTCCAGGCCGAAGATCATTCGGGCAAGCTCGGTCCTTCCAGCGCCGACAAGTCCGCCGATTCCGAAAATCTCGCCCTTCCGCACAGTAAAAGAGACATGGTCCACAACGCCGTACCTGGAATAGTCTATCACCTCAAGAGTATCTTTTTTAAGACCTGCTCCTTTGGCAGCACTTCGTGTGATGAGGGACGTCGTCGATTTCCCGATCATTTCCCGTACGATTGTGTTCATGTCCGTCTTTTTAACGGTATGGGTATTGATTCTCCTGCCGTCCTTGTAGATCGTCACGCGGTCACAGATTTCAAATATCTCTCCGAGGTTGTGAGAAATATAGATGACGCTCAGGCCCTTCCTGGTGTACTTCCGGACGATATCGAACAGAAGGTTCGTGCCGTTTTTGTCGAGGGCTGCGGTAGGTTCGTCCAGGATGAGGATTTTGGCCTTTCTTGAAAAGGCCTTAGCGATGCTGATCAGCTTTTTCTCAACAACAGTCAGCTCGGTCAGTTTTTTTCCGGAAGGGATGTCGATGCCGAGCTCCCGGAGCAGTATATCTGCCGCGTTGATGCAGGTGGCGAGCTTAACGAAACCAAAACGGGTCTTGGGCAGATCGTAGAGGTAAATATTTTCTGCAACGGACAGCTCTTCCACGAGCTGGTTTTCCTGGTGCACAGTTTGTACACCGAGCTCGATGGAAGTAGAGGGATCGAGATGCGTGTATTCCCGCCCATTTAGGGAGATCTGCCCGGAATCTGGCTTGATCGAGCCCGCGATGATTTCTATTAAGGTTGATTTACCGGCGCCGTTCTGCCCGACAAGCGCCTGTACCTCCCCGTATCTAAGATCGAAATCGACAGCGTCAAGCGCCTGCACGCCGGGGTAACTCTTGTTCACCCGCAATACTTCGAGGATGTTAGCAGTTTCCAATCCTCGCCCTCCTCCCATTAGGTGAAATATTATTTGTTCCTTACATGGGTGTTGAAGCAGCTTATTTACGAAGCCCCGGTTTATACTCTCCGGTCTTCACAAACTCCTCGACAACGGGCATCCAGCTCTCATCAACGTCCCAGGGAATGAGCAGCTCTTCCCAGTTGTCGCTGTTGACCCATACGATCGGGGAATAGCTCTTCTTCTGGTATGTTTCACCCTTCAGGTAGGAGATGAGGTTCTTGGCGCAAATCATACCGTGGAGGCCCGGGGACAGGCTCAGGGCGTAATCCAGGTCGCCGTCCTTGAAATTTTCGATGTCCATGGGACCGCCATTTACCGTCACAATGGTGACATCGGTCCGGTTCTCTTCCTTGAGCCCCTGAATTATACCCTCGGTGATCTCCTGACAGGCGCCGATGGCCACGTTGAACTCAAGTCCGGACTGCACGAGAGCCTTGGTTATGTCCAGGGAAGGGGCAGTGGCATACTGGCCATCCTGCGGCTCGGTGGCGAGCTTTATACCGTCCAGTTTGGCTATCTCTTCCTTAAAGCCTTTAATGCCCTGCATGACGGGCGGGGTGCCGAGGAAGCCCTGCAGCCAGATGACTGATAGATCTCCCGGCACATCCTTTCGTAAGCTTTGGGCAACCGTGTGGTAAATTTCGAACCAGTTGAAGTCGACATCCGCAAAGGGCTTACCCTTACCTTCTGCGATACCGCTCTCGGTTATCTGGATCGGGATATCCGCCTCGTTGGCCAGGCGGCAGGAGTACTCGGCGCTGGACGGGGTGACAGAGGTGATATTCATGCCGTCGACGCCCAGGGTGATGAGGTTCTGCACCGCCTTGGTTTCATCTTCGGCCTTGTAGTTGTTGTACTGCCAGTTGACCTTGGCCCCTTCGAGTGTGGCGACCAGCTCGAACCCCTCATGGAACGCTGTAAACCAGCCGATCTCATAGGGGATGACTACGCCTATGGTGAGCTCTTCCTTACCCCTATCTGCAGCGAAAACAGGTGAAGCGAACACAGTTAGCACAGCTATGACGGTAAGCAGCAATAAGATCTTCTTCATGGTAGTTGTACCTCCATTTTAGTTTTTCTCCGTTTCCGGACTGGAAACGTGTAAATATGTGTGAGTATGAATAAGCTATTATTGTAAAACTCTTTCCAGTCTTTGTCAAATTATTTTTGACTATTACTTTTTTGTATTGTATAATTGAGGTTTCTTATTTGCATCCGGCTGAATTTGATGCAGTGGTCGATGAAGAAATTCAGGGGATTTTCCGGCGATGAGGAGGCTTTCAATGAGCGCGTTCAAGTATTTATTCGAACCTATCAGGATCGGTCCGGTGGAAGTGCCGAACAGGATCTGCCATGTCCCGACCGACATCAGCTCTTCACATATAGACGGCTCGGTGAGCGAACGGGACATACACCATCACAGAGAAATCGCCAGGGGCGGAACCGGTTTGATCGTTGTCGGCGCCACATCTGTCGAAGGTAAAACGGGCCGCTCGACAGTCACGAATCTTGTTATAGATGACGACAACTATATTCCAGGCTTCGCGAGACTGGCCGACGTTATGCACAGGTATGGAGCAAAATGCGCAGTGCAGCTGACGCACCCGGGCCGCCAGTGCGCCCTGCCGAGGGAAGGCAAGCTGACCTCCACCGACCAGGCTGTAAAGCTCCCATGGTCTCAAAGCCGGGCTATCGTCTACGCGAACGCGGATAAAAGCAAAAAAACTGTCCATGTGCTTACCACAGATGAAGTAATTGAGCTCGTCGACAAATTCTCCGAGGCTGCCTGGAGGCTCAGGCAGGCGGGTTTTGACGCCGTGGAACTGCACGCCGCCCACGGCTATCTCATATCCCAGTTCATGAGCCCCTACTTGAACAACCGGATCGACCGTTTTGGCGGGAGTTTCGAAAACCGGATGCGGTTTCCCCTTGCAATAGTCGGTTCGATACATGATAAATGCGGAACGGATTTTCCGGTTATCATCCGCTACTCGGCCGATGAATGGGTTCCGGGCGGCCGTGAGCTTCCGGAATCCGTAGAAGTCGCTCAAGCCCTGGAGGAAGCAGGAGTTGCCGCCCTCGATTTGAGCCAGTGCGTGCAGGAAAGCCCGGGCGCCGGATTCGACCCCATGTACTATCCGGAAGGCTGGACTATATACGCTTCTGAAGCAATCAAGAAGGAAGTCGGCATCCCGGTCATAATCAGCCACACTCTCCGAAATCCGGAATACTGCGAGCAGATACTCGCCGGGGGCAAGACGGACATGGTCGGGCTCGCCAGACAGATGCTCGCCGATCCCTTTTGGCCCGTAAAGGCCAGGTACGGGAAGGTGAAGGCCATACGGAAATGTATCTCCTGCCTTACCGGCTGCTGGCAGGAATCTATGATGGCCAAAAAAGAGATCGCCTGCGCCATCAACCCGGCCTGCGGTAATAATAAATTCGCTGTTATGGAGAAAACCGGGAAGTCTCTCAAGATCGCCGTCGTAGGGGGAGGCCCCGCAGGCATGGAAGCGGCACGCGTTGCTGCCGAACGCGGCCACAGGCTCACCATTTTCGAGAAGACCGGCGAACTCGGAGGAGCCATACTCGGATGCTGTGTAACGCCGGGAAAGGAGAAGATGAAATGGTACGCGGACTGGATACGGTACCAGATCGCGGACCTCAATATCGAAGTAAAGCTTGGCATGTCCCCCGGTATCGAAGACATGAAAGGATACGACGTTGTAGTAAACGCCACCGGGGCCCGGTCCTACGTGCCTGAAGTAAGCGGTTTAACAGATAGGGTCATTCCCTTCGAGGAAATCGTCGCATGTCCGAAAGTCAGCTGTGAATTCTATCCCAAAGACGGCCGGAAACCCCGTAAACTCGAGGGAACAAGGGTCATCGTGTGGGGAGATCATTACGCAGCGACGGACACGGCGGCACACCTCGCTTCAATCGGGAAGGAGGTAATCATCGTAACGGACCGCAAGGAGTTCGCCTCCACTGTTGAAGTCATTCACATGTACGTTCTCCGTAAATGGTTCGAGCAGACGGACGCTGAAGCGCTTTCTTCAAAGCCGTTCAAGCACCCTGTCAAGGTATATGAAAGTTGTACCATCAACGAAATACGTGAGGGTGAAGTGGTCCTTTTAGATAAAAACTTCAATCGAACGACCATTACCTGTGACCATGTCGTAACCTGCTGGACCCGGCCCGGCAGGTCCTTTATACAAAAACCAAAAGATGCCGGTTTTACTATCGTGAACATCGGGGACGCCGTAAAGCCGCGAAACCTGCACGCGGCGGTGAAGGAGGGCGCGGGCCTCGGCCTGATTATTGACGAACACAGGTTCTTCAACCCGAACAATGCCTTTATTGATGAAGTGCCTATAGATATAGCGGGCCAACTAATCCGCTGACAGGAGGTCATATGAAACAGACATTTCGTGTTCTTGTTGTCGGTGTCGGCGACATGGGCGCATCCCACGCTCTGGGGTATTCCGGACTACCCGGATACGTAATAGCGGGCTTTGTGGTCGCGAAGAACACGGCGCGGGCAGAAAAACTGGCCGGGGACCTCGGGTTGAACATTCCCGTGTATACCGATTTCTATAAAGCGATGAAAGATGTGAAACCCGATGTGGTATCGATCAACACATACACAGACACCCATGCCGAATTCTCCACCCATGCCATGAAAGCCGGCTGCCATATTTTCATGGAGAAACCGATAGCCCGGACAGTCGAGGAGGCGGAAAGGGTGGCCCGGGTCGCGCGGGAAACCGGCCGTAAACTGGTTATCGGCTACATTCTCCGCCAGCATCCGGCGTGGATTAAGTTCATCGAGCTTGCCGGGCAGCTGGGGAAGCCGCTCATAATGCGCATGAACCTGAACCAGCAGAGCTTTGGACGTGAATGGGAGCTGCACAGGAAGTTCATCAGCAGCATGCCGCCTCTTGTCGATTGCGGTGTGCACTACGTTGACGTGATGTGTCAGATGACACGGGCGAAACCGAAGCTTGTGCAGGGGATGGCGGCCCGCGTTTCAGATGAAATCGACGCAGATAAGACGAATTACGGGCACCTGCAGGTCGTATTCGACGACGATTCTGTCGGATGGTACGAGGTGGGATGGGGCCCCATGATGAGCAAAACCGCGTATTTCGTGAAGGACGTTATCGGTCCGAAGGGATGTGTGAGTATCGACAAGGATTTGAGCACGGTCGATCCTTCCGATGTTTCCAGCCATACGGTTGTGGACACAATCATCCTGCATTCCAGCGAAACCGACGCTCGGGGAATGCCCGCAAAAAAAGACCAGGTTATCAAGGTCGAAGACGAACCGGATCACAACGAGCTGTGCAAGCGGGAGCAGGAATACCTGTACCGGGCGATAGTGGAGGATATCGACCTGACCGATCATGTCGATGACGCTGTCAACAGCCTGAGAATCTGCTTTGCTGCTGTCGAGTCATACAAAACCGGCAGGGCAGTACATCTGGATTAAATCTCTAGAAAGAGTAAATGTTTTATATTCCGGGCTGGTTCAATAATCTTTTTTATCATTGATGAGCTCGGAGACCAGAACGAAGTGGTATCCTTTATTCTGGAAGTATGATATATATTCGGGTAAGATGTTGATAATTTTATCTGTTCTCCTTGAGGTTCCAAGATGTCCTATTGATATTGCGCCATTTAAGCCGTGAATGTCTGCCCTCTCCCACTCCTTCAACCTTGCAAGCATTTCTGCTGAAGAAAAATAGTAAGGATTTTTCACCCTGGTGTATTTTCCTGTTTTATTGTTCTTTACCCGGAAGGAGCGTTTTGTTATATAATCATAAAAATCGAGAGGGCCTTTTTTATTTGATGACCAGAATACATGGTTGGGATATCCTGATTTTGAGGCTATCGTGAGTATCCTGCTGTCAATCGCTCCATAGGGAGCACGCCAGAAGGGGGTGAGAGTGATACCGGTTTCCCTGTAAAATTTGTCCTTAACCCTGTCAAACTCAAGTTTTAAATTTATCTCATCAAGGACTTCATTCGAAATGAACGACAGGTTGAGCCTTCTTTTTTTCGATGTCTCATAGAGTGACCTTTTGAGATTGTAGTGTGACCATGTGTGGTTTCCAAACTCACACCCGATCTGGTTTAATTTTATTAGGTAGGAGAGGTTCTTCTGACGGAAGAGTGCGCCGTACTCTGTGGAAGGCATCTCATTGGAGATAAAAATTGTTGCTCTTACGTTAAACCTCTTTAAAATTGTGTATACGTAAGGCAGCTCTTCTCCTGTTCCCAGGTCGAAGGTAAGGGCTGTTTCTTTGAAAACGGTATTGCCTCTGTAAATATTTTCATAATTCATGTCGTAGGTATCGATTTTGGCAATATTGCTCCGGATGGTATCCGTTAGATCAAAATCAACAATCCGGTTGTCCTCTATCTTTAAATTACGCAGCTTGTCCTCATAACTTTTAATCTGATTCTGATATTCCTGCTCTGTCGAGGTTAATCTTTCAACCTCTGTGGTCAGGGTTTCCAAATTCTTGCTGTATTTGAGGAGCTGATTGTTCAGACTTTCCATATAGTTATGGAGAAAAGCGAAATAGAAGACTAAAAAAAAGAATCCAAGCGCGGACATGATAAGGATGATGAAAAGGACAGACCGTCGCGCAAAAAGCCGGATCCTTGTGGATTTATAATCCTTTTGGGCCAATTCGTAAATGTGATGGTAGAGCTCAGGTGACTCAGGCTCTTTTATGAACTGTATTCTGTTTCCCTCGTACATTTTACTTTATTAAGAGGAACGCTCCTTTTTTATTTCAATAATTCTTCTTTTTATTGGGAGCCATTTCCTATTGTACTGGTCAGCTATCTGATATATCTCGAAGTCTTTTTTGTTATTGTCGATTCGGACAGCTGTTGAGTAGTCTGCGGTTTTAAACCCCCTGAGTATTACACTCGCTACCCCTGAAATGTGCCTGTTGAAAAATCTTCTGTAGAAAGTCGAAAACCCAATAATTATACCTATCATTATTGAGAATATTGTCATATTTATGAAGGAATGTATTTTTTTTGCGTCTTTATTATTGAAATATATTTCATAACTGTCTATTTTTTTCATATAAAAATCGTCATTAAAGTAGTTATCCTGAAAGTCCCGGTCACTGAGATTTTTATAGACAGTATCATTTCCCTTTTTAATGAATAAAACGGATTCGGCTCCGGTCAATAGTTCTTTGAAATTATGAGTAGAACTGCTTTTTATATAGTTCTCCAGCAGTATTTGTGATTCGGCTGATTTAGACTGAACAACGGTTCCTTTGTCCAGGAAAGAAAACCCGATAAGGGCGAGTATTATTACAGTAATAGAGATAGCTATCGCTCTGGACAGAAATATTGCAGACATCCTGTATTTACGTTTTATTTTGCCAAGTAGCTTTAATGGCCTTAAAAACCTCAGGGTTCTTGCAATTCGAAATACTTTTATGATTTTCAGAAAACTGAAAGTCCCCAGAAAGGCCAAAATACCTGCTTCACCGGCAAAGAAGGTAACCCAGATTAGAGGGCCGGAATGAAAAAGAAGGAGAGGAAAAGAGCTTAAAAGGTCGATGAATCCGCCTTCACGGGACATATAGGCCAATGTGCCCCCCTTCTTCCCCGAAATAAATAACCTGGAAAAGAACTCTATGGTAAAAATTAAATCAAAGGCACAGCCCGCAATAATCATGTACTTACGTATCAACACGCTGTAATTCATGAAGATAAAGTATTCTTCACAAAATGTCTGGATCGAAACAAGAAAAATCAGTACGAGAAATAAACCTTCAAAATACCTGCCAAGGTAACTATTTTCATCCATTTTAAACGCTCCCTTTTTTCATATGAGTCGTGCTTGTTTATCCTGGTCTATTTACCCTGTTACAGGGATGTCCGGAAATCCTCCGGGGATACCCCGGCTGCGGGTGCCTGGAACTCAAAATTATGACTTTGTATGATTTTCGGCATAATTGAATAATTCTCTTACGGTTATCAAATCGTCGTTACTTGCCTACGCCAATATTTTCTTTATGATCGCAAGAGCTTCCACGGCATTATCAGCTCCTATAATCCTGTGTTTTCTTCTATTGTCTAAAGGCCCGCTGTCCAGAGATTTTCCAATCATGTCTCCGGTAATCCCTGGAATATTTTTCATCACGACAATCGGTTTTCCATACTGCCATGCCATTGAAATTTCACTGAGAGTCCCGCAGCCGCCGGAAATTGCAATAACAGCATCTGAAGAACAGGCTATGATCATGTTTCTGGCGTATCCAACGCCTGTTGGAATAATCAAATCAACGTAGGGATTGGCTTCGCTTTTTTGTGTGCCGGGAAGAATCCCGATAATCCTCCCTGAATCCTGACCGGCTTCTGAAAATGCGCCTTTACAGGCGCCCTCCATTACGCCATGCAGTCCACCGCAGACGAGAGAAAACCCTGCCATTATGATTTGACGGCCAACTTCAAATGAAACTTCCAGGACCTGTTTTGACGCCTGAGATGAGCCGATGACTCCTATGAGTGTCCTCATGATTTTCAACTCCTTATTTCTATATTGACTTAATTGTCTATACAGGTTACCTTATAAGTGGAAGAATGCCTGCACCGTCTGGAATATTTATCACTAGAAACTTAATATGGTTTAGTATCTGAAAGGAGTAAAGTTTTATTATGTATGAAGTTGGAGCTAAGGTTGTTTATCCCGTACATGGAGTTGGTATAATTAACAGTATTGAGGATAAAACTGTTTTGGGTGAAAAAAGATCTTACTACATAATAAAACTTGCGATATCAGATATGACGGTAATGATACCAATAAATAAATCTGAACAACTTGGCCTGCGGCTGGTTGTAAGCGACAGGGATGTGCATAAAGCACTCAAACTGATTAAGAGTGAAGTCACTGCAATGGATGAAGACTGGAAAACGAGATATCAGCATAACTTTGAAAAGATTAAGAGCGGTTCCATTCTTGATGTTGCTGAAGTTGTGAGAAACCTTTTCCATAGAAATAAAATTAAAGAACTCTCAATCATGGAAAAAAAGCTGTATGAAAATGCATACAGGCTGTTAATTGATGAAATTGCTTATGTTAAAGATATCGAAAAGGAAGAAGTTCAGAATATTGTTTCCGAAAAGCTGGAAAGAAATGTTTAGGTAATGATAATAAAATGTAAACAGGAGGAAAATATTGATTTTTCGTATTGTGTTTATAGTTATTGTAATTTTGTTATCCTTAGTATTTAATTTTAATCTTAATAATTTTTATCTTTATCTGATTTTGGTATTTATACTTTCTGTTGTAATCGTGGCGTTTGAAATATACATAAAGCGATTTCAGAAGGAGCACGTTTCAAAGATATTCAAAGGATTTATTATTGGTCTGATAATGGGGGCGGCTTTTGTTGCGATTGCCCGTTCTTTTGGTATTGAGTTACCTAATTTTTACAGGGTAATCATTTATGTCTGCTCACTTTACATCGGTATCGCATTGATATCGCAACTAGATATTGGATTTGGGTTAGTTAAATCTTCGACTTCAAAAGCAATTCCTGGAGAGAGTTTAAAAATACTGGATACCAGCGTGATTATTGATGGCAGGATTGCAGACATAATTGAAACAAAGTTCATCGAGGGTGTCCTGATTGTACCGAAGTTTGTTCTTGACGAGCTCCAACAGATTGCCGATTCATCTGATTCAGTGAAAAGAACACGGGGAAGGCGTGGACTCGATGTGTTAAACAGACTGAAAAAAGACAGTGGAACTCTACTGCGGATTACAGACCAGGACTTTCCTGAAACTTTTGAGGTGGATTCCAAGCTGGTGAAACTGGGGAAGGCACTTGATGCAAAAATAATAACAAATGATTTTAACCTCCTTAAAGTGGCACAAATACAGGGTGTGACCGTGCTCAATATTAATCTTCTGGCAAATTCACTGAAGCCCATTGTTCTTCCCGGCGAGAAAATGAAAATCGTTGTAATAAAAGAGGGGAAAGACCCGGGGCAGGGGATTGGATACCTCGATGATGGTACCATGATTGTGGTAGATTCAGGGAAGAAATATGTGGGGGATGAGATATTCGTTACAGTTACCAGTGTTCTTCAAACACCCGCCGGAAGGATGATTTTTGCAAAGTACGCGCATGGATGAACCGGGTGAGCTGTATATTGTAAGTACACCGATTGGTAATTTAATGGATATCACCTTGAGGGCTCTCGAGGTATTGCGGCGTGTAGATTATATTATATGTGAAGATACAAGAGTAACAATTAAATTATTAAATCGGTATGATATAAAAAAGCCTCTTATATCACATCATTCGAAAAGTGGTGATGCGGTTTTAAGAAAGATTCTGCGTCTTGTCCTGAGCGGGAATAGTGCAGCTCTTGTAACGGATAGCGGAACTCCGGTTGTTTCAGACCCCGGCGCAAAGCTCATCCGGCATTTAATAGAATCGGAAGTGCCGGTAATACCGGTACCCGGGCCCTCCTCTGTTCATACTGCACTTGTTGCATCGGGATTCCTGGTAAATGAATATACCTTTATTGGTTTTATATCAAACAAGGCTTCTCGAAGAAGAAGGCGGCTTGAAGAGCTGAAGAATAAAACAACTATTTTTGTATTCTTTGAATCACCGCACAGAATTATTCCATTTTTACAGGATGCTGGTGAAGCTTTTGGAAAGGTGCAGATCTGTGTTGCTAAAGAGATGACCAAAAAGTTCGAAAAGTACTATAGAGGAGTTATCCCGGAGGTTATTGAAAGGGTTGGTGAGGATATCGTTAAGGGTGAATACACAATTATAATTGACAACAGGGCCGGAATCGGGTTATAATACGGATATCAAGTATTTGCTCAAGATTCTTCTTTTTTATTCCGATAAATCATAAGAGAAAAGGAGTAATTTTAGATGACAATAGACAGAGTTGGCCCTTTAAATAAAATCCTGAAAGCCGGAAGCGAAATTAAGGTAAAGAAAAACGATAAAGCATCGGATAAAGACAGGGTGGAATTATCTCCGGCAGCGAAAAAGATGGCGGAAATATCTCAGATTGAAGCAAAGGTTAAAGCGGCAGCCGATGTACGGGAAGAGTTGACTCCACAGAGGATAAGGGCGCTCAGAGACAAACTTGAAAATCCTGATGATTATCTCACAAAAGAAATTGCTGAAAAGATTGCTGAAAAGGTAGCGGAATCTTTTGGAATAAAATGAACAGTGACTAGCGGTGTTAAACTTTCAAGTAAGAAGTGATTTTCCCTGAAAACCTGTTAATTTCGAAATCATCTTCATAATGACTGAAAAAAATAGCGATTATTAAAAAAGGCGGAGGGGTTCTCCGCCTTTTTTATTGAGGGATGTAACATGAATATTTTTGAGTTTACAATACCGACAAAAATTGAGTACGGTATAGATTCGATGGTACGTCTTGGACATTTTACCCGCCAGTATGGAGACCGTGTAATCGTTATTACCGAGAATACACTCAGCCAGTCAGGAACAATTCAAAACATTGAGAGCATTTTGAAAGGGAAGGGTATAGAGCCGATTATATATGATGGAATTTTTCCAAATGCTGATTCCACCACTGTCGACGAAGTCGCGCAAATTGCACGAAAATCAAAGGTCAATGTTGTAATAGGGGTTGGCGGCTCAAGGATATGTAATATAGCTAAAGTCGCGGCATTTTTGTGTAAAAATGATGGAGAAATAACCGATTACATTCACGGGAAAGAGGGCAGCGGCTCCAGGATACCCTATATAGAGATACCGACAATCTTCAGAGAGGTCTATGCCTTAACAAGTTCTGCCTTTGTTACTGATGCCTTTGATCAGGCGAATAAAGTTGTTACATTGAATGGTCTGGGGACCGATATTCTTGTTGACGACCCTGCCATTATGACAGGAATTCAGACCAAAATGGCAGCATACATAGCACTTGACATTCTAGCATTATCCATAGAGGGGTATATTTCATTAAAGGTCAACCCTCTGGTCGAGCCTATTCTTCTGCGTGGAATTGAGATTGTATACTACAACCTTGTCAAATACTTAAAGAATCCCCATGATGTTACAAACCGTGAGAAGCTCTGTACGGCAGGACTTTTTACGGCAATTGCCAATATTATTACAGGATTTGGTATCGGGTTCGCGTTATCGATGGGGATGAATGGTAAAAATCGAATTTCAAAATCGATTATAACCTCCATTCTGATTCCTTTTATTATGGAGTATAATCTTTCAGTTTCAGCTTCAAGGCTGGCAAAAATTGCCAGGGTTATGGGAAAAAACATAGATGATATTCCTGAAACTGAGGCGGCGCAAAAGGCGGTCGAAGGGATCAATGAGTTAAAAGAAGGAATTGGAATTGATCTCACACATAAAATAAGCGAGCTCGGACTGGAGAAGGATGACCTTGCCGAGGCTGCTGAAGTTGCTCTGCGGTTCGAAGACATCAACTCTATTCCAAGAAAAGCCTCCTTTGAGAACCTCATGGAAATACTTGAGAAGGCCTATTAATAGAGATGTCCGTCCAGTATTTTTTTATATTCATGATACCATCCGGCACTTTCCTGGATTCCCTCCTCTGTGGTATACGGGGGGGTGTACTTTAAAAGACTTCGTGCTTTTTCAATGCTGAAACTGTAATCTTTTGAAGTCATGGCTATCCTGTACGGAGTAATGACCGGAGGCTTTTTTGATCCTGCTAATTTATAGATATTGTCAAGGACCCATGATATAATATACAGCGGCCCGGAAGGGACCGGAAAACGGGGGGGCTTCACTTTTATTGCTTCCGCGGCCATTGAGAGGAACAAGCTCCAGGGAATATCGTATCCATCGGTAATATTGTAGGCTTCACCAATCCCGTTAACAGTATACAAAGCCTTTTCAGCCGCAGAGACGAGATTTTTCACATAGCACGGTGAGGTCAGGGCTCTGCCTCCGTTGGGCCATCCGAACAGTCCATTTTCTATGGTTTTAAAGAAAGAGTATGTGAATGTTGTATCCATCCGGCCGAATACATTGGAAGGTCTTAAAATGATAAGCTCTATCCTTTCCTTAAAAGCGCTTAGCTTTTCCTCTGCCAGGAACTTTGTCAGGCAGTAATTATTGGTAAAGGGATTTTTAACCTTATTTTCCGGTGTTTTCAGATTGCCTTTAAAGCCGTAAACAACAGTCGAGCTGAAATGAATAAACCTTCTGACCCCGCTTTGGATTGAGGCTGTTATTAGATTTACGGCTCCCTCTACATTGTTTTTATAAAAGCCATCATAATTTCCCCAATCGCTTGACTGCGCGGCCGTGTGAATGACAGCATCAAAGCCTTTTGTAATTTCTTTCAGGGGGTCATTAATCGAAGCATACAGAAGTTCATACCTTCTGTCTCCAAACCGGAAAAGGTTGGATGTTTCTCTCACGAGACCGGTGACCCTGAGCTCTTTTTTTTCTGAAAAATATTTTAATAGGCGTGAACCGATGAATCCGTTTGCCCCTGTGATAAGTATGTTTAACTTTACGGACATGTTAATGTTTCCTGCATTTTATCCCATTACTGGTAACTGCAAATAAATTCGTTTTAAAGATATTTTGTTTGTGAACAGCAGCTATCAGATTGGTTTCTGAAAAAGCGTATAGATTTTTGATAATTTAGCCTGTATAAAATCAACCAGGCGGAAGACTAATACATTCTCTTCAAGCACCCATCCCATGTCATAGTACTCATATCCTACCTGCTGTGCATATATTTTCTGTTTCCAGGCCATTACACCATCCAGTCCCAGGCGGCGAAATTTCTTTCTAATCCCCAGATAACCGAGCCGGATTCCTTTAACACTGCCTTTTGTCAGTAACATTTTTACTGTTCGCAGGATATCACATCTTCTAAGGCCGCGTATGGGGACCATCTTTTCCGCGATATTAGGAAATCCGCCAAAAAATGCCGCCAGCTCACCCTTGACATACAAGAAGAGAAAGAGATTTTTATCCATAATCAGCTTCATATCATCCACTATCGTGTAAAATTCCTCCCGTGTAAAAGGGACAAAGCCGAAGTTCTCTATCCATGCTTCATTATAAACTTCAAACATCTCACGCCTGCGTTCTTCAAATGGCCTTTCCCCCCACAATTCGGTTGTAACTTTAAATCGATCAATGACCTTTTTCGCTATCCTTTCGAGTCTTTCTTCCATGGGATTCATTACCGGTACTTCCCAGGAGAACATACGCTTGACAGGGCTGAATCCTGAAGTTAGCAGCAGTTTTTCGTAATAGGGTTTGTTGTAATGATAGTGGACGACAGGGCGGGAATCAAAACCATGGGTCATAATACCCGGAGTAGCTTCATTTACCAGTAAATTTTGAGGCCCGCGTATCGTATCCATGTTTTTTGATTTGAGCCAGGATTCAGCAGCTTTCAAAAGAGCCCCTGAAACCTCTCTGTCATCGATGGTTTCAAATTCACCAAAAAAGCCGACTTTATCATTCCAGTGTTTGTTGTGGTTGAAATTGGTGAACGCAAAGCACCGGCCTGCTATTTTATCCTGTTTATAGGCCAGGAAAAATATTATTTCTGCGTGTTTAAAAAAAAGATTACCCGGCTCAAAATATCCTTTGAATCCCAGAAGTTTCATGCCCAGATATTCAAAGTTAAACAGGGGAATATACTGGGGGTCATCCCTGTAGTGTTCCCAGTGAAAATTAATGAATTTTTTTAACAGTTTTTTATCAGCTCTGGTTTTATTGGAGAATGTAACTATTCTTACAGCTTCGTTGTTCCGGATATCATCCGTTTTCCGGATATCATCCGTGTTTTTTGATTTCAAGACTTTTCCCCCTTTGAACTTGTGTTTTTATAGTGTATATCATATTCTAAAATATTTAAAGTTAGATCTGCGCCCCGGGCATGCAAGCTCCCTTATTTCGGGAAGACAAGAAGTGCGCAGATGTAGCCCCCGATGGCAATAATACCGGTCAGGGTAAGGCCGATATTTGTCGCGATTAGAACCGCTCCGGTTGATGCTATCACGGAAAAATATCCGTTTATTGACCATGCCCATGGAATGGAGCGGTCCGCCCTATTTTTCAACACGCTGACACCTGAGGGGAACGGTATCCCCATTGCGGCACCGAGAGGTATCATTATTAAAATTGAAAACGCCAGTTTTACTAAAAGTGGTGCACTTTCAATGGAAACGAAGAACCTGTCAGCAGCTAACAGGATTATAAGCATGTATCCAGCGATAAAAACTATAGAATATGAGACCAATTTTTTCCTGCTTGTTGAAAAGTAGTCTGAAAAATAACTCCCGATACCGGAAGATATCAAAAGGGCCGATATGATAGCAGAACTTGAGTAAATCGGATTTGCCAGGTATTTTGAAACCTTTTTTATTAGCACAATTTCAATTAACATGTAGGAAATACCGAGCAGGCCGAAATAAAGCAGCACCTGAATCTTTTTTCCCTGAATTTTTTTCCCCGAAAAAAAGAGCGGTGTTACAATTAATAGAAATGAAAAAAGAGCAGTGATAATAAACGTGGAGAATAAAACCACGTACCCTCCTTCAACGGCAAGAATCCATTTATGTCCCATCTCTTTGAGGAGAACAGGCAGTTTTTTTATTTTAAAGAAGTACGAGAAGTACGGCCTGTCATCAGTCGGATATTTTAAATTAAAAGGATAGTTTTCCCTGAACCCGGTATCATTTTTTAATATTCGGGAAACGCTTTTATAGTAAAGCTCGTCTTTCACGACATTATATATGTTGACCTCATCGGGATTGATGCCAGGGTAATACACGAGATCAAAAAACATCCGATCACAGAAACTTTTTATTTTTGCGGTCTCTTCCCGGGTAAAAGGGGTCTTTTTTATTATAACGGTCCCGGTAGACCAGCTCCGTATAACTGCGATGCACGCTTCCGGTTCAATACCCTTTTTATCCAGCGCGTGCTTTGCAAGATTAATCAGCTTGAGGATGTTTCTCGGCGGGTACTTTAATAGTACGGTAATGGAGACAGCCCCATCTGTCCGGACATGTTCAAGATAGGTATGAAAAGCTTCCACCGTGAGTGTGTAGTCTGTATCGGTTGAATAAATCCCTCCCACCGAAGATACCAGGCTGTCAGTTTCTGAAATCTCAATAATATCCCACCTGTAATCTGTCTGATTGAGATAATTGCGGCCGTTGTTCCTTATTATTGTAATATTATTTTCATTGAAAAAATTGTTATTATGATTCTTGAATGTGTCTTTCAGCAGGCCGGGGAGATGGGGATTTTCTTCGGTGACCGTGATATTAGCTGCAGAATTAACGAGCGCGCGTTCGGCTGATATTCCTCCCCCAAGGCCGATTATAAACACGTCCGGCCTGGTATAGAGAGAGTACACAGCAGATTGTGTTTGATATCTAAGATAAAGAAGCGATTCCCTGCTTTTTATCCTGTCAATTGTAGACAGGCTGTCTCCGTCCAGATAAAGGCCATGCTGCCCCGGAAGTGTATCCTCAAATGACAGACTGAGGCCGGCGGCCGATCTTATTTTTGAGCTCTTTACTACTTCGAGTGTGCCGAAAGGGCTTAATTTTCGCTCGATTATTTTCGCGTCAGGAAGATTTAACGCGAGCTTTAATCCTTTGTACGGGATGATGTTGATATCACTGATAGAGAACAGGATGTATCCTGCAAAAACGATTACTGTGAAAGTTATTATACGACTGCCGCCCGGTTTTAAATAAATAATCAGCAGGATAACCGCAACAGAAGAAAGCGACATCGGGATTATAAAAATTCTGTTAGGCGGAATAAGGAACAGGCTGATAAGTATAATGAAAATGCCCAATCCTGAACCCGAAAGGTTATAAAAATAAACTTTACCCGGCTTTTCAACGGAGAACGCAAGAACAATGAAGGTTGATCCTGCAATAAAGGGAACGGTATAAATAAAATATCTAATTAGTAATCGAAAAAGCTGATTTTTGTCCCAGATGATTCTAAGGGGGTCGAAGGAGATCCTGCCGGAAATGTAATATCCCAGGCCCAGTGTAAATATAAAAATTACCGCGGAGAACAGGGATGCGGTCTTTTCTCTTCCTGAAAGATATTTTTTTAATAAAAAAACGATGGTGCCGCCCGCCCCGAATCCGGTCAGGGCCAGAGCAATTGCGATAAAGGTGAAGTTCCCAAAACCTTCAACCCTCAGCACCCTCATCAGTGAAATTTCCAGAGCAAGAAGAGAAGAGGAGGTAAAGAAGAGGGCCGTGAGGTACAATTACATGCTATTCCTATTTATGGTTTTCGCCTTAACGCAGTACGCGTTGATGATTGGCACCGCTAAGCCTATTTATCGTGTAAAATTATCCTGTTCTATTTGGCTTTTTAATAAATTGAATTTCGTACTACTGATTTTTCCGGGTAAAGGGAACAAAAATCACCGGTATTATATCATAAATGTGTATTTTTCCTTGCTCGTCTTTTTCGAGCAGCTTTAACACCTGCGTAAAGTAAGGCTGACCCACAGGGATGCACATTTTCCCACCTTTTTTCAGCTGTTTTATGAGCGGCGGGGGGATATGGTCTGCCGCTGCTGTGACGATGATTGCATCGAAAGGAGCATAAGCCTCCCATCCGAAGTATCCGTCGCCAATTTTTGAGCTGATATTTGAGTATCCAAGTCTCTTCAGCCGCTTTTCCGCCTTTATACCGAGCGGTTTAATGATCTCGATAGTGTAAACCTCTTTTACAATCTGAGCTAAAACAGCGGCCTGATACCCTGAGCCGGTACCTATTTCAAGTACAGTATCATCCCCATCTACCCCTAAAAGTTCGGTCATTAGTGCAACTATATACGGCTGGGATATTGTCTGGCCATAACCTACGGGAAGAGCCTGGTTCAGATACGCCTTCTTTTTTAGACTATCAGGGACGAACTCTTCTCTGGGAACGGTGAGCATGCTCTCTATTACGAGGGGATCTTCAATCCCCTCACGGATAATGTGAATCTCCACAAGCCTTTTTCGCTCTTTCCGGTAATCAGCGCCCGCTGCCTGAAACAATATGAACAGGCAAAAAAGAACGAGAACGAATCTTCGATATTTTTTCTTTCCCATACAGTTCATAATAAAACTATGAAACTATACGTCAAGTAAAAAATGTTTCAGATCCGTTTAAAAGTAAGAAAAATGGTTTGTGCTGGACCAGAGTTTTATTAAATTCAGGCTGTCCCTTAACATATAAAATTACTATTTAGACACAATATTTTGTATAATATATAGCACTAAATGCATAATTTGTAGTATGAGACAGCCTAATCAGAGGTTGCAGGACAACCTCAATTATATTTTGGATTATTTTATAGGGCCGGTGAATATAGCTCAGGATCACAGGAGGTGCGGATGAAAGCAATTGTTGTCGGAAGCACGAATACTGACCTGATCATCCATGTTGATACTCTTCCGTCTGCAGGGAATACTGAGATCGGGCATGGTTTCAGAAGTGCGCCTGGCGGGAAGGGGGCCAACCAGGCTGTGTGTCTTGCCAGACTCGGGGCCGGGACAAGTTTGATCGCGCGGTTTGGAAAGGATGAGTTCAGCAGAGGAACTCTGGAAAATATTGAACGAAAAGGTATTGATCTCTCCCGGTGTGTTATTGATGAAAAACATAGGGGAGGGATTGTGTTTATAATTGTTGACAGAAACGGGGACAACACCATGTTTGCGGATTTAGGATCCAATCTGTTTCTAAATGGATCGGATATTGAGAATGCCGGAGCGCTGTTTACGGGCGCCGATCTGTTGCTGCTGCAATTTGAAGTATCAGATGGCGCGAATAAAAAGGCGTGTGAGCTGGCAGAGATAAATAATGTAAAAATTGTATTAAATCCTGCCCCGGTAAGGAAATTTGATAAAGACATATTCGGCCATGTTGATCTGCTAACTCCCAACATGCACGAGCTCAGCTGGATTCTTGAATATACAGAAGGCAGGTCCATAATTTCGCCTGATGAGAAAGACACAGGCAAAATAGGAAAGGCAGCCGGAAGGCTTAACGCTTACGGAATAGGGCATGTGCTTGTCACAGCCGGAAAGAGGGGGTGTATTTATGTAACCCCGACTGATGTAAGGACTTTCGGGACATACAGGGTGAAGCAGGTGGATTCCACAGCGGCCGGAGACGCGTTTACGGCGGCACTGGCATTGAAGTTCGCCGAAGGTATGGAAATTACCGACGCGGTCAGGTATGCCTCGGCCTGCGCTGCGATTACTGTTTCCAGGGAAGGAGCTATTCCATCCCTGCCTGACTCGGATGAGGTGGAGGGGTTTATAATGAAAAACAGGATGTTGGAGTTTGAATAAACTCGACAGAAAAATATTGTCTTTCATTCTATATTTATTATATTAATGTCTTTATCGAAGTTATCCAGGGGGTAAAATAAAAGTGATCAAAATCGATAGAGTCACAAAGATGTATGGACAGACTGTTGCGGTGAGAAATGTCAGTTTTGAAGTCGAAAAAGGAGAGATATTGGGGTTTCTCGGACCTAACGGCGCAGGAAAAACAACCATGATGAGGATTATCACAGGGTTTTTCCCGCCGACCGATGGGGATACGTTTGTCGAGGGACACAGCGTTCTCACGGAGCCGCTTGAGGTAAAGAAGCGGATCGGATATGTGCCTGAGAACCCGTCAATGTATACGGATATGAGGGTATATGAGTACCTCAGATTTATCGGGGCGGTGAAGGGAGTACCAAGATCGAAGGTAAAAGAGAGTGTCGAAAAAACGGTTGAGCAGTGCGCTTTAGAAAAAGTTACAAAGAGGCGGATCGGAGAGCTTTCAAAAGGGTTCAGGCAGCGGGTTGCCCTGGGCCAGGCGCTTGTAAACGATCCTCCGGTTCTGGTGCTAGATGAGCCGACATCGGGGCTTGACCCCAAACAGATCCATGAAATTAGGGGGCTTATCAAATCTATGGCTGGTGAGCGGACAATCATTCTCTCGACCCACATACTGCCGGAGGTTTCCATGACCTGCAGTAAGGTAGTAATAATAAATGAAGGGCAGATCGTGGCAGTTGATTCTACTGAAAACATTGGAAGAAATCTTGCTCAGTCCCATCAGATTGAGATGGTGGTGGAGGGACCCCCTGACCGGATTGTTGACCGCCTCACACAGATTGAAGGGGTAAAGAGAGTCGATAATCGAGGGAGTACGTACATTGTTGACTTTGAAAAGGAAAAAGATCTGCGCGCGCTGATTGCAAAGAAGATCGTGGAGAACGGCTTTGGTCTGTTAGAGATGAAATCCCGATCAATGAGCCTCGAGGATGTATTTCTCAGGTTAGTTACTGAAGAAGAGGGAGGAAACTCATGAGAAACATAGCTGAAATTTATAAAAGAGAACTGCGGTTTTATTTTACAACACCGGTTGCATATTCCGTAATGTTCATCTTCGCGGCGATTTTTGGATTTCTTTTTTATAGAAATTTAACCTACTATTCTAATCTGTCCTATCAGCTTATGCAAAATCCCTACTACGCGCAGAGGATCGACCTGATTATGGGTGTATTTTCCCCGGTATTCAGCTCTAACAGCATCATACTTTTAATGATGATTCCTCCTATTTCCATGAGATTGTTTGCAGAGGAGAAAAAGTCCGGTACAATTGAGCTGTTATTTACATATCCTATCAAAGATTTTCAGATCGTTATCGGCAAGTGGCTTTCAGCAGTTACAGTCATATTTTGTATGCTTGCTCTCACGTTACCGGCTCCCTTTATGGCATTCGGGTTTGCAAAGAATGCTGAATGGGGACCTGTGCTTGCGGGATATCTCGGCCTGTTTTTAATGTGCCTGTCATTTTTATCACTGGGTCTTTTGATATCAGCGCTCTCTGAAAATCAGATAGTATCGATAAGCGTATCTTACGGGGCTTTGCTCGGTTTCTGGTTTTTAGGCTGGGCGGTCGATCCGAACTCAGGCAAGATGATCGGCAAGGTTTTGGGAGAATTGAGCATTATCGGTCACATGACAAACTTAATCAAGGGGATAATAGATACAAAGGATATTGTATATTATGTTCTGTTTATTTTTACCACTGTGTTTCTGACACTCAGGGTACTTGAATCGAAAAGGTGGAGGGGATAAGATGTCGAAAAAAATTGAAAAATACCTTTATATAGTTTCACCTCTATTAATCCTGGCAAGTCTGTTTAACTATTACCTTACAAGTGAATTCTCTACATTCTCGATAATTTCTGCTGTGGCAGGTGCCGGCATCGGGATCATATACTTTATCCGGTTCTTTGAAGACATAGGTAAGAAGATAACAAAGAGGAAGATAAAGTATGGCGTAAACAGTTTTATAATTACTGTGGTTGTGCTGGCCCTGGTTGTTATTGTGTACCTTGTTTTGATTGATCACACCAAGAGGTTTGACCTGACAATGACAAAAAGATTTTCGCTGTCTGATCAGACTTTAAAGGTTTTGGAAAGGCTCGAAGGGCCGGCATACGCGTACGCCTTTTACGGAAAGCAGCAGGACACAACCTCAATCACAGAGCTTTTCAAGGAGTATCGCTATCATTACAAAGACTTTGAATTTCAGATAGTTGACCCTGATCTCAATCCCGGTAAGGTTGAGGAAATGGGGATTGAAGAATACGGGAAAGTGGTAATCAGTTACGGCGGCAAGACGGAAAAGCTAAAGGTAAACAATGAGGAAGGTATCACAAACGCTCTGATAAGACTTACCCAGGGTGAAATAAAAAAGGTGTATTTTATTAAAGGACACGGCGAGCGCAGTATAGATGATTACTCCAAGGAAGGATATGATAAAATAAAGGCTGCGATCGCGGCAGAGAACTATGAGGTTAAGGACATTTTACTTCTGCGTGAGGAAAAGGTCCCGGAAGACTGCGCGGTTCTCATATCGGCGGGTCCGAAATCCGATTATGAGACTCACGAGATGGAATTGATTGAGAATTACCTGAAAGAAGAAGGGAGAGTCATCTTTCTTATTGATCCGGGCGAGAGGGGCGAACAGTACATAAATATTGCCATGTTCCTCGAACGCTACGGGCTGATTCTCGGCGAGGATGTGATCATCGATCCTTTGAGCAGGGTATTATCGGGTGATTTCTTTATGCCTGTGATCAACAGCTATACTTATAATCCTATTACAAAGGACTTCCGTTTTGCCACCTTTCTGAGGTTCGTGAGAAGTATACGGACAAAAGAAACTTCGGACGCGAATATCTTTACCAGGGATATTGCAAACACCGGAGAGGCAAGCTGGGCCGAGACTGACCTGGCAAATTTACTTGGAGGCAAGGGGGCGAAGTTTGATGAAGGCATGGATTTAAAAGGCCCTGTTACGGTTATGGCATATTCAACGATAACGCTTCCGCCGGATGAAGAAACAGGCGGGGAGTCAGGGGAAGAGGAGCAGAAAATAAAAGAGGCGTTTGTTCTTGTGATCGGTGATTCTGATTTCATTATAAACTCCATGTATCAGACGCAGGGGAATAAAGATCTTTTTCTGAATACTATAAATTTTCTTGCTGACAGAGGCGATCTTATTTCAATCAGGCCGAAACAGCAGGAATCTGTATACCTTACAATGACTGCAAAACAGGGAAGGATGGCGTTCTTTATATCAATGATTATTGTACCTCTCTTTATCATCATTGCAGGACTTTACTTCAACATAAAGAGGAGAGTGAAATAATGAAATTTTTTAGGAAGGCCATTATACTTTTTGCCCTTCTTGTTATAGCCGGAGGAGCATACTGGTACTTTGAGATAAAAAAAAGCGGGGAAAAAGAGGAAGAGGAAAAAATTGAAGCGCTGCTATTCGGGCAGGAGGACAGGGATATAGTAAAACTCACTCTTCAAAGGGAGGGGATGGAGCCGATTGTTGTAGAGAAACATGAGATAATAGCTGAAGAAAAAGCTGAAGAAAAAGCTGAAGCAGGGAAAGAGGAATATGAATGGATGATAACTCTACCAGTGGAGACAGGAGGGGATAAAACCGCAGTTGATGCTGTGGTGAGAACTATTAAAAATAGCAAGAGAGAAGAAGTCATCTGGGAGAGTCTTGACAAAGAAAACGAGTACGGCCTTGATACCCCTTCA
>SDBS01001524.1_pt1 | contig 23513 bp, 22 predicted proteins | sample 2277091 | NCBI WGS metagenome assembly SDBS01 (sample SAMN10404972, study PRJNA504765) | marine sediment metagenome | isolation source: marine sediment core GS10_PC15, 163 cmbsf | place: Arctic Ocean: Southern Knipovich Ridge | collected 2010
AATTGAGTTTTTTTTCTTAATAATCTAAAAATCAATTAGATTTTATCCGAAAAGAAGAACTAGAATAAATAAGAAACCGATAGAAACTGCTATATGAATAAATGCGAAGGTAGACCCAGTTTTTAACAACCTCCTATAGCTAAAATTTTCAACACCTGAATCTCTAGCAATCTTTAGCGTCATCATATCACATGCTGCACCCTGAGGGACGAAATTACCTCCAAGATTAACCCCTATTATAAATGCGAATAATAGCGGAATAGGCGGAAATCCTAGCAAGATTAATGATTCTATGATTGGAATAAAAATTAACGCGGTAGGCGTATTTGCAACTAATCCAGACAATAAACTAACAACGAGAAGAATTACTAGACATAAGAGAAATGTATCAAGTGTTTGAAATGGAAGCATTGCAATCACCTCTTGAAATCCAGCTACTAAAAGGCATCCAACAACAATATATAAAGAGATTAGAAAAAAAATAATTTCCCACTCGATATTTTTTAAAAGGTGACTCATTCCTTTTTTAGTGAATTTTCGGTTAATAATTACAAGTATGAGAGCAGAAATTGCAGCCGTTAAATATAAAAGCGGTAAAATTACAAATAAAACTATTGTAATTATTATCGCAATACCGTTAATATAGAACATTGTTATATTGCTTATCATAACATCTGCATCTATTAAATCTAATACAAATCTCTTTTGTTGGGCATCGATTTTTGGTTCTTTACTTAATATAAATCTATCTATCAAAAATATTGTGAGAAATAACAAACTAAATGAAAATATCCAATAATATTGAATAAAATATAGAGTATCTAAGTTAAATGCCGTTGAAATTATAATATTTTCTCCACTTGAAAAGGGTGTTATAATAGAGCCAATATTTATGCAAATGGTCATTCCTAATAGATATGTGCCTGACCTAATTTTTAAAAAATGACAAAGTCGAACAACTATAGGTGCTAATATTAGCACTACAACTATGTCGCTAATAACTGCTGCTAAAAGGGTAGTTATTATGCATAATAACCAAAAGAAAATTCTCTGATCTCCTTTTGATAGTTTAAATAATTTTACAGCAATATATTCTAACAAATTGGAGTCTTGGGCTATTTTGGTTATTATATTCATACTAAATATTATTATGATTGCCTCCCATGTGATAAATGCAATAAATGCCTCAATGCCTAAACCCTTAACTAAACCCGTGATAGTTGCAGCTACGAAACACCCTAATAAAGAAATTGCTACAAAATCTAAATCTTTAATCGAAAAACTAACTATAATCAATACAAATATTATGAAAATTGTAATAAGAAGAATTACATCCATAATTTTATCAGATAATAATCTTGGAGGTTAAATAGTCGAATTTAATTAATATATTAAATAAATAGCTTTTAATAAATGTGATCATAATATCAAAATAACATATTGATGTAGTCAAAAATTTGAAATCTAGAATAGACTTATCTTTATGGAGTAATAATTCATTCCATTAAAAAAAGGTTTAGCAGAAATTTATCTAAATTAAGTTTGTTAAGCAAAACTATATTGCTTAGTATGTAAGTAAAAATTCCCTCTTCAATAAAATATTTCATTGACTCAAATTGGCCAATATCTTTTTTTATGGTTTCTACTAATCTTCTTAACAGATTAATGATCTGTTTTTCTACTATAATCATATCACAATTATTCGGATTAATGGTGATTATGTTAATTCCCCCATCTCTTGAATATGTAATTTTACTTAGCTCAGGGGTTTGTTTTACATATTCATTGTTTCTATAGTTCTCAAACATTAGATCAATCTTTTCATAGATTAAATCCTTTAAATCTTCAGAAAGATGGTTCAGAGTTGCTAATATATCAAAAAGTAATTGTTGAAAGATCCCTAAGATGTCGTAAAATTCTCCAAGGACAGTTATATTTTGAGCAGCCAGCCAGTCAAAGTAATATTGATCTATAATTTTTTTAAAAGGATAAAACATTTCTACATTTCCATCCCAATTTTTCCGCCAACTTGTTCCATCTCCTTCGACATAAGTTAGAGTAAATTCTTGTTTAATAACATTTAATCGAGCTCTAAGAATTTCAGCACTATCGTCTTTCGTACCTGCAGCTATATATAAAAGCCCGGAATCTTTGTCCAGTAAATACACCCATCGAAGTCCTCCCATGTCAATGCTCTCTATTCCTTGCTTAAATTCCACAATGGTAAATTGATTTAATGCAGTCAAAAGTCCTGAGACAAGATCTTCATTTATTGGAAGATCCATATATGACTTATATAATAGGGTAACGCCCGATTCCGAGTCCATTATCCATATATTAATCCTTAAGCACCTTTTACGTAGAAATTTACTTATTTTTTTAAATCAATCTTTTTCTATTCAATCGATTTAAAATTAGTTGATAATTTGTAATATACAAATTGAATATTTATTTACTTTATTAATAGAATTATAGTTTAAATATGAGATCTATTTTTTTCATCAAAGAAAATCACTTAGATCATTAGATTTACAATATTTCTCTAAATTTCTTAAACAATCTGATAATTTGGATCGAAGTGTAAGCTCAGCGGCCCCTCCAAATAAGTCAAGAAAAGCATTACTTAGAATGAACTTATGTATGAAAATCCCAACTTTTGATTTAGTACTCGTTAATGCCTTAACTCTTAGATTACCCTCAAATTTCTTCATGTTTTCATTCTTTCGAATATTCAATTCAATTAAATGTCCTTTCCCTTCTTCATCTCCTTTATCAATTAAAACTAGTTCACCATCCATTTCTATAGGGATGTTTATAACTTTAATTTTATCTACAATCTTGGAGAATAATACATTTGGAGCTATCATTTGTGCTTCTATTTGTGACACAGGGCTGATCGCTTCCCAGAACTCTGCTTTATAAATAGCCTCTAATAATTTATCTTTTGGACAATTTTCTATTTCTAAAACTTTTGATATACTTTTAGAAGTCAATATTAGTCAATCTCTTTCAATTAAGTCTTATAATAATACAAAATCTTGAAAACATTTAATTATTTATAAAATAATTAATAATTTAAGTTAGAATCTCAGTCTTCCTCTGATGATTTCATTTTAATTAAAATCATTACTAAATTATCATCATTGATTCTTTTCTAATTTACATGAGCGAGTAATTTAAGTTAGATTAAGTAGTTCGAAATAGCATACTTTTCGAAGAGTTATTTTCATTGGAACACTTTGGACATATCCAAGTATTCTCATTTCTTTTTACAGAATTTATACAATTATTACATACCGCTATATCACATATGCAATAATAGAGTTTATCAACATCTGTTTTCTTCTCACATATATAACAATTTGGTGGGATTTTACTATCAGACATGTGTTATTAAAAAGAATTTTTTAAATGGTCTATTATTATACTTTTAATTTTATTACTTATTAAAGTATAATATTACTTGTTAAAAAAAACTCATTGTTGATGGAATGAATAAATTACAACAAAGGATGCGATTATTAATGCTTTTTTCGATATATTTTATTTATAGAGCGCTTGCTTCATTTTATCTTGAAAATAATCCTTCCATGGCAGTTATATGGGGAATTATAACAATAACTTATATAATTTCTCTTGTGATTATGATTTTTGTAGCTAAAAACTGGCAGAATAGAATGAATATTGAAGGGGCTGATATTAAGTGATTAGGGAAATTAAATAAATCCGATTGAATTATGAATGATCTTTTGACTATTAAGCAATGGACCGATATAGAGATTCTATCTCTTTTAGACCTTGCAGATAAAATAAAAAGTAACCCGAATCAATATGCCTCAGAACTTAGAAATAAGACATTAGCTATGTTACTTCAAAAAACTTCTACGAGAACTAGAATATCTTTCGAAAGTGGAATATATCAATTAGGGGGCAATGCTATTTATTTAGATTGGCGTACAACTAACCTGCATTTAGGAGAATTAAAAGATGAGATTAAATGTATGGATAAGTATGTGGATTTGATTCTAGCAAGAGTCGATGAACACAATACATTAGAAATAATTAGAAATGCATCAAGAGTACCAGTAATTAACGGTTTATCAAATTTATATCATCCCTGTCAAATTTTATCGGATTTAATGACTATTCGAGAAAAATTTGAAAAGTTTAATGATATTGAAGTTGCCTGGGTGGGAGACGGAAATAATGTATGTAATTCTTTAATCATTGGATGTATAAAATTAGATATCCCTATCTCAATTGCTACGCCTAGTAAATATAGACCTCATCAAGACGTCATAAATTGGGTTAAAAAAGAAGGGAAAGATACATCTCTAAAATTATATGAAGATCCTAAAGAGGCTGTGGCTAATGCAAATATAGTTTATACAGATACATTCGTATCTATGGGGCAAGAATCTGAAACTGAAGAAAGACTAAAGATTTTCAAACCCTATCAAATAAACAGTGAATTACTCAGCTATATAAAAGAAAAAGAATATTACGTTATGCATTGCCTTCCAGCTCATAGAGGGGTTGAAATTACAGATGAGGTCTTTGATTCAAAGGAATCAATTGTTTTTCTACAGGCTGAAAATCGACTTCATTTACAAAAAGCTCTAATGGTAAAATTATTAGAAAATTCACAAAATTAGACATTACATTATTTTTTCTTTTTCAAAAAATCAGGAAGAACTGTATCAATTCCAAGGGTTTTAAGTATATTATCTTTGATATCTACTTGAACCTTCATTTCAGACATCTGTTTAACTAAATTTCCCATAGTATTAGAAAAATTTTCGCTTAAATCCTTCATGGCATCTGTGGCAAATTTTAATGACTCTGCAATCGTGGTTTTAACCTCTTGAAGTTCATTAGTCAGATTTTTTATGCTTACTTTCATTTCTGATAATTCATTTGTTAGATCCTTAAAACCTTTCATGATATTATACTCTAATCTCCTATACTAATTTAATATAAAATGTGGTTATTAATAATATAAATTTATCTTTTCTTTATTTTGAATTTATCAGCTAATTTATTTTAAGTACGATTTTAAATATTAAAAGAATAAGCTATTGTAGCATTAAGAAAAAATAAAGATAAATTAAATTGGTTTAGGATTCTTTAGATCCTTCTCCAATCTTTCGATAAATATATCCTTTTTCTTCAAGGATTTTTTTATTGAAAATATTACGACCATCAATAATAATGGGTTTCTCTTTTAATTTATTTTTCAGCTCATCTAAATCGATATTATAGTATTCTTTATGATTAGTGACGAATATTAAGACATCTGCACCTGTAACTGCTTTATCAAAATCAGCTGTTAATTCAGTTTCGGTATAGTTTTTTTCCCTAACCCAGGGGTCATGTGCGATATAAGAAATATTGTGAGAATGATATCTGTTTTTTAAAGTCGATATAATTCGCTCCGTTGGCGTGTTACGAGTATCGTCACAGTCGGCTTTATACGCAACACCCATAAGAGCGATTTTAATATTATCATGCTTTCCTACTTCATTAAGTGCATCTTCCATTAACTCAACCATATGTTCAGGCATATAATCATTCAAATTTCTACCATATGGTAAGATTTTTACTTTGTCTAAATACTTTTTTGGGGTATAGGTTTCAAGACCATACATCAATAACCATGGATCCTTAGTTAAACAATGGCCGCCTACTCCAGAACCAGGATAATGCATCATCCTATCATGTCTATGGTTAATTAAATTTATAACTTCAAAAATATTTCGGTTAAAATCTTCGGCCACTAAAGCCATCTCATTTGAGAAAGCAATATTCACATCTCTATATGTATTTTCAATACATTTCGTTAATTCTGCCGTTAAAGTGTCAGTGACTTGAAGTTCTTTCTTAACAACTTTTCCATATAAAAATTTTGCCTTATTATTTGCCTCTTCGCATCCACCCCCAATAACTCGTGGAAAATCGGTAATGTATTCTAACAATTTTCCTGGCATAACTCTTTCAAACGAAAATACAAGATAAAAATCTTTTCCTCTCTTTAAACCACTTCCCTCTTCTAAAATTTGTTGGACAATATTATCGGTTGTACCAGGTGCAACTGTAGACTCAATAATTACTGTTACTCCCTTCTTTATTTTAGGTGCTATTAATTTAGTCACGTCTTTAAGGGATTCATATCGAGGCACCTTATGATCATCGACCGGTGTTTGAACATCAATTAAAATATATTCTGCTTCTGAAAGTTTTTCATAATTATCTACTACATGAAATTTTTCGTTTTTCACTACTCGTTCAATTAATTCATCTAAACCAGGTTCATCTCCTTCAAAACAATTCTTTCCTTCATTTAAGCAATCAATCTTCCACCCGCTTCTCTGAGAGCGTCTCTGAATACCAGTAACATAAAATCCATCAACATCAGCTAATAGTGCTGCCATAGGGATGCCTACGTAACCCATCCCGATTACAGTGATATTTGTCCTTTCAGTCATTTATATCAGGATATTTATTCTTTTTTTAAATTGTATTTTAAAATAAACCATTATTCAAAAAATTTTAGAATGTAACCTTAACTTCAGAAGGCTAAGAAATTTTGAGATCTTAAATTTCGGAATAAAAAAATAAAGAAAAGAAAATAGTTAGTTTGTGTTAATATTTTTTACTAAATAATTTAAATAGAATAGCGAAAAAGGCCCCTGCTATGAAACCACCGACGTGCGCCATATGAGCTGTACCTGATGCTCCTAAAGATATAATACCATATATTAGCTCTGTAATAAAATATATAAGAATAAACTAGATTAGATATTAGATATTATAGAATAATATGATAATAAATAATTTTTACATTATTAATAATAGTTTTGATTAATTTCTTAATAAACTACCATTCTAATTTTTAAAAAGTCTAATCGTAAAAGTAGTACCCAGGTTTCTCCCTTCCGATTCCACAAGAATTTTACCACCATGTAATTCAACAATTTCTTTCGATATAAATAATCCTAGGCCTATCCCTTCGATGTCTACATCCAAATCCATTCCATATCTCTCAATCTTACCAAATTTCTTGAAAAGCTTTAATTTTTCTTCTGGAGTTAAACCAACTCCATTATCTTCAATTCTAATATCAATATATTCATGGTAATCTAAAAGACTAATTGAAATTAATCCGTTCATGGGTGTATTTTTAATGGCATTAGAAATTAGGTTGGTTATTGCTTGCTCTATCCTTAATTTATCAAGTTTAAAAATTAATTCATGTGGAAGATTTAAGGTTATTTTTAAATCGCGGTTATTGGCCAGATAGATCATTTCATTTACGCATTCATCCACAATCTCAGAAAGATCTTCTTGTTGTGCCTTTAACTCTAGTTTCTTTGAATCCATTCTTGATATGTCAAGCAGATTTTCTATTAATTTCTTAAACCTTATGCTGCCTCTATGAATTACATCTACGAATTTTAATACATTATCGTTCATTTGGTCTCTAAGTGATTCCGAAAGAATTTGGATTGCTCCATATATGGAAGTTAGAGGTGTTTTTAACTCGTGTGATATACGGGTTATCATATCTTTTCTTATTTCATCTAATTCTAATAATTTCTTATTCTCTTCAATAATGAGTTTTTCTGCTTCTTTCTTGTCTGTAATATCTTGTAAAATTAACTGAATTAAAGTCTTATCTTCAATATTCAATAAAGAAAAGTGGATATTGATCCAAATTTTATCTCCATGTACTCTGTTAATTTGCATTTCAATTGAATCGGTTATTTCTCCTTTATTGATTTTGTCTAAAAGTTTCCTAAAAAGAGGAATTTTATCCTTATTAGCTGTTGAAATCCATTCGAATATATCTATCCCCAATAAATCTTGTTTATTGTAATTAGGAAAAAAATTGCTTACAGTCTCATTAAAATCTATGATATGTCCTTTCCCATCTATCAATCCAATAGCGTATGGAGCATTTTCAAACAAATGTCGATATTTCTTCTCTGATTTTTTGATGATCTTTTCTGCCAATATCCTTTCAGTAATATCTATAACAGAAATGAGTTCAGCTAACCCGTCCCCATAAGGAAATGATTTAGTACTGATTTCTAACCAAATAATCTCTCCTGTTTTCTTAAATACTCTAAATTGATGATTTTCAATTAATTCTATTTCTGATTCATATATTTTTTTAGCGAGATTTATTAGATCTTCAACATCTTCAAGATGTACTATTTTAAAAAAATCCTCAATTTTCCAATTTTCTATTTCTTCTCTTGTATACCCAATAATATCTGCAAATTTCTGATTCGAATAGGTAATTTTAATAGACCAATCCTCCATTATTAATATACCCATATATGATTGTTCAGTAATAGTTCTAAATTTTTCTTCAGATTCTTTTAGTTTTTGTGCTGCTTCTTTTTTTTCAGTTATATCCATAATAGATACTAATAAAGCCTCTTTTCCTCGGTATAGAATGACTTTTGTATAATCTTCGATCCATCTTAACTCTCCAGATTTTGTGAATACTCTATAAGCAGAATATGGTGGGACACTAGCTTCTCCGGATCGTCCTCTTAATCTAACCCTATCAATTAATGAAGGAAGATCTTCAGGATGAAAGAAATTTTCCCCAAGATATTCCATAGACATTCCTACTAATTCTTCTGTAGAATATTCCGTTATTTTCTCCGTTGCTTCATTCGCATATTTTATAATATTATCTTGAATTATAATTATTCCTAGGAAAGACTGTTCCGTTATAATTCTGAATTTTTCTTCCGATTCTTTTAGGTTTTGTTCAGCTTTCATTTTGTCAGTAATATCGATAACAGAAACCATGCCTCCTAGCTTACCTTTATATTCAATGGGATTAGAAAATAAGTCTAACCATCCTGATTCTCCATTTTTTTTGAAAAACTGAACCCTATAGTTATGTATACTACGATCATATTCATCTTGTTGTTTTCGCTCCTGTCCTAAAATAAACTCTCTATCTTTATGTGGAAATAATTTCAAATACTCCAAAGGTTTCCAACTTTTTACCTCATCTAGTGAATATCCAAAAAGATCTAAAATGGCTTGGTTTGCATATGAAATGACATCATCCTGAACAATGGTAATACCCATGAAAGATTGTTCTGCGATTGTTCTAAATTTTTCCTCAGATTCTTTTAATGATCTTTCAGATTCAAATTTCTGGATGATTATTCCCATCTGCTTTCCGATTGCTACCAATAATTCTAATTCATTATCGGAAAGAATTTGATGAATTGGAGAGCCTATGTTCATACTCCCTACATATTTATCCTTAGAACGGAGTGGGATAATCGCTGCCGAATACACTCCCAATTCCTTTGAGTTTTCTATGAATTCTGAGAAATCTTCAATATAAAATGGGTTATTTTTATCAAATATCTTGCTAAAAAGTCCAACTGATATATCTACATCTTCTACCGCAGCTAAAAAGTCATCATGGACATTTTTATGATGCACAAGAAAGTTATGGTGAGTCTCAGGATTATAAAGATAAACTCCCCCTCTATCGAATCCTACAATATCTAAGACTTGATCATATGATTTTTCCAAAAACTCTTTAAGACTCGTAGATTCGTTTCCAATTGTAATAATTCTGTTTAGAACTGATAATTCGATATACTTCTCTTTTAATTCTGATATATCATCAAATACTGTGATAAATTCCCCTTTTCTTAGAGAAATTACAGATATTCTAAAATGTCTTTTGATTTGTTGGAAATATCCCTCAAATGAAGTAGATTCTTGTGAATCTGCAACTCTTGAATAAATGTCTAAAAATGGTGCACTCTCAACCTGATATGCTTCAGTAGCTCTTTTATTGATTACATCTTCTTTTCTAAAGGGTAGAACTTTCTCAAATTGTGGGTTAACGTCAGTTATTATATAATCAATTGGAACTCCATTCGAATTATACACAATTTTATGATAAGCAATTCCACTGGTAGAATTATTAAATAAAACATGAAACTTATACTCAGAATCAATTAAATTTTTTTCTGCTTCCTTTCTCTCTGTAATATTATGGAGTAATACTTGGATATACGTTTCACTATCAACTTTAACTAAAGAACTCTGCCAATTAACCCATACTTTTTTTCCATCTTTAGTATCTATGGAGAACTCGAGAATCTCAAGTTCCTGACCTTTACCTAGCACCCGTAATCGTTCCATAAATATCTTCGTTAATTGATCTGAGTTTTTAAAGAATGATAAAATCTCTCTGAAATTTTTTCCAGTGAAGTCGATCCCTAAAAGCTCCGGAAAATTATTAATCATTATTGAATTTCTATCAATTAAATTTCCCTTCATATCGAATAGCATTATTCCAATTGGAGATTCATCAAACAAACTTCGATATTTTTTTTCAGAAATCTTTAATTCTTTTTCCGTTTCTTTCAATAATGTTATATCATGCCCAATTCCTAATATTGCGGGCTTATTATTATTTTTTAATTTAAATGGTATTCCAGAGACTTCTAAGTAAAGGTAATCTCCATTTTTTTTCATTATTTTAAAAGTATTATAATTCGTTGTTCTTCCTTTATCTTTAAAAAGTTGTAAGCCTTCTATCGCTTGATCCATTTCCTCATCAATAACAAAATCAAAAATTGTCTTTTTCAGAACTTCCTCTTTTGAATATCCTAACGCTTTTAACACAATATCGTTAACATCAAGAATTCGCCCTTCGAAATCATATATAAATAGGAAATCTAATGAATACTCAAAAAGGGATTTAAATTCTTCTCTAATTTCTATTCTTATATTATTATCAAGCGTGCTAACCAACCCTGTTATTTAAATTAACCGTGTATTGAAAGATGATTATATCATAAGCTTCTGTGAGAATTAGCAATTCTTCATAAGCTATTCTTAACAATTATCTTAGAAAAATATTAATCGTATTTAAATTTAAATCGTTTATCAAAAAGCAATTTTTTAACTTTTTATTATAATTGTGTAAATTTTTTTCAATTAACCTTTTTTGTTTAAAAGTGTATGTAAATCTTAAAACTTTATGCATTATATATGTAAAAACAAAAACTTAAATATGTAAATTTTCATATTATATGTAAAATTTAACAAAAAATAAAATAATAATAAAAAAAAGTGATAAATTTAATATGGAACTATACGAAATTCAAATTTTTAACATCGAACAAGCACTAATAATGACTATTGGAACCATTCTGTTTTTCTTAGTGTATTTAAAAAGACGGGCTTTAATATATTGGCTCTTTGCATATATTTCGCTAACCTTTTCTCTAGTTTTTAAAATTATAGGGAATATTATTCCGGAACTAACTTACATATCAAGTCTTTCTAGGGCAATTCCAGTATTCTTTATATTTATTGCCGTGTTTAACGACTACTATAAGACGTTTCTCAAGGAAAAAGGCAAAAAATTATCCAATTATACTAAAATAAATGCTGCTGCTGTAGCAATTACTCCTGCTCTTATCGGATTTATGTATATTTTAATGGTCATAATGGTTATTAGTATAATTATGCTAATCCGATTATACTTAGAGAAAAGAACTCCTACATATGCTTTTTTAGTAATGTCTAGTATAGGATTTTTTTTTGTTGTCTTTTCTTCTTTATTAGTCAGTTACGAAATTGCAGGTTCAGAACCAATTAGCGTGGGTGCGACACTTATAGCTGTATCTCTTCTAATGGGTACAGGTATAGCGGCCTTTACTGAATTGAAACTTGATTCTTCAAAGCATAAGATCCAAAAACTCCTAAATATTGCTTCCGCCACGAGTATCAATGTTTCGAACATTGCTACTGAATTGGCTGCAAGCGCAGGAGAGGTTAATGCGTCCTCTGAAGAAATTGCATCAACAACTCAACAAGTTGCAGTTGATAGTCAAGTCGTTATGAATTCTTCTACTGAAATAGCTAAAATTATGAATGTTATAACTAAGATCTCAGACCAAACAAATTTATTGGCATTAAATGCAAGTATTGAAGCTGGAAGGGCAGGTGAACACGGTAGAGGATTTGCCGTCGTTGCAAGTGAAGTTAGAAAACTCGCAGAAGAATCGAAAACTATGGTAATTAATAGTAGAGATAAAGTTGAGGAAATCGTTGAAAGGATACGCATGACAACAGCTTCGATGGATGGTATAAGCGCCGCATCCGAAGAGCAAACTGCATCAATGGAAGAGATTACAGCTACCGCGAATAGACTTGGTAATTTAGCGGAAGAGCTAAAAAACACTCTAACAGAGGGAACTTAAAATAAAAAATTTCAGGTGAAAAAAATCTTATGGAAACAGCTGAGCTTATAGTGTTTAATATTGAACAAGCTATAATAATGAGTATTGCGGTGTGTATTTTTGCTTTTGTTTATTTTAAGCGTCGAGAATTATTTTTATGGTTTTTGGTATATATTACCTTTTTACTTACTATTATATTAAGAATAATTGGTAGAATGATCCCAGATTTTAATACTACGGCAAGTCTTTTTGCAATAATTCCAATTCTTGTTATGTTTGTTGCAGTATTTAAGGCCTATTATGAAACTTTTTTCAAGGAAAGAGGTAAGGATCTCTCATTATTTAAGAAGATTAGCCCTGCGATTGTTATTTCTTCTTCTGTCGCTATTGGATTGATAGCTACAATACTAGTACTTATGATTATTTGTAGTTTCATGATGATTCGCATATATATAGTAAAAAGAACTCCTACATATGCATTCTTAAATATTACTGTTTTGGCATTTATTGTGTATATTTTTTCCATGCTAATTCCTTTTTTTGGAATTGAAAGTTCTCAAGCAATTGAAACGGGTACTACTTTTATTTCTTTTACACTTCTATTGTCAACTGGAATAGCTTCATTTACTGAAATGAAACTTGAAGCTTCAAAGCATAAGGTTACACAACTTTTAGCTATTGCTTCCAACACTAGCATCAATGTGGCCAATATTGCTACTGAATTAGCCGCAAGCGCAGGAGAAGTCAATGCCTCATCCGAAGAAATAGCTTCAACAACTCAGCAAGTTGCAGTGGACAGTCAAGTTGTTATGAAATCCTCACATGAAATTCAAAATATTATGAACGTTATAACTAAAATCTCAGACCAAACAAATTTATTGGCATTAAACGCTAGTATTGAGGCAGGTAGAGCCGGTGAACACGGCAGAGGATTTGCTGTCGTCGCAAGCGAAGTGAGAAAACTCGCAGAAGAATCAAAAACTATGGTTTTTAATAGTAGAGATAAAGTTGAGGAAATTATTGAAAGGATACGGATGACTACTGCTTCGATGGAGGGAATAAGTGCCTCATCTGAAGAACAAACGGCCTCAATGGAAGAGATTACTGCTACTGCAAATAGGTTGGGGTCATTAGCAGAAGATTTAAAAAATACCTTGGTACAAGGAAGTAACTAGCAAAATAAAGCATAATTAATAATATACAATAATATAATATTATCAAATAGGTGAGACTAATAGTTAACGGCAATGATAAAAATGAAGAAATGAAGAAATTCGAAAAAGAGACAGGAAAGAAAGCAGTATGGCATGGTCAAATTACAGAAAATTTCTATAAATGGCAAAGAGGTGAAAAAGCTTTTGATGCTGATAAAGATCGAATTTCCCTTTATTTACCTGAGGGGATGAAAAATGATTGGATTACCTTTGCAAAAAGTAATAATTTCACTACCTTATCAAGTTTAATACGAGATTCTGTAAAATTTTTTATTAAATATAGAACAAAAATCGTTATAAATAATAATGGAGAGGATATTAATCTCTTTTCGAACATATCTCATGATTTAAAGGAACCACTTACATCAATTAAGGGATATTTACAATTATTTCTACAAAAATACGGGAACTCGTTAGAAGATGATAAGATCTTAATGATTGATAATGCCTTAAATCGATGTCTAACTCTCGAAAATAAGATTATTGAATATTTGGATAGTAGCGAAATCAATAAAGGTAAACTTATTGAAAAAAACATTACAAAATATGATATATTATTAATAGAGGACGATATTGAAACGGTAAATATAGTTACCAGCTATTTTGAAATGAAGGGAATTACATGTCGAGGTATTTACAATGGATCTGAAGGCCTTAAAGAGCTAAAACGGGCAACACCTAAATTGGTCCTCCTTGATATAATGCTCCCTGATATGAGTGGTGAGGAAATAATGGGTGTAATTAAATCTAATAACAACCTCAAAGATATACCCATATTCTTTTTAACAGCAATATCTGAAACTGAAGCTAAAAAATTGGCTGATGACTTAAATGCTACTGGTCTTATTTTAAAACCTTTTGATTTAAAAGAATTAGATGTAGTATTAAATCACTTGCAGCTTGATAATTAACTGCTTTAATAGGACAATTTTTCTTTTTTTATACTTTTTTCTTAATATCTTAAAAACTTAATTACATATACATCATGTAATTAGAAGAATTAGTTGTGGTATAACGGTATTTTATCTTATTAGCTTAGTCTCCTTAATTCTGACGGCTATTGTCCTACTTGTTTAATTTGTCACGAACAAATTGGAGAAGGTCTTTTCCAGAGAAGGGTTTTGGTATATAACCATCTGCTCCGAGTTCTTTTCCTTTTACGATATCTTCATTAAAACTCTTCACAGTAAATAAAATGACCTGAATGTGCTTAAACTTTTCATTTTTTTTAATTTCTTTAAGTACTGAGTAGCCAGAAGTTCCTGGCATCATAATGTCGAGTAAAATAAGTGCGATCTCATCGCTTTTTTCTTCAACTATTTGTATGGCATCTCTGCCGTTGTTACAAGTAATAGTATTAAAATTTCCTAACTTAAGAAATTTATCCGTTAAATTTACAATGTCAGGTTCATCATCTACAATAAGAATGGTATTTTTAGCTGCCATAATAAAAGCTTTTAAAATATTTGTCTTTAATATAAAATATTATTTTTATTTTATTGTAACTATTATATATTGACCTCGTATATTTAATATTTATTCTTATAACCTATTGCGATCCTCAATGCCAAGAAAAAGTGATCCACCTAAATTTCCAGATTCATATATAGGAGAAAAAGCTAAGGAATATGACACTTTGATATGGATGGAACGAAATCAAAAAAAGGCAACTGTCATGGCTTTAAATTATCTCTATAGTGATTTAGGGGGAAATAAACAATTTAGAGGGCCTTATTTGATTTTAGATTTAGGTTGTGGAACGGGATATTCTTCAGAAGTATTGTTAGAAAATGGTCACAGAGTTATTGGTATAGATATTTTAAACGATATGATTATAAAAGCACGAAATAAAAAAAACTTTTTTCAAAATCATAACAATCTTGAATTAGTATTAGCAGATATCAATCATTTACCATTAAAAAGTAAATCTATTGATCATATTATTTCGATCTCAGGATATAATTTTATTACACACAATAAAAATAGTGTAAGGGATAAAATAAAAATCGTTAATAATACTGCAAAATATCTCCACAGGATATTAAAAAATGAAACGGGACAAATTATTATAGAATTTTATCCTAAAGATGAACAAGAACTAGATTTATTTGTTTCTTCTTTTAAAAAAAATGGATTTGATGGGTATTTAATTAAGAGTAAACCTAATCAAAAAGCAGGTCAAACATTTCTAAGTTTGAAAAAAATAAAATAAACGATGGGCATATGTAAATTTTGTGGAAAACAGAGTAATTTGATTTCCGAGATTCTGCAAATTTGTAGGGAATGTATCATCAATGGTAATTGGGAACAAATTAAACCCTATATTTTGAACGTCCACCATAATGTCCGGAAAATTGCAGATTTACCAGATAAGCCCCCTAAAGCTGAGGATTCTGATGTTAAATTAAAATGTAATTTATGTTTAAACGAATGTGTTCTGTCTACTAACGATATAAGTTATTGTGGATTGAGAAATATCTCGAAAAGAGAAAGTGGAGAATTATCATTTCCTTCAAAATCAAGAGGATATATTCACGGATATATTGATGCAAATCCTACTAACTGTTGTAATTCATGGTTTTGTCCTGCGGGTACAGAAAATGGTTATCCAAACTATTCCGATTATAAAGGAGCGGAATTTGGTACCTATAGTTATGCAGCATTTTTATACGGATGTAGTTTTTCGTGTTTATTCTGCCAAAATTCTTCTCATAAATTTTTTTCTAAGAGAAATATATACGATGTTGAGGTTTTAGCAAATCAAATTGTTAAAAATGAAAAAATTACATGCCTGTGTTATTTTGGAGGAACCCCCGAACCCCAATTACCATTTTCAATAAATCTGGCAGAACAAATTCTTGAAAAGATTAAAAAAAAAGACGATAATCGAAAATTTAGGATCTGTTGGGAATGGAATGGAAGCGGAAGGCGAGATTTGGTTGAGGAATGTATGGAAATTGCAATAAAAACGGGGGGTAATATCAAATTTGACTTGAAAAGCTTCAATGAGAAATTAAATTTGGCAATGTGTGGTGTAAGTAATAGCAGAACTCTTGAAAATTTTGAATTTCTAGCAGAAAAATATTTTGGCACTAGGGGAAAAGAAATGCCTGAAATGAGTGCTTGTACATTAATGGTTCCAGAATATGTTAACCATGAGGAAGTGGAATTAATTGCAAAATTTATTAGTGAGGTTAATTCCGAAATCCCTTACAGCTTATTAGTGTTTCATCCCGATTATCAAATGAATGATCTACCAATAACACCGCGTATTGAAGCTATCAAATGCCTCGAAATTGCTAAACAATACCTCAAAAATGTTAACTTAGGAAATAAGCATTTATTAGCATTTTCTTGATTATAATAAAGATATAGAAATAAAAAAAAATTTATTTAAGTTCCTTCTTCTTCACCTTTGGTCTCATGCCAAATATAAATCGTGTTACGTTGTTTGTTTTGATTAATTCGCACAATAAAATAATTATGAATAGTGATGAGGTGGAAATAACTAAAAATTTAATACCCCAATGTAAGGCAATTTTACTAAGGTAGCTTATTTTTGTGTTTTGTTGAGTCAAGAATTTCCTTCCATAACCATAGATAGCAATCAACCAACACCAACTACTAAATGAAAAAAGGGTGTAATATGTTACGTACCACAACAATAGGAGTAATCCCTGCATTGGTATTATTAGGATAAGAAAAAACAAGATTAAGAAGACGCACGAAGTGATAACAGCTAGCACTAAAGCTAACTTTTTATTGCGATCAAACGACTCCTCGAAACGAATATCCCTTATAATTATAAAACCAAATATAAAGATTGTAAGATAGAAAAACACATGTGCCAAATCATCTATGATGTATTTACTATAACCCGGAAAGATCCATCTGAGGCTAACATTAAATAATATTAATGGTAAGGCAAATAGAAAAATCTTTTTTCCTCTCCCATATTTGTTTGCTATGGAAGAGATTTGCTTCTTTCCCTTCTCTTTGTTAAATCTTAAAAATAGGGGTAGTGCCACCAATGAGAATAAAAATAAATACGCAATAAACCACAGATGATACCAATCAATAGTTCCTATTTCAAAATAAAGAGGGTAAAATTCAAGAAACGTCCCATTAAAGTTTTCTTGATTATACCTTGTATCACTCCACCACGCAAGTCGCTCGAAATAAACTATAAGTGGGATAACTATTAATATTCCTAAAATTAAGGGGATTAATATCCTTTTAACGCGTTCCTTTAAATAATCCGTACCAGTCCGAAAATTCAAAGAATAAGATGTACTCATTCCCGCTAAAAAGAAAAAAAGGGGCATATGAAATATATCGATAATCAAAATAACGAATAACAATTCGACACTTAACTCTTCATTTTGAATAAAATACCACGTCCCCCAAGTAAAAAGGAAACGCTGTATGAAAAAATATTGTTAATATTGTGGCAAATACTCGTAATGCGGTATATCATAACGACGACCTGGTTTAGTTTCAACATTTTCTTCGATGTTCCTGTTATTTTCTGTCATTTTACTTTTCCATCCTATCCATATATTCAAAAAAAAATTCAATATTTAATATGTTTATATTCATCATTTATCTTTAAAAATTTTACAATTTTCCTTTTATATTCCTATCTATTAAATAACATTTTCTTCTCAAAGATTGGTCTCACAAAGTATTTAGTATAAAAGTCTTCAATTTTTTAATTAAAGAAATTAAGAATTTAAAATCCAATTTAAAAAATCATAAAAAATTCAATCAAAAATTAACACTAAATTAGATGTGATAAAAAAATGAGTAAAAATCAACAAAGCAAAGAAAATCAAAACTTGCTAGTGTCATTAATCGGACTTTTGACAATTGATATTGTACTATTACTTGCACTATTTGCAGAGGTAGATCCACACCCACCGGGATCCTTGGGGCCACTCATAGGAGCCATGATTTCACTGGGGGTTATTTCAGTAGTTCTGGCTTTATGGGAACGGAAAATCGGACTTATATCAGCTATCATTTTTGGATGTATGAATATTTTAGCTGTTGGCCCTCAGAAATATTACTATGATCCTAATGCAGTGGCAGTTACTCCAATTATTATTCTTGGGACAATTTTAGTAGGGATTCTGTTTTATTCAATTCTCTTAGTCGGGAAGAAGGATTTTTCACCTGCTTCCCTTGATTAAGGAGTAAAAAACTTTTATCGAAGGCGAATTTAGGAAATAAACACTTACATATATTTTCTTAATTTAGTTCTAGTCCGTTTTTAAAGATTATTTGAAAAAATTTATTTAATATCAATTATTTTGGTTATTACAATTATTAATTTAAATACGTAATTTCCTTATTTTAATTATTAAAAAAGAAAAAGAGAACTGGTGAAAAAAGGTTCAAAAGGCCCGTATACGATTAAGCTCAACAAAATTAGACGCTCTAAAATCTGTTTGTGAACAACTTGAGAATGTGTGCAAAAAAACCGGGATTAAGAAATACGGACCTATTCCTCTGCCTACAAAACGGTTAACGGTTCCAGTGTTAAAAGCTCCTTCTGGTCAAGGAACTGCAACATGGGCTAAATTTGAGATGCGCATTCACAAACGCCTTTTTGAAATAATTACTGACGAGAAATCCATGCATTTAATCATGAAAATATCTATTCCAGAGTCAGTTCTCGTAGAAATTGAATTAATGTAAATCTTTTTCCTAAAAGAGTATAATTTTAGTTCATTCAAGAATAACCTTCCGTAAATTTAAATAAGAAGGAGGGAAAGATATTTATTATCAAAGAAATGAAAATTAATAATATTTTTCTAAGGAGATAAAATTGGATAAATTCGAAAGAATCAATAAAGCATTCAGGAGCGAAACTACAGACTTGGTTCCTTACGCTTTATGGAAACACTTTCCTGAATATGACAAAACCCCTGAAGGACTTTTTAAAGCCCAGATGGAATTCCAGAATAAATTCGATTCTGATATTATGAAAATTTCTATTCATGGTCGGACTTTTGTGGTTGATTTTGGCGCGGAATTAGGAGGTTACAATCCCGATTCAGGTTCAAGGATCTGTATTAAGCAACCCATTCAAGATATAAATGATTGGGAAACAATTGAAGTGGTGGATCCTAATAGTGGAGAATTAAGAAAACAGATAAAAGCTATGGAATTAATTGGAAGGGAAACCGAAGGGAAAATTCCAACTATGATGACCGTATTTTCTCCCTTTATGGTTGCTTCTCAAATGGATGCTAAGATAATTGAAAATTATAATCAAAATCCCAAGCTTATAAAAGGTCAAATAAAAATGCTAACTTCACTTCTTACTGATTTTGTTAAAGGAGCAATCGATGCTGGTGCTAACGGAATATTCCTCGCAACTCAACACTTCAATAATCGCCTTGAAATGCAAGCAAGGAAAGAACTTGAATTCGATCCCATGGAATCTCTAATAACAAATGGATTAAAAGCCGATAATTTTTGCGTAATTCACCTTCACGGAGATAATCCCGATTATGAACTAGCAACAGAATTACCACATGTTTCTGCTATAAATTGGCACGATCAACAGACAACACCAAATTTAAATGAAGCAAGAAAGATACATTCGGGTGCTCTCTTAGGGGGATTAAATACGGAAATTTGGCCGCAAATCTCTAATATATCTGAAATTGGTGAAAAAATTAATGCTGTTTATACTGACTATAATGGTAAGGGTTTAATATTATCCCCGGGATGTGTTTTACCCCAACAAGTTAGTGAAGAACAGATAGCAAGCGCAGTTAAAACAATTAAAAATCTTAAACCGAATTGAATTGCATAAGGAAAACCAGTAGAAATTAAAACAAAGAATAAATTAATCGGGGACATTTATTGGATACGTTCCATATTTTCTCTTTATATTCTGCATTGCTTCAAATCGGTCTAACGTTACTGCGGGATTTATGGAATGTCCCGAACTAAAGATATACCCTCCACCAGGAGCTACTTCACGAATTAATCTTTTTGCATAGTCTTCAATTTCAGAGATCTCCCCCAATGCTAACATTATAGGACTTAGATTTCCTGCGAATGATATTTTATCACCATACTTTTCATTTAGCTTGAAAATGTCATATTCGGGATTCGCCGTAGTTGATTCTACAGGATTTAACACATCCACACCACAATCTATTATATCTTCAAAAATCTCTATTAAATCTCCATCCGAGTGAAGTAAAATTTTACAATCTTGTTTATGAGCAGCATTACATATTTTTTTTATCCACGGAAATACGTATTTTCTATAATTTCTAGGACTCATAAATAGTCCATTTTTAAAGCCATAGTCATCCCATAATAGTATTAACTGAGCATCGTTTTCTGCTAAAATTTTAACGACTTCAAGAGTAAATTCACCTCTACTATCAAACACTTTTTTTGCTTGCTTTGGTCGTGCTAGTATCCTTGAAAAAGTTTCTAATCCAAAACTTTCCCAAGAACATTCCATCAAGGACCCGACAGCTGGTATAGAAAAAATTTCATTATTCAATTCTTCTTGAATTTTTCTACCCACTTTAAAATGATTTAAACGTGCTTCCCAATGAGGATCTAGTGGCTCCCAATTCTCAAAATCTTCAAAACTCTTAAAATGACCTCCAACATAACCAGTAATTACCGTACCGTCTTTTTCATAAACTTCACCTCGCATTATTCTTCCATATTCATCCACAGATTTTTCCTCATCTAAGAATGTCCGAGGAAATAGACTCACTATACTAGTAACTAAATCTAATCCAGCTTTTCGACAAAATTCATAGTATTGTTTATAAAAACTTTCTATAAATTGAGGATTTTCTATTACTTGCTTTAATACTTTATCTGGGATTTTTTGGCGAGGAATAGGTCGAGGCTCGAAACCATAATGCTTCATAATCGTATTATTTGTAAAAGCACTTTCAAATGCGGGAACTCTATCTGGCTCCTCATGGTTAATTGTCTTTAATACTCTTTCTGGTGCATTCATTTTTCAAACTCCTAAAATTCTAATTAAATTTAATATTAAATTTAATATAACTTTTGATAAATAGATCATCTAAAAGGAGAAATTTAATCTTTTGAAAGAGCTGAATCGATTACCAAGAGAATTTTTTATCAGAGATACAAAAACCGTGGCTAAAGAACTACTCGGAAAATATCTCGTCAGAAAAACTTTATCTGGGGATATAATTGGAAAAATTATTGAAGTAGAAGCCTACATAGGTCCTAATGATAAAGCTTGTCACTGTTATAACTATAAAAAAACCGAGAAAACAAAAGTAATGTATGAAAAACCAGGTACTATATACGTCTATTATATTTATGGCATGTATTTTTGTTTCAATGTAATCACTGAGCCTGAAGGAATGCCATGTGCGGTATTTATAAGAAAAATCTTTCCAATTGATGGAATTGATCTTATGAAGAAAAATAGAAATGTTAAAGTTGGAAAAAACTTTAAAAATTTAGTAGATGGGCCTAGTAAGCTTTGTATGGCACTTGAAATAACCAAGGATAATTTTAATGGGAAAGATTCATGTACTCCAAAATCTAAGTTATTTTTTACTGAGGGGGTAAAAATAGATAAGAAAATGATTACATTGGGAAAAAGAATCGGTATTGATTATGCTGAAGAAGATAAAGACCTACTTTTGCGTTTTACCTTAAGTTAATAAAAAAAGAAAGAGTTAAAAAAACCTAACTCTCGATCCCAATCATGAAGTTATGACCGTGTAATATGCCTCTCCTTAGGCAAATAGTCGGAATTCGACAAGTTTTACACCCGCATCAAAAAGCGTGAACACCTATACTTACGACTGCTCCATCCCTGGCCTTATCGGGTTTGTAATTACGAGCTTATACTTTTCCTTCAAAAAGTATTGCCCTGGCACCCACCTATTTGACCGATGCTTCGCCGAGACATAAAACTGGATAACAACGACTCATGAGACCTCAAGTCAGGCAATTTCCGCTATGAGCATTTTGCGGTCCGTCCAGCAATGGGCCTTCAGACTTGCCCAAGAAGTCCAATATCATAAAGGTATTGTTAAAATAAAAATTTATTGAAAGTTATTTTGCAAAGATTATACTTTTTCTTTAGAAACTTGTCTTTGATTAACAAACTTTCGTTTAAGGACTGCAATAAATTCTGCAGTATCTGGAAACACATAAGTAATATCTTCTCCTTCGTGGCCATCAATAGTAATTTCTTTATAGAATCTTCCAATAACTTTCTTCTTTAAATCATTAACAATCATGTATAAAAAAAATAAAATAATCGTTCAAAAAACATCATACTATGGTGATATTCCAATAGGATGTACTATTTTGGCTTAAATTAATCATCAAACCGAGGTGCTGTTATTAAAAATAGTTTTATAAAAAATAATATCAAATACTATAATATTATTAAAATATCTAAACATATTATTCAAAAATAATTATTTTTTCAATACGCGAGGTGTTAGAATGGGACATGGATCAGTAAAGGTAAAAGGTAAAAAATTTAATGTAAAAGAGCAGTTTGGACAATTAAGATTAGAAATCTACAATATGGATATTAGGGATGTTTCGGAGCTAAAAGGGTTAGAGAAATTGAAAGATCTCTATGCATTAGATCTTTCAAATAATGCTCTCACAGATTGCAAGGGTTTGGATGCGGTACCCAGTCTTCGACAGTTATTCCTTAATAATAATCAGCTGACAGAGCTAAAGGGACTTAATTCACTAACCAACCTTGACCGAATGTTTCTTAATGGAAATCAAATAATTGAAATCAATGGGATTGATAAGCTAATGAATCTCCAATGGTTAGAGCTGGGCAAAAATAAAATAACGGAACTAAAAGGATTGGAAAAGTTAACTGAATTAATACAATTGCAGCTAGAAGAAAATCAGATAGCAAAAATCAAGAATTTAGAAACTTTAACTAATCTTCAAGTATTAAAACTTAGTAGAAATCAAATACCAGAAATAGAGGGTTTGGATGCATTGACCAAACTCCATATGTTGATTCTTGATCACAATGAGATAA
>SDBS01001525.1_pt1 | contig 23505 bp, 21 predicted proteins | sample 2277091 | NCBI WGS metagenome assembly SDBS01 (sample SAMN10404972, study PRJNA504765) | marine sediment metagenome | isolation source: marine sediment core GS10_PC15, 163 cmbsf | place: Arctic Ocean: Southern Knipovich Ridge | collected 2010
AATTTAAGTTACTTCGAATGCAAACCAATTTTAGAAATCGCTCAACAAAAAAAGGCCTGGGACTTCGTAATTCAGATTCTAGAAAAACTTCTGCGGCATGAAAAAGATCAACGGGTTCTTTTGCAACTAAAGCTACAGTTATTTACAGCGAATCTGAATCTGGAAAGATTTCCAGAGGTGATCCAAATTGGAGAAGAAATATTGTCCAATAGCAATGAAGTGGATCTTTTGGACACCAAAAACAAGGAGGTTCTCCTTGGACAAACATTAGGGGTAAAACTGAAACGTGATGAGTGCCCTGAGGCAAAAGTGCTGATGGAGAAACATTTAAGCTTTTCGAACACTTTTGAATTCAAAATCGGAGTTGAAGCTGAAGTTTACTTAAAAAACAATGAAGCTGACAAAGCTCTTGAATCTATTGTGGCGGCCGTAAAGATTCTCAGGACACCCACCCCAGAACAATATGGCAGTCTTTTTATGCTTTTCACTGAAATAGCCAACCTGATCGATTTCCCTCTCAGTCCACTGGTAAAAGTGGAAGCTAATTGCTTCGTAAAGTTTGGAGAACAAGAGAGGTGGTATTTTATTGGAGACGATGACGAACTCGACGCTACGAAAATCTCTTCAACTAACGAAATGTATTCTCGGTTCTTCGACAAAAAGGTTGGAGAAAAGGTCATGTTTCGTGATAAATATCGCTCAGACAAGATCGAATGCACTATAAGAAATATTTTTATTATCGAGAAGTACGTTCTGTGGCAGTGCTTGCATCACGCTAGAAAGCTATCGCTCGAGCACAGATGGGACATGATGGAGATTATCGAAGTTCCAAAAACAGGAGAGACGATAGACATGAGATATGTCGTCGCCCGCCTACAGGACGAAAGAAAGAAATCGGGAGGCTCTTTTGACCTTTATTGTCAAGAAAATATTCCCTTGGCAGCTCTAGCTGCTAGTGAAGGCGGTCTAACCAATGCCATCGGTCGTATCGTGAATGAGAATAGGGGCTTTGTAAATTTCAGTTCTGGCGATTTGGCAGAAATGAATGAGCAAAAAGAGATAACAAAAAGGATGATCGCAGGTGAGCCATTCTACATTGACGGAACCTCCGCCTTGGTGCTTTTGGAAGCAGGATTACTAGAGAAGATTTACGAGCACCTGCCAAATCTGAAAATTCCTCAGTCGGTTATTACTTTACTCTTAGAAACCAAGGAAAAATTTAGATATATGCCTGGGCAAGTTGGACACATGGGATATGCTCAAGGAAAATTAACAGTTTCGCCTATCGACCAAAAAAAAGGAGTAGCTATCCAACGTGATTTTGAAAAATGTATAAAGCTTCTGGAATCTAAGCCACGAAATATAGTGGCCATTTCTAGCGCAAATAAGTCGAATTGTTTTTCTGAACAAACAGTTCCCCCAGCTCTTTGCGATGCTTGTGTATTAGGCCAAAAAGACAATGTTCCTGTGCTCACTGAAGATTTCCTATATCTCAAAGTAAATGAATTCGAGACTAAGAAAAAGGCGCCCGAATATTGTTCTGCTTTTGCATTGATAAGAGTGCTCTATGAACGAAAGGAAATTGCTTTTGATCAATATTTGAATTTTTTTCAATATCTCTCATCCTATCGTTTTAGATTTTTGCCTATTAGCACAGATGACATTAAAAAGGCCGTGTTTGGTGACGGAATCATAAAGACAGTACAACCTGAAAAGATTCGGCGATTCAATTTTCCACTGACACTATCTAGCGAGTACGGTGTCCCCTTTGACAGCGCATTCCTTGTGGTAGCACGTTTCTTGGTCGGAGTGCTAATTGACGACGCTATTCTGCCATCATTGGCAGAAAGAATCTTTGCCGAAATTCTCTCCGTCTTTCCTACAGACAAGAACAAGAAGACTCTTGGGAGAATGTTCTTACGAGTGAGTGTGCAAAGAATAGATAGAATTAATCAAAGAGTAGCTGTAGGAACGAGAATACGAGAGAAAATAGTTTTGCTTTCGCAGTCTACGGAGATCTATGGACCGACAAATATCTTATGGACCCCTTAAAAAGAATAAGGTGTCTTGGGTTCTGGTCATTCAGCCCCAGTTCCTCGGCTCTTTCGCTATGACCTGCTCCTGAGGCCATCATTCCATTGACTCTAACTTAACAAGTGGTACTATTAATGGGGGTAGTTCACATTCGTACTTCAATATTGAGTATCCTGTAAAACGATTTCAGCAATGCACGGAAGACTTTGCTTTTGCATTATCTTGATGCACTGAAGAAACTGTTTGATATTGTACCATAAAAAACGAAAATTGGAGATTCTTAAGATTTAGAGGAATGAGGTCACAGTAGATTGAAAACGCCACAAGCTCTCGTCACTGAACTATACATATGTGATCCGGTTACGCATATATTCTATGATTGTAGAACCATCAATAAACAATACGACAAAAGGCTTTTAGGTATTTATGAGCAAAGACTCGACGCGTGTAATGTAAAAATCAGATTCGCGGCGAAATCTCTATTAGCAGCAAGAAAGATAGTTAAAGAACTAGAACATGGAGAATTCATTTACTTCGATGACGAGAGTCGTTTGGGATTGACCTACTATGTCGAAAGCTTCCTGATATTCTCTCGAGCCTCCATTGATTTGGCAATAAGTGCTTACCATCTTTATTTCTTTGAATCAAGCAATCTTGACAGTTTCAATGATTTTCTGAAGAAGCTCCCTGAGAGAATCGGAACGTTTCCTGTAAAGAGCAGGCAATTTTGGAACACTGTGTATGAGGCCTTTGAAGCTGAGCACTTTACTTGGATTCATACCCTTGTAGGAAAAGAAAAAGGTCTATCTCTCAGAGATCTGGTTGTGCATAAAGGTTTGGTAGAAGTTGATACCTATATTAATGATAATAACCGTGGTAGATTTTATGTCGGCCTTGACAGACAGAACGAGGATGACGTCCTGCCATGTCTCAATGAAATATTCGATTGGGTTCAGAAGATAGTTGACAGGATACGAAAAGACGTTCTGGACGCGGAGAAAATGCTTGATAGAACGAGCGCCTAACATTTGCGTTGAGCAGACGCTACTGAAGGTACGCGATTTCTGACTGTCGAGTTCGCAAATTGTGCTTTTGTTAAACTTAGGCTTTATTACTGCACGGCCACGTGGCTCATGCATTACCGTTAGGTGACTTTGAATGAGGGAAATACTTTGGACTTAAATAACGATACAATTAACAAACTTATGTCCAGTAAATTTGAAATTGATTATATTGATATTGATTTGACTCAACAAATAAAAGAAAACCCTATTATTTATAATGGCTCAGGGACAATTTACCAAGATGAAAATGGTGTTCTAAATCTAAAATTATACGCAAAAAGAACAAACATAGAGAAAAAACTTTCTCACAGTTTCAAGCATTATGTTCCGGGAAAAATTATTGGAAATGAAGATTATTTTTCTCTCAGAGCTACTGATATGTCTGGAAATGAGTGGTGTGCAGAAAATATTTGGCCTTCTGCTGATGTTTCTTTCCCCGCTGTTGGTCAAACAATTAAAGCAAAATTAGGAGAGATCAAAAATATAACAGAGGCTGATATAAGAATACGATCAGGAAAAACTTGTTTGCTCATTGTTGCGCCTGGCTCCTACGAAATACCCTGTAATAAAAAAGAAGATTTGCCGAATGGAGGATGGCGTCTTAATAAGTCCTTGTTTTCATTTAATCAAATTGATTTCGAGTTTAAGAAGCTTGATAGCTATCTGACAATAAATGCAAGCACTGAAACAAATGCTCTACCAGAACAATCAGAAATAAGAATATTAGAAGCTTTGAGTATTGTTCATGGCCAAATTGTAAGGCCAATAATTATTGCCCATTCTCATGGCGGTATTAGGACTCTAAAAATCAAATCAGTCGATGATACTTTGCCTAACACGCAGTTGTCCTGCCCAATGGAGCACTCATCGCCCTCTCACCTGGGAACATTTACTAGCTTTCTCGAAGGATATCTTTCCTCCATAAAGAGTCCTAATTCTGAATTATTTGGTTTTTGGTACAAGATCAATCGCGCATGGCAATCCGGTGTTCAAAATGCTTCACTTTCACTAACAGTTGCTATTGAGGGGGTTATCAAATCATATTTTGAGAAGCATGGTTTACCAGATAAAGGAATTTTGCAGCAAGCCCGGGAGGCAAAACAAGAAATTGAAGATTTGGAGCTAGGGGAAAGAATAAAGAAAAGACTACTGAACAGCATAGACAACTTGAAAATCGCGTCTCCCCAAGGTGCCCTATACCAAATGTCCGGAACGGGCTTGTTCCCAAAATCTTTCGTTGTCGAATGGGTAAGCCTTCGTAATAAATCAGTCCATGCTGATCAAATTGAGCAGAATAAAAAAATTAAACAAGTTGATATTAATAGGAATTATACATGCCTTGCGCTTTTCTATTGCTTGCTATTCAAGGTCATAGGATATGAAGGAACTTTTATTGATTATTCTCAAGAGGGCTGGCCTGAAAAGAGTTTTTCACTTGTACGGAAAGAATGAAGATAGCAATATGGTCTGATGAGTTACCCGCAAACGGAGGGCCAAATGGACCCCATTAAGTGCTTTCAGGAATGTCGTTCAGGAGTGGTTCAGATATTCCTTGAAAGAGATCGCCAGAAGATCGGAAACGGCTCTGGTTTTCTTGTTAGTGGTGGGATAATCACAAATTCTCACGTAATTCGTGCGACTGATTCTGATGCAATAGCAATTCGTTTCGATGAGAGTGATCCCACAGATCAAAACAGTTATATCAGAGTTATTATTAATGACGTTATTGCGGCTGAATCCTTGGAAAATGAAAGGGATTATGCATTCTTAAAAATGGAGGAGCCTGAGTTTAATGGTCGCCATCTTTTTAGCTTCTCAGAGAATGAGACAGTCAAAGTCGGCCAAATGATTGCATTTATGGGATATCCCTTTGGAATGTATAACCTTACATGTCATACGGGATACATTTCGAGTATTTATGAAAAAAATGATGTTCTTGTATACCAAATAGATGGAAGTGTTAATGGTGGCAATTCTGGCGGTCCACTAATTTCCTTGGATTCTGGTGATGTCATTGGGATTGTAACAAGAGCTCAGACAGGTCTTATTGAAGAGCAGTTTAGTGACCTAATAAATGCCTTAAGATCAAATCAGCAAGCTCTTTCACAAGTTAGAGCAGGGGTGAGCATTGCTGGCATTGATCCTATTAAGGCTTTTATTGCATCTCAGGCTGCCATGGAGGTAATTGCTCAAAACCTCAGAAGGTCTGCTAATGTAGGAATAGGTTATGCTTTTTCATCCGACTATGTTAGAGATCACTTTGAGGCGGTAATAAACATATATGGGTGAGAAGAAGTGGGGTGGACTTTTTTTAACCTCTCTTCATATGAATAGCCAATTTAAGAACTATTTTTGCTTATTATGAGCGAGTTTTCAACTCACCCAAATTTCATTTCAACTCCTAAGTTTGTCAGTCCATTAAACCCGTATCTAGCTTGCCTTCTCCCCTTACGGTGCGTATAATGGCCTAAAAAACCTGTAAAGGAGGCCAAAATGACACCATTATTCTCTAGTACCACGCTTATCGTAGCATAGTCCCTTGGTATGTCCAGCTTCGGTTACCTGATCGAACATTTAAGGAGTTTGCATTGTCTTTCACCGGGCGGGTCCTTACCGATTCAATTCTGATTCGGTCATCCTGAGCACAAAGCAACTTGATACTAGTAAGGCTAGCCAAGTCAGTCCTTTAGATACCCTATTGCTCGTATCATCAAAACCTTACCTACGGATTTGTCATCTACTCGAACGGGAACTTGTTTTTCCTCCCCATAAAATGTCATCTCTGATGCAATCCTGGCAAAGAACTCCTGGGGATAGCTTAAGCTGTTTTCCTTAATCATAATGGCCACCCACTCACCTTGCCTAATGTTGTGCTTATTCGTAGCAGCTACGTACAGCAAGCATTTTGCACCTTCAATTCTTGTTTCTTGCACAGTTTTGGGAACTACTAGAAAGCCTCTGAGTCGAACCGGACTTCGAAAGTTTCCTGCAAGAAAACGTTGGATCCCTGCAAGTGTAACGTTTTTCATCTCTGTTATGACAAAAGATTGTAGAGAACGCTGCCATCCCACAGAAACCAGGCCGACACCAACCTGACTTACTCCCCCTTCGATTTTACTGAAGTAGTCCCAATCCACATAAATCAGTTCTTCTTTGTCAAATTCTATTCCTGTCGGAGGGATACCTTGTTTACTCAAAGCACATTCAATGAAGTCCCATACTTCAAAGTTGTATTTCTTGGAAATTGAGAGGTTATTGTGATGAATAATCTTGGCAAAAGGATTTGGGTAGTTTTTTACACGTAAGCTGACAAGTTCTTTGTTTTTCCAAGGCACTTCTCTTATTTCTGCTATCAACTCCTTAGGGACCCGGATAGTTTTGGCATAACCATGAATTTGTCCCTTGCGAGCATTGAAGTTCAGCTCGAGATCTTTCTTAATTGCCCAACCTCCTTTAGGCTTAACGTGTTTTATATATTCCCTAATCTTTGGGCTTCTGTCTTGTTGAGGTATGAACTCAAGATACTCATTCTGAGAGTCAAGGGTTAGGTCTCCGAAAACCAACTCACCGGAAACCAAGGTCACTATGACTGAGATATTTCCTTTCTTCACAAGTTCTGCGATACTCCTGCCCAGTATGTCTGGTTCAAGGCATCTCAAGATCACATTCCTAACCATCGCACAGCCTCACTACTAACTATGGAGGGGCTTCTTTTTAAGTTTTTCTGTGGAGAGTTTGTCGACCGATAACTCCTCTGCTATGTGAAGTATCAGCTTTCCTGTTTGTCACTAAAGATTGCTTCAAGTATTTTTATACCTCCATAGGTCAAAACTCCCCACGCGGACAAGGTTTTAAAAGCTTCCCATACCTCATTTCTTACTAATAGTTGATGTCTTTTGGTATCAATGCTAATTCCTAAAGGTCTTAATATATCCATACCAATTATAGGCTTTTGTTCTTTATCGCTTATCGCAGTAAAGAATCGGCCGCCTATGTTATTTAGCGATGGAAAGTAAATATGCACAACGCCAAGCCGTAATTTTCTACTTTGCTTATGAATACCCACGATATTTATTGTTTGATTCGTACGCCATGCACCAATTTCCATGGCTAGGCTTAATGGTATTAGAGATATGTCTGCTCCAGTATCTATCAAAACATTTTCTTGAGTTTTAGTTCTTGCCCCTTGGAATTTAGCAATTTGGTATATCCTCATATTTTCACCTCTACAAAATTTCGCCTAGCGTTTTCAGTATATCCGACGTTGCAGCCGAAGGAAGCAATGTCCCGAAGGACAAGACGTAGCCGAAGCGTGTATCGACTTGTTATCTGATGTGCGAGCCGATTACACACCACAAATAAAGTTCATTTTAGTTTTGAAATTTGTTAATAATGTTATGTCTGTTCTTGCTCTAAGTTTCTTAAAGTAGTCTCTTGCCTCTTGCAATAACAGTTCATGGTATTTATCACGGTTAACGATTGTATATTGTCCACTTTGCCAAATTAAATCACCAACTGTCCAAACTTTTGTATCAGCAGAGGTTTGAGCTTGATGCAGAATACCACACCTGAATTTTTTATAAAAGTCTTCTCCCTCGTTAAGTGTCTTAAAGGAAGACTTAAATGAATCTCGTTCTGTCAAGAATCGAGCAAAAATTTCTTTTGATTGTCCTGAAGAGTCTACTATTCCCTCATAGAAACACTGTAAAGTCTCAGTCAACATAAAGTCAATTGCCAAAATTGTAAATCCGAATTTTTTATCCTTAGGCTTTAGATGCCTCTCACGATCGATTAATAAATTTGCAGGTTCAACAAATCTTTCGGACAGACGCTTTTTAAGGTAATCAATTGCTGTAAGCCAATTGTTATTACTGGGATCTTTTGGATCCAGATTTAATTTTTTGTAATCTTCCGCATCGATACCTTTTGCGATTTCCATGTTATGCTCCCTCTTTAGATAAGAAAATTGGTTCGCATGTCAGACCGGATCAGGTTGCCCAAGTCGCTCAGACCAGTAGGCTGCAAAGTCCGCGTTAGCCAAAGTTGAGCGTTATTGTGAAGTTTGCGAAGCATCAAAGTCAAAGCGCTTCTCAAAATTTTCTCTTAACACGGAATTATTAACATCTCGAAGTTGTTTTACATAGTCTTTTAAGTGAGCTTTAAGCCCTGAAGGTAGTAGATGTGGATTTATTACCAGCGTCGATTTCTGTGCGTCAAAAGCCATAGGATCTTTAATGCCGTATGTAAGAATAATCCGAGGGTCAGTTATACCGCTATGATATAAGCTGCAGCGGCCTCCAGAGTAAAGTACATCCAACAGACTATCTACTATTTGCGAAGGACCTGTTTTTAATTGTGGAAAAACAGAATAGACTCCTTGTTTGAAATAATATTCCGATTTCGCCCTTCCTGTAAAACCATCTTGATATTTTGCGATCATTTCAAAATAACTAAGAACAATATGGAGGACTGCAAAACCTGAATGTGGTATAGCCTTGGTTATGACCTTCCCATTTGGTCCCTTCTTACCGTTAATCAATTGGCCAGCAATATCGAGCTGCCAACCATCAGTTCGGTCAAGGAATATAGTCATTTTGTCGTCAATGCTAAGAGGCCACGAGAAGTTGGTATCCTGATAATTGGGTGTAATATACATATTTTTCTCTCTGACATATTGTGCTCAATTGCACCTAAATGAATTATACATGAAATTCGCTTTTTGTTAAGTTCGGACGACGTATACGAACTCTGTGTGACCTCTCATTTCGTCTTGGGGATAAAAGAAGTTTGCCAAAGGTAAATTTGGGCGAACGAGTGCAACGAAGTGAGCCGTTTACTCGTTACTAAGTGAGCCAAGCGTTAGCGAGAATGCCCCGTGCCGACGAACTCGGAAGGAGTTAGGAGAGCAAAATGGGTCGCGGCCGAAAAGATATATTGAAATACATAAGTTAAATCTTAGCAACTTCTATTAATCTTTCAATTATGGTTTCTGTAGGTAATCTTTGTCTATCAGAAAGAAAATTAAAAACTGTGGAAATATTAGTATATATTTGATTTTCAGGCTTTGCAAGTTCTAATAACTCATTCAGAGTAAAATTACAAAGAAGATAATATCTAATTCGTTCTTCAGCATGTTCTTTTATTCTATTATCATTAGTTTGTATTGTAGTTGCGGGTTTGACAAATTCAAAGGGATTTATATTTATTACGCCAATATTTTAGGGTGGACTACATCTCTAAGCTCTTAATGGAAACGAAGATTAAACTCACCCTCTTCAGCATTTTCCAAAGTCAAAAGATAATCAACATTTGTTGGTATTGAAAACATCTTTTTGTTGGCTGAAATTCTTTTAATAAAAGCTACATAGATCAAAGCATTTCTAAAATTTACTTTAAATCGTTCCTTTCTCTCTTGGGGAAGTCTTTCCAACTTATCATCAAAAGTTTTCTTAAGTTTTGAAGAATCATAAATTGATTGTGCTATAGAATTGTCTATCCACTCTACTAACTCAAAGGCTACGGTACTTCCATCTGATAGATTGTAGGAAATATCTGGCTCTGGGGGTTCTCTCTTTGTAATCGAATTTAGATGGATTGGATAGGGACATAACCTAGCAAACTTTTTAAAAATGCGAATCTCATTTTTAGCTTATTGGTTCATCTTCTTGTACCTAAATGTGGAATCTGATTGGATTGTCGCCTAACGTCCTCGAGCTTTGTAAAGTGTGGTGCATTTGGGTATACGCAGTGAGTCACAAACACCGTATTGTAAGACCGTTTTGCACGGTTGTCGTGGTTGCCTCCCTTCTGTTTCAATAATAATGCTACCGCGAGCACTATAGGCTGTCGCTTCTTGGGTCAATTCAGGTTTATGGTCTCCTTATCAAGGTAGCCGACAGCATGACGGGTTGTTTTGATAACCCTGTACACTTTCGTCGTTCCCCATCGTGTTTGTAACTTGGGAAGTATCAGATGCAATATGATCGAGTAGCGGGCGGCATGCTCAGCACCAGAAGCATTTCCCTGTTCTAAGACTAATAATAAGCTATTCTTTCCCGAACCGTAGCTAACACGATATCTCCAACAATCGGGCTCATACCTGCTGCTCCCATCCAATCGGAATTTTAACAGACGGACTAGAGACTCGTCGATAAAGATGTGAGAACCTTTGAGACCGTGTCGTGATCCCATTGCGTCCAGGGTATAAGCCTTAGCGAAAGCAAGATTTAGTTGAAACTCACGTGGGGTATACAATGCTATTCTGTTGATATTGGGCCCTCGAGGGGGCTCGGGGACGTCACCAATCCTAATGATGCTTGGCTTCCTTATGTCAAAGCCCCTTGGTTTCGTGGATAGCCCGTCCACCCATGCAGGATCAACAAGTCTTTGGCCTGCAGCAATCACCGTCCTTACTCCTGGAAATCTAGCAGCTTTGTCGCGTTTGTTCCATAGATAATGTCTTCTTATACATACGAATAACGCCAACCAGAGCGTTGGGAGGGGAACTGGCTCCTCAGGGATATCTCTGGTCATTCCTATGCCGTCGTTGAGCACGAAGTAAGTGGAGTTCGGACCACCGAACCTGCTAGCTGATTCCCGAAAAGACTCAATCCTAGCGATTGTCCTGAAATGCCGTTCGTAATGATTCAAGTTCCATCCGATATTGTCGAGGCATGAGCCGAATCCAAGGAGATCGGTCCAAGCTGAAATGGCAAAGGTTACCTTAGGCCGAACAATTTCATCGATATGACCATTCCACCATTTCCTATCAGGTAATTGACTAGAGTCTTTATCTTTTGAATTCATGTGAATGGAATCTCCTTTATTCCCTTTAATTTTATTGCGTAAATGTCTTACAATCCAATTATAGACGAAATTCACTTTTTGTTAAGTTCGGAGGACGTATACGAACTCTGTGTGACCTCTCATTTCGTCTTGGGGATAAAAGAAGTTTTTACGAAACAAAAATTGGGGTGACTGCCACAAGGGATGAACCTTTTATGCTGTTATAAGCCGTTGGCGCAATGGGATTTTGCGACCCTTCTATACCTAAACCTGCCTTTTTGTAACTCGACCTTTATATCTTGGGCTGAGCCGCGACTCTAAGAAGTCCTCGAATCGCCTTAGTTCTTCTCTGGTCCAGTTGGGTAAGGGTATTGCTTGGAAGAAGCATTCATTCGCCAAGAATTCCTGCCGTTGTTCCCTATCGCGAAAATCGTATCTTTGCGCCTGAACAGAGTCTCTATCAGCCTCCATATGTCTCGCTAGAACAGTATTATCAGGATTGCTTGAAAAGTGGAACCGCAGGCGCTCTTGGAGCCCTTTTCCTTGGCGTGGCCCTGCGATACCCACTTTGAGACAAACAGGTGGATTATTATCCAACCACAGAACATACGCACCTTGTTGTCTAGGCACCTGATTTAGTGACGACCAAGTGATCCGAGAGCTTTCTCGAAGTCTTTGCAATAGCTCATTGAACTCGGACATAAACCTCACCTCCTAGAGTATTTCAGCACTGTTATAAAGTCTTTCGCTAACAGGTATGACGTCTTGCCGATAAAAGAAGCTGCTGATAGGCGAGTTTGGGGAAATCGTTGATTTTCCTTGTGTCGGCTGTTGCGCGAAGCTGCAACTGTTTATTATGGTAACGCATTTAGCACCATTCTCTTACGTTGTGCTGTAAACACTGCCATTTCTACATCACGTGCCCGCCATTCTTCCTCTGTAAGTTTTATCAATACGTGGGCAACCTCTTGACACCAAGCAACCCAGTGTAAATAGCTGGAGAAATCGTTATCTCTGAGGGATGTATAGCTCATTTTAAATGGGGTAAGATTATTGATTCTATTAATGTTGTGATCGGCAACGTTGTGGTTTACCCACCTTGCAACTTGATTGTCTATCATTGGGATGGTTTTCGGACTTGCCAAAGCAGGTAGAGTCAAGGGAATGGCAAGAACGTCTGTTTTAATTCCCAGCAATTTTCTAATTCTTTTCAGATTTTCCCTGGTTTGAGACTCGACAAACTGATGGACAACCTTCCATAATTGCCTTGGTGTGATTCTATACTCTTGAACAAAATCAACTATCCTGGTGGTGCCTTTTTGACATCTACTTTTTTGAGAATATAATTTCCAAAATACAACCTCAAAGAATGCTGCTATGTTAGTAGGAGCGGTCTCCTGATAGTGATTCTCAAACGTTATGGTGCTATTTCGGTCACCTACAATTATCATGTTAAGAAACCCAGGAAATTCATGTGCTCTCTCATAGTCTCTCAAATTAACAGGATATAAATAAGCATCCAACGCTCTTGTCCAACTATCTGGCATTATCCCCCCTCCTGATTATATCTTTTTGGCAATTTCGCACGACTTAGTATATACGAAATTCGCTTCTTGTTAAGTTTGGAGGCTTCTGGGTAGAGATTTCTTCAGGCAAGTCAATTAGCAGAGCGACCATTGAAACAAAACGGGGAAATGGGTCTTATGACCGAGGTCCAATTCTTAAGAATATGTTCACACCCTTTGGGAAATGTTACGCAAAGTATTGCTGATCTTAATCTGTATTATTTCTCCTTCAAGTCAATTCTAAATCGATACAAATAGGAGCGTGGTCTGAAGCTTTTGGATGATTTTCACCAACATCATCAAATCTAGGACCGTCATATTTATCTGCTCTGTACGGTAAACCCTTCCTTATGATTTCTGGCAATGTATTGTTTATTGCTGATAATGACTTTGAAATTAGAATATAATCTAACTGACGATACTCGTTTTCTCCTGCCCAGAAGTGGGTCCATGACTGTTCTTCATCCATATTCCCTGTTGTATTAACTAATCCTTCGTGATTTATCAAAGGATTTAATGAGGTATTAGAATCTAAGTAATCATTAAAATCGCCCAAGACAATAAAATTTCCATTATAGTTCTTAGGTTTCCATTTTTCAGTTATTATTTCTGCGACTTTTTCTACTTGCTCTAACCTTCGCTTCTTAGTATTATCCCTTCCTCCCATCATTGACTTAAAGTGATTACCATATAATACTAATTTCTTACCATTAATCTTAAAATCTACTTCTAAACAATCTCGTGAAAATAACCATGCAGTATTCTTCTTATTTCGAAGATTTCTGTATGTTATTATGTTATTTATAGGATACCTACTTAAGAATGCTACGTCAATGAATCTTGGATCATGGGAATCAATTAGTATCCTATATCTATATTTTAATTTTGCTAAGTACTGCGAATTAAATCTCTCAAGAACAGAAATATTCTCAACTTCCTGTAAACAAATGATATCAGCATTCACTTCTTTGATAGCCTGTGCAGTAATCTTTTTTGACGAATCACTATACAACGTAAACGCGAGATCATTTATGGTGAATCCATCAGTTGCTTACAGATGCCCTTCCTTCTCTAAAATTATATCTGGCAAATAGATTCTCAGTATTAAATGTTGCTATTCTTATCTTCATCTCATTACCTCCATGGATTTAATTGCGTAAGCTCAAGCGATATTTCGTCTAACGGCGTCTGGTGGACAAAAGGAATTCGCTTTGCGAATTTGCGTAAATCTTTGATTTTCCTTTTATCCGCTGTTATATCATATCGAGGGCGAAAGCTTTCTTGCCAGTCTTAGATACATTGCGGAATGGTCACTAATCTTCGATGTTCTAGGCGTATGAATATATGAACATTTCGTGAGATATTGCAACAAGTCCTTTGAGACAAAAATATGGTCAAAACGGTATCCATCCCCTTCCTTTCCAAACCAACTATATTCTTGAGTATCCGGATGAAGCGCTCGATAAGCATCGGCGAGACCAAATTTGAGAAAAGATTCATAGAATTCGTATTCCCATTCACCAAAAACAGAATAATGGGGAAGATGATTTCGCTCTACAACATTTAGGTCTCCACCCACGATAAGATTGCTTGTCGATGTTGTTTCCGATAAATGTTGAAGTAAATGGATCATTTGATTTTGGAATTTTCTCTTGTCCACGTTTCGCTTTTCTATCGGTCCACGTGATGGAACATATATCCCTAAAATGTTTATTTTTCCTAAAAATGTTTCAAGCGTAATCGATACTACTCTGTGGGGCAAAAATTTTATTTTTACGTCTAAATTTCTGGAAGTAAGACCTTTTGAAGCTATCATTACACAATAATCATTTCTATCGGGTTTGGGAAAGAAAACATTGAAACCAAAGCTTTCCAACCAGTCTCTTATATATCTACCACCTTCAGAATATTTTGCTTCTGTCAAGATAATAACATTAGGATTAGTTTTAATAATCCAGTCAGCTTGTCCTTTTGCTCTCTTTAGCGAGGGATTTCTAATATTCCAATTCAATATCCGTAATTCTAATAACTGCTTTTCATTTCTTTCTATTTTTGATGTAAAAAGTTCGTGGAAGAACATCTGTCTACCCATATTGTTCCCCCTTAAAATCAATGAATTTCCCAATTTCATCTCCAACTCCATCAAATACCTTTCTGATATAATCACACTCTTCTTGACTAAGATATCCTTCTGTAGAAAGGGACTCCCGGATTTGATTAGAGTTACGGAAACCCACCAACACACATGCCAATTTACTACGACTTAGACAATATTTTATTGCCAACTGAACAAGATCGCTTGTGGTTTCGCAGACAAATCTTGCTTTGATCTGGTCCAGCCTAGAGTTTAGGATTGTTAAACCTTTCTTGCCAAACCACACCTTTCTACTTCGGTGATCTCCTGAGCTGAATTTTGGAGGATTCTGTGGGTCATATTTATCCAATAATAGGCCTTGACCAAGAGGTTTATAAATCAATACACCAATGTCTCTCTCTTCAGCCCACTTAAAAATATTCGAGTCAGGTTTGTCATACGTAGGGGTAATCATATTGTATCTCAGGCTGATAATATCTGGTTTGATTATCTCTATTAATTGAAAGAATCTATCATAACTTCCATCAAAGTTATCCTGTTTTAATTTTCTATAAAGCGAGAATTTATGTGGACCTCTTAAACCTATAAAACGTATAAGACCTTGTTCCTTGAACTTTTTCATCTGCCTTACCGCTCCTTCTAAGTATTCATCATTTAGCCCGAAGTCAAGGTGATGAAAGAAGTAAATATCCAAATATTTAATTTTTAGGTTTTGTAAACTCATTTCTAATTGATGTCTCATATGCAATGGATCAAATCCATGAGAGGCACATCCCTTAAAGTATCCCACCTTGGAAATTATTACTATATCCTCTCTTTTAGTTATCCCCTCCCTCTGAGTCTTGTTCAATAACCATCCTATCAAGCGTTCTGATTCACCAAATCCATATACATCTGCTGTATCAAACAGATTTGCTCCCATTTCTATTGCAGTAATCAATCCCTTTTTTGGCTCATCCTTTGTAACACCATCCCAACCTGCACCGAGTCCCAAATTGGTGAATGACCCTCCTATTGCCCAACAGCCTACTCCAATTTCACTAACCATCAAATCCGTTCGGCCTAATCTTCTACTTTTCATAATTTATCAACTCTTTGATTATGGATTGATTAATGACCAATATTTTTTCTCCCTCCAGTTGTCTATCACTCTTCTTAAATCATTATCCTGAATCTTTCTTGTATTTACTGCTTCTTCTATCTCATTAACTATTAATCGCATCCTTTCATTAAATAAATCCATGATGTTCGTTATGATATCATTTGTGTCTTCTACCCCTACTTTTTGCCGTGACCGGATTAATTCATTTTTATTGACTATATTGTCATCTATATTTATTGTATTCTCTTCATCAAATATCCAAACGAGTGATTTAAGAAGGTAGAATGAAATCTTTCTATAGTTAGCCCTAAATCTGAAAATTACCTCTCTTTCACTATCACTGGCAGTTTTATACCTTCCTTTAAGGGAATAATCTAAGGCAAAATGTCTATCAATCCACTTCTGGCAAGAAATAGCAATATCGCCAATTGTTTCATCTACATAAGCTACTTTGTATCTTGCCATATTGATATCTAGTTCTCTATTGTCCAAAAATAATATCCTGCTCTGTTCTATTTCTTCTTCTGTCAGCAGTCTAACATAATCACACTTTGCAAGCACATCTAATAAAACAAGCATATACGCAATATGTTCATAGAAAGGAACGTCCAACAAGTTAGCTCTCACAAAATTGTCATCATGAATGGCATCGAAAAGTCTAGAATAACCAACTTTTGCAAAAGCAATCGGTTTTAAATAGATGTCTCTCCTTTCCAAAAAAGCAACATTTTCCTTCAATTCCGAAAAATTCATCAAGGGGTCGAACGTAATAAATGTCATTCGTAATCCAATACCAAGAGCTGTAAGTATTCTTATCGCCATAACAGAATCACTTGGCGTAATCTTCTTGGTAAATCTTGTTAAAACAGAATCTGAACCTGATTCTACACCCACTAATAGCCGATCTAACCCGGCTTTCTTACAAAGAGTAAGCATTTTCATTCGTTCAACATGCCATGACTTACCTTTTTGTGGATTATAAATTCTATCTATTCGTGTATTTGTCTCAAAATAGATATTAAAGTCTCTATTAATCATTCCCCTCATAATATTGGCTATTCTTTTTACTTCTTCATCGTTTTCCATCCAACCAATGAATTCCTCGTCAGCCATAAAGACTCTTCTTTCTATTCCAAAATTGTCAAAGATTTGTTTATAATGTTCAAGTTGCTTGAGAACGTTAATAGGTGACATCCCTTTCCACTTTACTGGTTTATGAGTTCTCGGACAAAAGGAACATGCACTATGAGAGCAACCCCGGGATATTTCCATAGTCAATGCACCATTATTCCGAATTATCCCCTCCACAGTATCCATGGCTGGAAGAGGTAAATCATCCATATTTAGTTCAATCATTGGCGTTCCTCTAATCTGTGATTCTTTCAAATGAGTTATTCCTGGTACTGAATCTATATCTATTTTGCCTTTTACATGATCCACCAAACCAGTTATGGAAAGTTCTCCTTCGCCATTGCATATTATAAGATTTGAAAACCTGTTTATCAATTCCTTATACCCAAAAGCAGATATCGCATTTCCAGAGACTATTAATGGGTTTCTCGCTATAATTTCTTTATCAGAAAATATTCTTTCCAATAATGAGGTAGCTACAGGTATTTGACCAAAACTTATGGAAATTCCAATTATGTCCGGCTGGATTTCTTTAATTTCTTCTATTATTGCGTCGATTGTTGAGCCAGCTTGCATATCTACAATGAAGACTTCAGCTTTTTGATATTTCCTCAAATAACCTGCAAGTGAACTCACACACAAGGCGAATCGGGGAGTGGGGAAGACATCTCTTACTGATAGGTTAATTAGGGCGACCTTTGGAAGGGACAATCTATTCATAATCTTCTTGGTCTTTTCAACAAGGTAGATATGGCCAGTGTATTTCATTAGTATTCTTGGTGATGTCTCAACAAAAATTATGTTATGGAGTGCCTCCATAAGTGGAGTGTATAATATTATATCGTGTTCGCTAATTAGATATATAGAGAGATTGTCTGTCTCACCAGACACAATAACTTTTTTGTAATCAGAGAAGCTTGACATCTTACCCACTTCGTTTCTTATATAGATTGAGAGTGTTTGAGGAGAATTCCAGATTCTTCTTGAAAATAGACGGATATGTGGAGCAATCTGGCTAGCGAACCTTACTATGATTTGCTTCTTATCTATGTTTACATTATTTTTCATGCCACTCACATAAACTCTTCTTTTTGATCAAGGAAGTTCAATAACTCACGTATTCTTTTTATGGTAATATGCTCACTAAACACCTTTCCTGAGTAATCTAATAGAATTGGAATCATTCCTGCATTCGCTGCACCTTCAACATCACAAATCACAGAATCCCCAACATACACACATTCACTAGGCTTAACACCAATCATGTTACAGCACCAGAAAAAGATTTTTTTGGCAGGTTTCCATAGTTGCAACTCATAGGAAAGACCAATTATGTCAAAAAGATGAATGATGCCATCATCTTCAAGATATTTCCGAAGGTCGTAGGAAGTGTTTGATATAAGACCCAACTTATATTTCCGTTTCAAGGTCACTAAAGGTCCTTTGACACCGTTAATAATTTTATATTTTCTTTCAATACGACTTAATTGTTGTGAGATTCTCTTTGATATATCAATTTTTTCTCTTCCTCCAACTCCCATTTTTTCAAGTATAAGGGCGTTGTATGCGACCCAATAGTTCTCAGACATTTCTGGGTTCTGTTTTGAGTGCACTCTTTCCGCTGTTTGCTTGTCAAGTAACGCTCTTGCCTCCCACAAACTTTCGTAGAAACGCGTTTCATCACAAATTGATATACCTGTGTCCTTTAATAGTTTCAGCCACATTTCTGTTACGGAGTTATTTACCTCATACAAGGTGCCTCCGAAATCGAAGAACACTGCCTTAATTCCCGCTATTCTATCTTTTTTACTCATGGCGATCCTACTCTAGATTCTTATGCCTTTCGACTAGCTTTCTTGAAATACCCATTTTTAATCACTAAAGTTCTGTTATTTTTAGACACTTTAAATATTTTTTTGTTTTGGTGCTGTGTTGCATGACTAATTTTTTATCGTCGACAAGCAAAATTAGCTGTTTCTTCTTCTCGTCGGGCTTTCTTGAGTTATGCAACACAACACGTTTCGGGAAAGAAAGAAGAAAATACTCTTTTTATTAACTTATCTTTTGCCCACCAATTGCGCCTAACTTAATTATACACAAAATTCGCTTTTTGTTAAGTCTGGACAGTTCTGGTGGAGATTTCTTTAGGCAACCCAATCAGGAGAGCGATTATTGAGGCAAAATGGGGAATATATGCTATGACTGAGAGCTAATTCCTCAAGGAATGCGTTGACACATCTTAGGAAATCTATACGCAGTTGCGCTCGAACAGTTTAGTCATAGTCTATGAAATCAATCTATTCTGTGAATTACCCTCACAGGAGGCACCATTAAGTATTCCCAAACTGGATTATTTCCACTTGACAATCCCTTCCAATATCGGTGTGCGTTATAAGACAATACCAACAACGAACCTTGCAAAGTCAATAGGTGCATATCTGCTTTGAATGCAACATCTGATTCAACTTTCCAGATTAAACTATCTGATATTCCATATTCTTTACTAAAATTCATTGCTTGGTCAATGTTTTGAAATGCAAAGATAGATTGAAAACGTGAAGGGCAAGAAGGGAAATGACTTCTCCGAACATACTCAACAAGGAGTTCGATAACTTCATTCACACCCATAGCAGACGTTTGCCCCCTAAGCATATAGCACTCACCATGATTTGTAACTCCATCAGGAAACAAAGAATCAACGTGAACTTGTAGTTCAGAAGGTTCAACATCACTATATTTAACTAAGTTAATTATCTGACCTTCTTTTAAAGCCCTATTACGATCAACAGTAAAGTAATATCCCATTGTAATTCCTCTAATGTTTTGGACTTAATGAAGAAACTATATGCACATTGCGTATAAGGTATTACGGATAAAAGAAGTTGCCGAACGTAATTTTTGGGAAATCTTTGTTTTTCCTTTTACCCGTTGTCGTATGGTGTTAGGCCAAGTACTAGTATATATGGCATGTTTCTTTTTCATCCTCCTTTTTAGGATCCGAACGTAATCGATATCCCCACACTACCTTTTAGACCGAAAAGGTTGACTCCTGCGTCTCCTTGAACTGTCCACGATTTTGGAGTCATGAGAGAGGATATGAGTTGCCAAAGACGCGTAGAAATCCTCTGTATAATGGGCTTAAGGTGATTAATTAACCAGTTCAAAACTTTGATCGCTTTTTGGCTTATGTGCATAATTGCTTGCCGCAGTCCCTCCATGTGTGAAGTAAGCCATGCTACTTCTGAATCTAATACTGCTACTGAACTTATAGCAGCAAATGCGGAGCGTCTTTTTTCTTGGTCTTGTTCTGCTTCCATAAGTTTCTTAATCGTATACTTGATGTCATTACAGGTATCTAGAGTGCGCTGCCGAAATTTTTTGATATCCTGTTGGCTTATAACCTTATCTTGAATTAGCCGAGGAAGCGCGTCTTCAAGAATCTCACCATTGATAAGACGATCAATATCTGATCGGATTCCTTCTATATCCTCCGTTAAGCGTTCCTTTTCCTTTTGAATCCAAGTATCAGTGCTCATATAACTCCTCCTTTCAAACCTGTCTGAAAAGCATTTCGTCTAGCTCAATTATACACGAAATTCGCTTTTTGTGAAGTTCTTGTTGCGACTTCCGTTCACAACGAAAACTATCTTCAAGACAGATTCAGTATAAAGCTTTTAAAGGAAAAAATCACTACTTTAGAGAAGATAAAAGTAAGGTGAAGAAAATGAACTACTATTTGCCTCTATATGATGTACCCCTGGTCTTGGGCTACACTGGGCCAGGGCTATTTTCCTATAGCCCGGGCTCCGAGGAAACTGGCAGTTTAATACCTTCTTTTTTAAAAGAGGAGGATCTTCTAACAGGGAGTAAAAGCCTACAGAGCCAAACTTCGAGGGACAACAACGATCTAATCAATACGTTCTTTTCAGACAAGGTGGCAATGATGAGGGCAACTATAGAGAATATTGTCTCTCAGGTAGATGAGAGGAAGCGAATCAAAGAGAGAAATACGACAACAATAAGAAGAGACATGTTCGAGTGCGAGAGCCATCTGCTGGAGACTGAAGCATTACTCAATTCTGTGTACGCTCACGGCCCTAATATGGGTAGAAGAAGAACTACCCTAGACGGCCAATTGTTTAGCTTGAAGAAAGATTTAAGATCAGAGGAGCTAAACTACTGGAGAGATTTGGTATTCTTGAAAAAAGAATTCATGGAAACCTTGAACGAATACCAGGCTGCCAAGAAGAGAAAAGAACTAGCTTCACCCATCTATATAGCTAGCTTGGAGGAGAAGGTGAAAGAAGATGAGCGTAACTAAAGTCCAAGAGATGTGCAGGAGGCTAAAGCCTATCTTAGGAGATAGAGCAGATACTCTATGGGTTGCCTATTTAACCGAAGACTATGAAGGAAGAAGAGAAATAGAGAATATGCTGGAGATTCTTTCACTGCAGAGCCTCAATCAAAGAGTTGATATTGAGAAGATATTACTTTCTCCTCCCTCAAAAGAGGTATGTTCTGGTGAATATCCAATAGGAACTGTCTGTTATAACGAAAAAGAGTTTTATCCTTTAGCAATAAGGGAAAAGGAATGGATTCAGCACCTAGCCATTTTTGGTAGATCTGGAGCTGGTAAGACTAATACCGTCAGTGTAATTATTTTAGAGCTTCTAAAAAAGAAAAAACCGTTTTTGATATTTGACTGGAAGAGAAACTATCGAGATATCCTAGAGAAACTAAAAGATTCAGAGAAAGATAATATTCTTATCTTTACTGTAGGAAGAAAGATCTCTCTCATGGTATTCAATCCTTTGATTCCCCCAGAAGGAACTCAGGCCACTACCTGGCTTAAGAAACTTATCGAAATAGTAAGTCATGCTTACTTTCTAGGAGAAGGAGTAATGTATCTTCTGCAAAAAGCAATTGATGCAGTCTATCAAGAGTCTGGAGTCTATAAAGGAATACCAGAGAGATACCCCACTATGACAGATGTGCATAATTGGCTAAAAGATTATCCGGCTAAAGGAAGAGAAGCACAGTGGATGAGTTCTACCTTAAGAGCAATTGGAACTCTATGCTTTGGAGAAATGGGAAGAATTCTTAACGTAAAAAACCAAATGGATTTATCTCATCTTTTGAAAAAGAATGTTATTCTAGAACTAGATGCTTTAACTAATTCAGACAAAATCTTTTTTATTGAATCACTCCTTTTATGGATTCATCACTATCGATTAGCAGAGGGGAAAAGAGAAAGCTTTAAACATGCCATTATCTTAGAAGAGGCTCATCACATTCTTCTAAAGCAAAAGCAAGAATCTAAAGGAGGAGAAGCTATTACTGATACAATCCTAAGAGAAATTAGAGAACTGGGAGAATCGATGATTTTGATTGATCTGACCTGCCCCCCTAGAATCGGTCCAGTTTCTATGTTAGACTAGGGATCGAAAAAAGGGGGGTTGAAATGGCCAGAAGAAGCTACAGACCTGAACAAATCATTAAGAAACTACGGGAAGCAGAAATTCTCCTCAGTCAGGGCTCAACGATAGGTGAAGCTGCCAGGAAGATAGGAGTGACCGAACAAACCTATTATCGTTGGCGAAGAGAATACGGTGGCATGAGGATTGAGCAAGTAAAAAGACTAAAAGAACTTGAGAAGGAAAATACTCGACTTAAGGCGATAGTAGCAGATCTTTCGTGAGGACAATGCTATTCTCAAGGAGGCATCCCGGGCAAACTCCTAAGCCCGTCAAAGAGACGTGAGATGGTAGATAGAGTCTTGAAGACTCTTAAAGTCTCCGAGAGACGGGCATGTCAGGTTCTAGGCCAAGCTAGGGCTACACAGCGACATAGTTCACATACGAAAAACGACGAGGAAAGATTAGTAGCTCGTATCATTGAACTAGCAACTCTATATGGTAGGTATGGATATCGCAGAATAACGGCCCTGCTCAGGCAGGAAGGTTGGAAAGTGAACCATAAGAGAGTAGAGCGTATCTGGCGAAGGGAAGGACTCAAGGTGCCACAAAAACAGCCAAAACGGGGCAGGCTCTGGCTCACTGATGGCTCCTGCATCAGGCTCAGGGCGGAATACAAGGACCATGTGTGGAGCTATGATTTTATGGTAGAAAGGACAGCTAAGGGAAGGGCATTCAGAATACTCACTATTATCGATGAATACACCAGAGAATGCCTGGTAACTCTTAGCCAGCGACGAATTACTTCTCAAGACGTTATCGAACAACTATTCTATCTGTTCATATTCAGGGGTACTCCTCAATATATTCGCTCTGACAACGGTCCGGAATTTACTGCAAAGGCAGTGCGCAATTGGTTGAATGATCTAGAAGTCACAACACTCTTCATCGAGCCAGGGAGCCCTTGGGAGAATGGATATATAGAGTCGTTCAATGGAAAACTAAGAGATGAGCTCCTCGATCGGGAGATATTCACCACGCTAACAGAAGCGAAGATACTCATTGAAGAATGGCGCACGGAGTATAACCAGGTAAGATCCCACAGTGCTCTTGATTACAGAGCACCTAGTCCCGAGGCTATTATTCCGTTGACTCTAACTTAACAAGTGGTACAATTAATGGGGGCAGGTCAATTCTACCGTCTTTTGTGTCAAGTGCATCCACTGACCAGTCCTAATAGCCAGGGAACAAATAGACTAATCAAGGAAGGGGCTAAATTAGTGGAATGTGCTGAGGATATATTAGAAGAATTGGA
>SDBS01001526.1_pt1 | contig 23505 bp, 30 predicted proteins | sample 2277091 | NCBI WGS metagenome assembly SDBS01 (sample SAMN10404972, study PRJNA504765) | marine sediment metagenome | isolation source: marine sediment core GS10_PC15, 163 cmbsf | place: Arctic Ocean: Southern Knipovich Ridge | collected 2010
GAATGGAAGAATTTTTGCTTATAAAGTAGAAAATATGTAAATTTGAAAGAAATTTATGATGATTAAAAGAATTTTTCTTCAATATTTTTTTTCCCTTTTTAATTCTAAGAAAATAACTTCGTTTTTATCCATAAATAAAACTTTAAATAAGAGATTTATATTAATAAGGTTGAAAAGCAAATTTTGACCAAATTCAGCATTCTCGAGAAAATAGATGTATTAAAAATTCTCGAGAAAATTGATGTATTAAAAAAAGGTGTGCATGTATCAAATGAAGACAGAAGAAGTACAGGCTAGATTATCAAGTATAGTGGAAAATTCAGATGATGCGATCCTTAGTAAGACGTTAGATGGATCTATCCTTAGTTGGAACAAGGGCGCTGAGAAAATTTATGGATATAGTGCCGAAGAAATTATAGGTCAACCAATTTCCATTCTTTTCCCACCCGATCGATTAAATGAAATTATGCTTATTATTGAAAAAATTAGAAAGGGAGAACATATTGACCATTTTGAAACCATACGTACAAAAAAAGATGGAACACAGCTTTTTGTCTCTTTAACCATCTCTCCAATTAAGGATAGAGAAGGAAACATTGTTGGGGCTTCAACAATCGCCAGAGATGTCACCGAGCAAAGGGAGACAGAAAATAGATTAAAGAAATCCGAACATAAACTTAAGGAAAGAGTTAAAGAACTTAAATGTTTATATGGAATATCTAGCCTTATTGAAACAAAAGATATTTCGATTGAAAAAATTTTTGAAGGAACTCTAAATCTAATCCCATCTGCTTGGCAGTATCCAGAAATAACGTCTACAATAATCTTTTATGATCAAAAAAAGTTTAAAACAAAGAATTACAAAAAAACTAAATGGAAATTGACGTCCAAAATTGAAGTAAATATGAAAGAATTAGTTCTTGAGGTTAATTATCTTGAAGATTATCAATTTCTAAAAGAAGAGGAGTTATTAATAAATGATATAACTGACCGTTTAAAAGCAATTTTAGAACACAAAGAAGCAGAATTACAATTAATTGAGAAAGATAAAATATTGGAAAGAAAAGTTCAAGAATTAAGAGAATCAGAAGAAAAATATCGACGGCTAATCGAAGACTCAACAGAAGGAGTTTGGGTCTTTGATGAAAATGCAAACACATCATTATTAAATCCACGTATGGCAGAAATGTTAGGATATACTATTAAAGAAATGAATGGAAAATCATTATATGCATTTATGGAAGAAAATGAAGTAAAAAAAGCAAAACTAAAATTAAATAATAGAAAAGATGGAATAAAAGAAGAGCAAGAAATTGAATTTCTTCATAAAAATGGTAATAAAATTTATACAATTCTAAGCAGTTCTCCGATTTTTGATCAAAATGGAAAATTTAAAGGTGCTATGGCTTTTATTAAAGATATTACAGAGCGCAAAAGAGCCGAAAAATTGATTATCGAAGAAAACTTAAAATTAGCTGAGTTGAACAGGATTAAAAAATCTTTAATTACTAGAATTTCTCATGAATTAAAAACGCCTTTAAATGCAATTAATAGCGCATCGCACCTTCTTTTAAATTTTTATAAGGATGATATGTCCGAGAAGGTATTAGAACATAATCTGATTATTTCCAAGGGAAGCAAAAGATTAAAAACATTAATCGAAGGAATACTTGATATCTCAAGATTAGAGGAGGATAGTTTAGAGTTAAATAAAAAAAAAGAAGATATCGTAAAAATAATGGAAGATTGTGTTGCCGATCTCAGTTTTATGTCAAATAATCGGAATATTTCAATTTATTTGGATTTCCCTCATGAAATTGATTTTGAAGTTGATAAAATAAGGTTCGAGCAGGTAATAATGAATATTTTAACAAACGCAATTAAAAACACGCCAAAGAATGGTAAAATTTATCTAAATATAAATAAGAATGATGAATATATTGAAATTTCTATAAGAGATACAGGTGTAGGACTAACTGAAGATGAAAAAAATAAGTTATTCACGAAATTTGGAAAGATTGAAAGACATGGAAAAAGATTGGATGTTGATACCGAGGGCTCTGGTCTGGGCTTATTCATTTCAAAGGAGTTGGTTGAGTTACATGATGGAGAAATTTTAGTTGATTCAGATGGAAGAAATAAAGGTGCTACATTTAAAATTAGGTTATATAAGAATAAAAGAAACCTCTGATTTCTACAAATATTTAAATAATTGACCTATTGAGAAAGATTTAAAACAATAATTATATTCCTATTTAATTATCTAAAATTATCTAATTTTACAAAATCAATAATTTAGTTTTAATTATGAGTTCTAATAGTGAAGATAATGTTTATCGATCGCTTCAAATATATTTAGATTCTCTTCCAATTGATTATCCTGAGACTAAATCCGGAGTCGAACTAAATATACTTAAACATCTTTTTACTCACAAGGAAGCAGAAATTGCCTTAAATTTGAAACTGATTCCTCAAGAACCTAAAGCAATGTTTCGACCTTTTAAAAAGCAAGGTTGGACTTTAGAACAATTTTCCGAAGCTCTAATGACAATGGCTAAAAAAGGGGCAATAAATTGGATTCGTAGAAGGGATGGGACAAATTACTTTTCTATTGCTTTTTTGGCAGTAGGATTTTGGGATTATCAAATAGACAGAGTTACCAAGGAATTTGGTCAAGATTTTGACCAATACATGGATGAAGGGTTCATATCTGCGATGTTAGAAAATGGTATTTTACAAATGAGAACCATTCCTATAGAGAAAAGCATTAGTTTGGAATATAATGTTTCTAACTTTGATGAGATTAAAGCTATTATAGAAAATGTTGATAAAACATTATATTTAAGCCCCTGTATATGTAGGCAATCAAAAGAAGTTCAAGGAAAAGGTTGTGATCATCCAAAGGAAACTTGTATTTCAATTGGTGTTAATCCAAGGATTTTTCTTGAGCAAGGTCGTGAGATTACAAAAGATGAAGCACTTGAAGTATTGCGGATGGCACAAGATAAGGGAATGGTTATTTGCCCGAGTAATGCCCAAAAGCCATTTATGATATGTTGTTGTTGTGGATGTTCCTGTATGTTACTTACCAATCTTAAAAAATATGCAAATCCAGTACAATATATTAATTCAAATTATTTTGTAGGAATTGACGTAAATTTATGTTCAGGTTGCGCTACATGTGTTACGAGCTGCCATATGGATGCAAACAAAATCAATGAAAGCGGAGTTAGCGAAGTTGATTTAGGTTATTGTATAGGATGTGGTGTTTGTGTCCCCACCTGCCCCGAAAATGCACGATTTTTAACAAAAAAAGAAGAAGAATTAATACCACCTAATAATATCACAGAATTATATCAGGCTATAACAAAGAGAAAAAAAATACTTCATGAAAAAAGGAAAGTAGATAAAAATCATGGAAAAATCTACAGAATTAAATAATTGATTGTTGATTGATTAGATTTGTAAACTTTGAAAGAATTTTCTCTATTAATAAAATCAAACCCTTTTTAGATTTAATGTTTACATAATATGCTCTACAGACATAAATTCGATGTAAATGGTTTTCAGCAAGAGTTATATAAGAGTTTTGAACCTCTACTACAACATGTTTACCCGATTTAAATTTAAGATAGACATCAGCCTTCCTTTCTCTAAATCCTTTCTCAAGCTAAAATCAATTCAAATTCTTAATTTAAGAAATAATCAATTAACTTAATTGCCAAGTTCTTTTAAAAGCTTAATTGATGGGATAATGGGGTATTGAAAAAAAAAGAAAAGATCGAGAACTTGAAACTAGACATCTTCTACATCAGCGCGAAACTTCACATGTTCTCATTGGACTTTTCTCTAAACCCCTATGTATATGACGTCATATATCTTTAGATTCAAAAAACAACCACTTTTCTTCTTTATTAAAATTATTTTAACATCTTTTTCGGTTAAATTCTCAATCTTTTGAAGTAAATTCAAGCTTTTCTAAATTAACTCATCATTATAGTTTTTAACAATAGAATTGTATAGCATAAAATATTAATAAATACGATAATGGTATAAAATATGGCAGAATTGAATTATGATATTTATAAAGAATTGGCAAATTATTTAGATAAGATGCCCATTGGTTATCCTGCAGCAGAATCGGGTTTAGAATTGCGTGTTTTAAAACACCTCTTCACTGCCGAACAGGGGGAAATAGCACTTAAGTTAAAATTTCAGCCAGAACCACTAAAAAGGATTTTTAAAAAGATAAAAAAAACAGGAATCTCTATTGATGAGCTTGAACAAAAGTTAGATGAGATGTATTTTAAGGGTCTAATCAATCGTGGAACAAGAAAAGATGGAGATATTGAAGAAAAATATTATGGACTTGCTCCATTTGTAATCGGATTTTATGAATACCAACTAAATCATCTTACAAAAGAATTTGTTCATGATGCTAAGCAATATATGAAAGAAGTATTTTGGGATGAATTTAACGTGACAGGTATTCCCCAATTACGGACAATCCCTTTAGAACAAACCGTAGAAACTGAACAATCAATTGCAACATACGATGATTTGAGAAGTATGATTAATAATATTGGTAATCCTATTGCTGTTGCTGAATGTATTTGTAGAAAGGGTAAGGCCCTAATAGGTGAACCATGTGGAAAAACGAAAATACTCGAATCTTGTTTTTCTTTTCGCACTGCTGCTAAATCTTTTATTGAAAGAGGGCTTGCGAGAGAGATAACAAAAGAAGAAGCGCTTAAAATCATAGAAAAAGCTGAAGAAGATGGATTAGTACTTCAACCAAGTAATTCTAAGAAACCATTTGCAATGTGTACTTGCTGTGGCTGTTGTTGTGGAGTGCTAACTAATCAGCAACGATATTCTGAACCCGCACTTTTGTTTGCTACAAATTTCTATGCAGAGGCTGATCCTGATTTATGTGCAGGTTGTGAAATCTGTGTAGATCGATGTAATATGGATGCTGTTCATGTAGAAGATGCTATTGCTCAAGTTGATAAAAAAAGATGTATTGGATGTGGAGTTTGCGTTCCAACTTGCACTTCCGAAGCTATGAAACTCTATAAAAAGGAAGAAGAAATTAACCCCCCAGAAAATACAGTAGCTGCTTATAGGGCAATAATGGATAAAAAAGCAGAATTAGCTAGAGCAGAGAAAAATTAGTCAAGAATAGAAACTTTCAAAAAAAACAAACTTAAGAAAAACAGATTTATATTCAAGTTGCAATAGTATCAAAGAATGAATTGTGCCAACTAGACTTTTAGATTTAAATCAGTTCATCTTTTATTTTCTCATATACTTCTTTTTTCATCTGTTTCACTTCTGTTTTTTTATGTAGTTTAAAATAGAGCTATTTAAAGAAAAATAAATTTTCAAGTTGGTTTCTGCAAAATAATCTAAACATAGAATTATCCCTCTACATGAACTCGTTTTATAAGATTTTCAGAGCTCTACATGAACATAGACAGCAAAGTGTATTTATTTGATAAAAATAAAAAAAAAAGAAATATTAATTGGATAAAAACTCGTTTTGTAAGATTTTCAGAGCCTCTTTTTTTTGTCGATTTTTTAAAATATTAACTTCAATGCCTTTCTTATAGTCTGCTATAATTTTATGGTCATTAAAATAAGAAAGGATGATAATTATGCAATTCTTCACCACTTCCTTATCTTTTATCCCATTTAAAAAATATTTAAGATTACTTAACATATAGCTTGCCAATGTTTCCGTGCTTTTCTCAAGACAGTGTATTATCCGACAATAAAATTCCTCTTCATTCATTATTATAACTGAAATGTTATCGTCACCAAAGATTAAATACAACAAGGTTTTTTATTAGGAGATATCAAAAATAGATAATTAATAGTAAAGAAATGAGGTTAGGTTGTTAAATCTTAATAGAGCTTAAGTTTTTAGAAACTAACAAGTTATACAAATTTAAAAAAAAATAAAAATGTTAATTTTAGGCTTATTCTTCTTTGCTTTCTTCTGCCTCTTCAGCAGCTAACTCTTCTTCTAACTCTTCCAAAGGAACTGGAGCTGGCGTAGTCAACATGCTGTAGCCAATCCAGATTGCTATGATTGAGATAAGTAAAACTAAGAGCCACATAGGTGCAACCACAAATAATCTCCAATCGAGCCAATCAATTCCGAAGATATTTGTCCAATTATCCCAATCTGGTTTATTCCAGATCGTATCAAATAGAAGATCGACAAGTGAGCCCATGGTATAAAGAATCGCGATTACGATTCCAACGAGCATAACGATTGCTCCAATTATTTTATCTTTTGCGATAATAGTTCAACTCTTTAATGTTTTTTATTTCTTTATACTTTTTAATTTGAGTTTTATTGTGTTTGATAATAAGCATGTAAATTTTGCTTAATATTATTTTTAAAAAACTATTTAATTAAAACCATTCGATCAAAACTATATGATCGTAAAATAAATCTTATAATGATATCGATGGAAAATTTAAAAAAAAGAACCTTCTTAATTTAAAACCATTCGATCAAAGTTGATGATCGTAAAAAAAATATTATAATTATCCACAAATAGATTATAGAGAATTAAAAAAATCATGAAAGCAAATGAAGTTATATACCTAATTTATGCTCAAAGAAACTAAGTATGTTCTAATTATTGGTTCAAGTAATATGGATTTGAATATTTATTCTAAAAAGTTTCCCAATCCTGGCGAAACAGTTACAGGTGGGAAATTTGAACAATTTTTAGGAGGAAAAGGAGCAAATCAAGCAGTTGCATCTGTTAGATCAGGAGCCAATACTACTTTCATCGGGAAAATTGGAATTGACTCCTTTGGTGATGAGATGGTTTCTCGATTAACAAAAGAGGGTATTAATATGGATCACATAATCAGAGATCCTAAGGAACATAGTGGTGTTGCGTTTATATTGATTGATGAAAATGGGGAAAATATGATTAGTGTCGCTCCTGGAGCAAACTTTACATTAAGCCCTGAAGAAATACGTTCTAACTTTGAAATTATAAAAAATGCTAATTCTGTAATTGTCCAAATGGAAATTCCTTTGGAAACTATTCAAGAAATATTTACTATCGCATCTGAAGGAAATGCTATCAAAATATTAAATCCTGCTCCATTAAAACCAATCCCTCTTGAAATATTAAAGAAAGTAGATATAATAATTCCAAACGAAGGAGAACTTTTTCGATTACATTCACTTTTAGGTTTTAATGATTTAATTGGAGAAAATAAGCAGAAAATTAACCATGCATCAAAAATTATTTCCAATTTCGGGTTAAAATATATTATAACAACATTGGGAAAAAAAGGATGTATTATCTATTCTAGAGAAGGAAATAATATTATCGAAATTCCCGCTTTGAAAGTGAAAGCAATCGATACAGTTGGAGCTGGTGATTGTTTTATTGGTGTTTTAGCAAGTAAATTAAGTAAAGGAGAGACAATTGTAAATGCTGTTAAATATGCAACTATTGCCGCTTCAATTGCAGTAACTCGGAAAGGAGCTCAAGAATCAATGCCTTATTTGAATGAAATTGAAAAAAAATTAAAGGAATCAAATATGCTTATTAATTAAAAGGAGTTTTTATTATGGCCAAAGAAAAAGTTCATTCTCAAAGAAGTACCATGTTGCGAAGAAATTCTTCTCAAGAATTAAGAATTGGAATAACAGAAAATAATTTCAATGATATATTTCTAATTAATGGAGCATCTTTTATTACCGAAGGAATTACGAGATCAGAATTAATAATTAAGCCAAAATCTTATTACATGATAATAAATAATGGAAAAAATCCACTTAATATCATTTATAATCAGGATATATACAAACATAAAATTATCTATGATCCCTTTAAATATGAGTCTGCAAAGAAAATTAATCTTGAACCAGAAATATTTAAAGAAAGATATGATATATCCGAAGGATATATTGATGTACTACCAAAGTGGTATAGCTTCAAATTTACATATCCGGATTATAACTTAATATTTGTTCAACCAGAATATGGACTTTCAATTCAAATTCATAAGTATAGAAATGAATTCTGGGAAATTCTGGAAGGCGAACCAATTATAATTAATGGGAATAAGGTGCAATATTTCGTAGGAAATGGTACAAAACTTCAAAATCCAATTAATACATATCATTCTATAATTAACCCAAATAAAGGGGAAAACAGTTTTGTTGTTATAAAAGAAAGATGGAGTGGGAAATTCGATGAAAATGACATAGAACGTGTTTTTAATCCAAATCATTACAAATAATTTTTATCTAAGAATATAAAAGTCATTTAAAAAGCAGTGTATTTACTAAGATTTAAAGAATTGGGAGATTTTCTTCAAAAAGTCATATCTAAGCTTTATAAGTTTTTTGATTTTTACAAGCTTAATCTAAAAGTTAAAATTTAATATAAGACTAAAATCCTTACAGTAATAAATTATATAAGAAAAAATTTAAAGAAGAAAATAAATGGAATAAGCAGACTGGTTAAAAAATGGCTCCAGATGAACAACCTAATGAAGGAAAGAAAGCAAAAATAGAAGAAAATTCTCATAATGATACAGAAAAAAAAATTGATTCCGAGAAAAAGATAAAAGTAGATTTAGAACCAGATAATGAGGAAGAATTAGAAATTGAAGAAGAATTAGACACAAAAGCAGAGCTAGATAGATTAAGATTCAAATATAGGGGATACATATTAGACGAATTGAAGAAAATGAATATGGATCAATTTATACAGCTTTTACCAGCAAGAGCAAGACGTTCGTTAAAACGAGGATTACCTCCAAGGCAAAAGAAATTACTCGAGAGATTAAGAAGAGCATACAGAGCTAAGAAGCGAGGAAAAGATTTACTTACGCGTACACATGTAAGAGACATGATTATCTTTCCCGAGATGGTTGGTTTAAAAATTGGGGTATACAACGGAAAAATATTTCAAATAGTCGAAATAAAACCAGAAATGATTGGCCATTATTTAGGTGAATTTTCATTGACTCGAAGACGAGTTCAACATGGATCACCTGGAATTGGAGCCACAAGAAGTTCGAAATATGTTCCATTGAAATAATTATAAAAAAAAAGAGTTGAGATAAGGTGCCTCACTGGGGTTATTCATTTATAGAACAAAATTACGATTCAGAGAGATTAGCAAAAGCATCAAGTCGAGATGTCAGGATAAAACCAAAACCATCAAGAGAGATTTGTACTGTCATTAAAGGAATGAAAGTAGAGCAAGCAAAATTATTTTTGGAGAAAGTTATTCGATTAGAACAATCAGTCCCTTTTAGACGATATAAAAAAAAAGGCGCGCACAGAAAAGATTTAAAACAATTTAAATGGTATTCAGGTCGATTTCCTCAAAAAGCAGCGGCTAGGATATATGAAATCATTGCATCTGTGGAATCGAATGCAGAATATAAAGGTTTAGATATTGATCAATGCAGGATTATTCATGCGGCAACACACAGGGGAAGAATAATAAAAAGATACATTGAACGTGCGCATGGTAGGTCTACAGCGCACTTCAAACATCTTTCGCATATAGAAATTGTAATTTACGAATTTCCGAGTTAGATTATTTCCTGTAATTTGAATTTCGTAGTTCAGAAGCAATAAAATTTCAGTTAATTAATATTAATTAGTAGAGGTTTTCCTTTATTTTTTCCACGATTGGAGGTAATATATCCCCGATTTTATTAAAAAATCTAATATCTGCAGCTTTATCATAAGGTGTCTCACCTAAATTGAGAATTATTAACTTAGCTCCATTATTTTTTGCCAGTTGAATCAAGTTTGCTGCTGGTGTAACTACACAAGAGGACCCGACAACAAAATAAAGATCAGAGTTTTCAGACCGTATCATTGACTCGTATAACACATCATAAGGTAATTTTTGTCCAAAACTAATGACTGATGAGACTATTCTTCCTTGACAGTATGGGCAAGTTGGTTGACTTTTTTTAAAAGGAATCTGTTTAAATGCAGGTCCCCACACGCTTTGATCCCAATTTGTTTCCTTGAAAGTCATTTTTCGATTGCATTCTAAGCAAACCATGTAATATTTATTTCCATGAAGTTCTGATAATTTTTCAAGGGGAATTCCAGATTCAGAATGAAGTCCATCAGCATTCTGTGTAATAACATAATCCACTCTACCCAATTTTAATAATTCTACGATAGCAAAATGCCCTGAATTAGGTTTTATTTTTGCCGCTGAGCGTGGTCGTAATGGACGAAGCCCTTTATCTTTTCTAGTCCAAAGACCATCTAGTCCTCGAAAATCAGGAATACCACTCTCTGTTGAGAGTCCTGCACCTGTAAAGAAGACTAATTTCTTAGATTCTATAATCCATTCGGCGGCTATATCGATTTTAGCCTTTAACTCGATTTTTTCTTCTTCTGTTAGAATTCTTGATTCTGGTGGTGTATATTCATTGTCAATTTTATGTTCCATGGGTTTTCCTAAAATAGCATCTTTATCCATGTAAGGCTCTTTAGTACTCACGGTTCTCAAAGTCTCTGTAAGTATTGTAAAAATGGAGGTCAAATCACCTGCGGGATCACAAATAGTAATAATTTTCCTCTCATCATCTTTCGCCGCTACGAAATGACCTTTATTACTTAGAGAAGTCGCGATTAAACGCTCTGGGGTAACTTGTACTGTTGAAAATCTTTTTCCTAATATAATTATGGGTTTTATCTCTAAAGTTTCCCATGTAGAAGTAATTGCCGCTAATTCTTCTCCGAAATTCCAATTTTCTGAAGAATACACAATCTCTTTTTCACTTTCAACAATAATAATTGAAGAAATATGAGATTCCTGTATATTCAAATTTTTGACAAGATTTTCATAATCAATTGACATTTCCAACTCATCACCTCTTTTTTTCTTAAAATATTTAATTAAAAATCTTAAGGAAGTCTGGATTATCTTTTAAAGATTTAAAATATTTTGATTCTTTAATTGACATAAACCCGGGATGTGATTTACTTTTAGCCTCCTTCAAATAGTGAATCGCTTCATTTATATTTTCTTTCTTTAGGAAATACCAAGCGATATTTTCATAAATAGCAGGATGCATCTCGTCTAGTTTATTCAATATCTCATTTACGATTTCTTCTAAAGTTTCATTTATAATATCAGCCACCATAAAAGTATCAGTCTTATTAACCCAAAGTGAAGCAATCATCCTTCTTTTTTCTACATTCTTGGTAATTATCCTTGGAACTCCTGAATTCAAGGTTTCTGGACTAATTTTTGGGTATTTCACATTAGCCCAATAATTTTTTGTTAGTTTTAGGGCTGTCTCACTCGCTTCTTTTGTTTCTTTTCGATTCAAAGCATAAATCACATTTGAAATTGAATACGGATCATCCAGAACTTCTGATTTCTTAATAGATCGTTCGAGATATTTATTTATAATATCTTGACGTCCTGTATAAAATGCAGCCAAGAAAATACCTGTAATATATAATGGTTTTATACCATTATATTCAATTGCTTTCTCATAAATAGTTATAGCTTTATCCCATCTATTTTTTGTTCCATAAAGATGTGGTAAAAGTTCATACACCTTATCAGGGCAATTGGGATTGTTCGCTGCTAATTCAAATACTTTTATTGCTAGATCGATATTAGAGTCTTTTGACTTCTGAACTTGAACTTGAGTTTCAAAGTTTACCGGTTTTAATTTTACATTCGCTATGCTTTTTCCAATTAGCCCCAAGAATTTAGCTTTTTTTTCTGCTGGAATGCTCTTTACCACTTCTCTAATGTATTGAAAAGGTGTTTTTGTTGTAAGGGAGTTAATTATCATCATTGCAAATTGCGGTGCAGCCTCCAAGAGCTTCTCAGGATTCGCTTTATAAGTCTCAAATAATGTTTTCAGTTCTTCTTCATTTAGATAACTTAGGTATCCTCTGACTGCCAAATATTTCATGACTGTATTATGACCGCTTGAGAACCTTTCAGCGATCTCATCCTTGAAAACTTTTTGAGCCCTTATATCTCCCGCTTTGGTCAATTTCTTTAGCAGAGGAAAAGATAGATTCGAATGAAGAAGTCTCGTGTCATAATTATTCTCAGACCATGCTTGCAGATTGCTACAATGCCCCCAAAATTCAGTAAATGGAGGAACATCAACGTTTCTCCTTCCCCGTTCCATCGATTTATCTAATCTTTCAGCGGCTTCATCTATAGATTCGATGGTTTCAAATGTTTCAATCTCATCAATTGGGATTCTTAATAATAAATATTTACAATGTTTGAATTCTTTACCATCTACATAAATGATAGTACTGTTTCCTTCCAATTTTAAGGTGATAATGTCATTGACTTTAAATTCTTGTAAAGATTTTTGGGATTTTTCGTTAGACAAGTTCATTTTATTGAGATTTCTCTTTTTTAACAATTTTTTTTATAATTTCATTTAACACTTTACTAGCATTCTCATTGAATCTTAAATCTGCTAATCGATCTAAAGCGGTTTCCCCCCGATTCATGAAGATTAGTTTAGCACCGTTCTTTTTAGCGATTCTTGGTAAACTCCCCGCTGGTTGTGTTATTAAGGATGAGCCTATCATTAGGAAGACATCGGCTAGTTTTGTATAGTTAAATGACTTATCTAATTCTTCCTTGGGAAGATCATCGCCAAATTTAATGATAGATGACTTAATGGATCCTCCACAAAAACATTTATTAGGACGATCCCATTTTTTAGCGTATTTTTTACCGCATTGCTGACATCTGGCCAAAGTTACATTTCCATGAAGTTCTGCTATTATTTCATAGTGAATTCCAGAAGTCAAGTGGAGATTATCGATATTTTGAGAGATAAGAAATTTCAATAAGTTTAGTTCTTGTAGCTTAACTAATGCCATATGAGCATCATTGGGTTTAATATTTTTCCAATTGACTGATAATGCATTATAGAGAGTGATTTTATTAGTTTTTGAACTCCACATTCCTCTATAATCAGGAAGTCCCGATTCAGTGCTAATCCCCGCCCCCGTAAAAGCAATGAGGTATTTTGAATTCTTAATCCACTTCGCTGCAAGATCAATGCGCTTTTTAAATGAAATTATTTTTTCAATGTTTTTAAGGACCATCATCTATCATTTAGTTTATTTTTCAAAGTAACTTCAGAACAAAAAAAACCTGGTTATAAAACAAGTAAGAATGTTACACATTTAAAATTAAATATTAAAGAGTATAGTATAATTCTTTCGTAATATCCTAGTCGCATTTATCCTCGAAAAGGAAAAGTTCCTGAGGAGGATAGTGTTGAGAAAAAAGACTTAGTACGCCATTTTAGTCTATTACTTGATTTATTTGATTGCTCGATAGATAGGGAGGGTGAGATTCAAGTAGATATTATAGATAGAGAAATTACCTCAATTAAAAAATTACTCTCACCGCTCTTAAAAAAAATTAACTTAATTTGAAGCTAAATTAGATAATCTAAAGTAAAAATAGATATATATTATCACTCTTTTTTACGTAAAAATTAAAAAATCATATACATGAGTTAAACTAAAATTCTTCCCTTTACTTTTTATCTTTTTTCTTTTTTAATAAAATTAAAATTTCATATTTACTTTCTAAATTTATTGTAAAGATAAACTTGAGAAAAAAAATGATTAAATTATACTTGGTGATATGATTGCCTCTAGTCAAGAATTTTATTGAACAAGGGATTAAACTGATGCAAATTAACGAGTATTTACGCTCAGAGTTGGTTCGTGCAGGATTTGCGGGTATTGATTTACAACGAACTCCTTTGGGAGTGAGAATAACATTAAGAACTTCTCGACCTGGTTTAGTAATCGGAAAAGGCGGTAAACGTATTCAAGAGATAACAGAAGTTCTGCAACACCGATTTGGGCTAGAAAATTAAGCTTTATTGAAAAGTTTGAGCTAATTGCCCCAGATTGAAGTTGAGGAGGTCGCCGAACCTGAATTGGATGCTCAGATCATGGCAGAGAGATTGGCTTACTCATTAGACCGAGGAAGGCATTACAGAAGAGCAGGGTATTATATCCTTCGAAAAGTAATGGATGCAGGTGCGAGGGGAGTAGAGATAATTATCTCGGGAAAAGTTACGAGTCAGCGTGCTCGCACCCAGATTTTTCGCGCCGGGACAATTTCAAAATCTGGTCAACCAGCACAAGAAGGCGTAGATAAAGGTGTGGCTCAATGCATTCAAAAATCAGGTGTATTAGGTATAATATGTAAAATTATGAGAGCTGATGCCAAATTGGGCGATGATATTAAAATTAAAACAGACCTTTTAATCAAAGCACAAGCCGAAAAAGAGGCAGAAATAACAAAGACCAGAGTAGATTACATGATTGACCAGGAAGAAGGAACTCTAAGCGAGGAAGACAAAAAATTACTTGATGAAGTAAATGAAGAAGAAATTTCTGAGATCTCTATTGCTCCTGATAAGGAAGTCGAAAACGAAAAATCAGAAAAGGAATAATTGAAATAAAAATAAAATTGTGATATAGTATGGGTATTTTAACAGCTAAAAAAATTCGAGAAATGGGAGAAAGAGAAAGAACGAGAGCTTTAATTGATTTAAGAGAAGAAAAAATGTTGCTTTACTCAGCGCAAACTGGTGGAGGCCTTTCTGATAATCCAGAAAAAGCAAAAATTTTAAGAAAACAAATAGCAAGAATATTAACAGTGAAGAATGAAGAGAAGAGATGATAAATCCAAGATATGTAATTTATTATGATTTAATAGGTATTTATGCTTACGCAAAACCTATATCAAAATTTAATAACAAGAAATTTTTGAATGTAGGAGTTGTGATTAATGAAACAAGAAATATGTTAATTACTGAAAAGGATAATAAAATTAAAAAATATATAAAAAAAGATCATATATTTAGGTTTAAAATACCAAATTACAAGGATGCTATGATGGATTACTATTTAGAAGTTCAAGGGAATAAGATTGTTGGGTTACCTGTAAACAGATTAAGAAGTTTAAAAAAGAGGAGATGGTTAAGGAGATGAGTAGAAATATTGGTATTCCGGGAATTACTCCTCCCAAAGTTAAAACTGAAGAATGTAAGGATCAATCTTGTCCTTTCCATGGATCTACTAGAATTAGGGGTAAAATTACTCAAGGGATCGTAATGAGTAAAAAATCAAAAAATACAGTTATTATTAGACGTGATTATGTTCAATTTATTAAAAAATATCAAAGATATGAGCGTCGTAATACGCGACTTGCTTGTCATTTACCAGATTGTTTAATTCATGAGATTGAAATTGGAGATTTGGTAAAAGTGGGAGAATCTCGAAAAATCTCTAAAACAAAAGCATTTATTGTATTAGATAAAATTTCAAGGGAGGCGGTATAAATGGGAACAAGAAGGAAAATGGGGAGAAAGAGATTTGCTAAACCCCGAACTAGTTATGGTTTATGTAATGGATCGCGAATAATCATTGCAGATAATTCAGGAGCTAAAATAGCACAAGTTATTAATGTAGATGGTTCTAAGACTCGATTAAGAAGATTGCCCCAGGCATCCGTTGGAAGTGTATGTACTGTCACTATTAAAAAAGGAAAACCTGAATTACGAGGAAATATTGTGAAGGCAGTTATTGTAAGGCAGAAAATGATATTTCGGAGATTAGATGGAACAAGGTTATGCTTTGAAGATAATGCTGGAGTTATTATAACTGCGGAAGGTGAACCAAAAGCTACAGAGATTCGAGGACCAATTGCAAGAGAAGCAGCAGAATTGTTTCCACGATTAGCATCAATATCATCATTGATAATATAATGAGAGGAGTAAAAATGAAAATTAAATCAAGACAACCAAGAAAGCAAAGGAAAGCCCTCCTTAATTATAAAAACAATCAGCGGTCAAAATTATTATCCACACGATTGGCAGATTTCCTACGGGATGAATACGGGATCAGACGGCTTCCTCTAAGGGTAGGTGACTCCGTCCGAATTACACGAGGTGAATTCAGTGATTTTGAAGGCTCAGTGCTAGAGATAACTAAAAATCAACGAGCAACGATAAAAGAAGCTAAATTTGAAAAATCAGATGGAACTGAATTTCACCCTGCAATACATATTTCAAATTTAGTCATTACTAAATTCGTGAAAGCAAAGAAAATGGACCAATGGCGCGCAAACATGATAGAAAGAAAAGCATTATATGGATTTTATGAAGAAGAACTAACTGCTCCAAAGAAAAAAAAGGAGGTAGTACAATAAATTATGACTCGACATGGTGGGCAAAAAGTTTTAAAAAGACTGAATACACCTGCGCATTTACAAATAAAAAGGAAACATGGAACATTTTTCATAAAGACTTCCCCAGGCCCTCATCCAAGTGGATTTTGTTTACCTCTCCTTCATATCGTTCGAGACCTTCTCAAGATTGTCGATTCTCATCGTGAAGCAAAAAAATTAATTGGATTAGGGCATTTTAAGGTTGATGGAAGAATTGTTAGAAATAGAGTATTCCCTGTTGGCTTAATGGATGTTCTTTCAATAGAAAAAATGAATAAACATTACAGAATACTTCCAGATTCTCATCATGGTTTAATTCTACATGAAATTTCTGAAAAAGAGAGTGTCTATAAATTATGTAGGATAAATGACAAAACTACAATAAAGGGCGGTCATATTCAATTAAATCTACACGATGGAAGAAATATTTTAATTAAAGTTCGAGACCCTAAAAACCCAAAAGAGGATACTTATCGAAGGATGGACGTGTTGAAAATTGGGCTTCCTGAACAAGAGATCCTTAAACATATAAAATTTAAGGAAGGAAATCAGGCAATTATAATGTCAGGAAAAAATATAGGACAAGTTGGGAAAATTTTTAACATCTTAAAACGTTTTGGTCCTAAGGCAAGTACGGTCTCAATTCAGCATGATTCAAAACATACAGAAACGTTATATGACTATACTTTTATAATTGGAGAAGAAAGTTCAGAAATTAGTTTACCAGAAATTAAATGATAGTGAATAAAAAATAATAATTAAGTGAGAAGACTTATGTCGACCAAAGCTAAAAGAAAAATACCAGAAACAGATCCAAAAGAATTTATAGAAAAATGGAAGAACCCTATGAAGAGACCATTTTTAGAGAAAATTGTGCTAAATATTGGCGTAGGTCAACCGGGAGAAGAATTAGAGAAGGCTGTCAAAGTATTAGAAACAATTACAAATAAGAAAGCGATAAAAACACGATCAAGGGTAAATGTAAAAGAATTTAATTTAAGAATAGGTCGTCCAATTGGTACAAAAGTAACGGTTAGGGGTAAAGATGCTGAAAAGCTACTTAAAAGATTATTGATTGTAAATAATAACAAAATTTTACGGAAAAGCTTCGACGACTTCGGAAATTTCGGATTTGGAGTTTTAGAGCATATCCAGATACCGGGAATCGAATATGATAATGCAATTGGAATATGGGGGTTAGATGTTGTAGGTCGACTAGTAAGATCGGGAATGAGAGTAAAAGTTAGAAGGAAGGGGCGAGCAAAGATCTCAAAACATCACTATGTCTCTCGTCAAGAAACCCAATATTTTTTAAAACAAAAATTTGAAATTGATATTGTAAAAAAAATAGAATTAGATTATTTTTAATTTATTAAGGTGAAAGAAGATACCACAAGGTAAGCGTTATGGGAAAGGGGTTCGAGAATGTAGACGCTGCCATACCCATAGAGGAATAATTAGGCGTTATGGATTAAATGTCTGTAGAAGATGCTTCTACGAAATAGGAAAAAGTATCGGTTTTCTCCGATATGAATAGAACTTATTGAATAATGACAAGAACTGTTTTTTCCTCAAAGATATAAATTGTTTTTTGATAAAACTCTAATCATTTACTTTTGTAACCCTTGAATTAAAATTACTAATTCTTTTATGAGCATAAGCCGAATTACTTTATAAACATAAACAAACCTGAAATTTTTTTTTAATTAATTCTTAAATAGGATAATTTTTCATATTTCAATTGAAAACCCGATTATAAAAAATTCTTCTTTCTATAATCTAAAATAGTATAATAATTGAAACAAAAGAAAATAAGATACTCAATGTATAAAAAGAAGAGGAGTTAGAATAACAAAATATACTTTTAAATTTTTTGTTTTTATATTGTATATTAAATTCAATTGATAAAATTAAAATTTAATAGATGACTAATTAGAACATTATGATGTAAGGAAAAGAAAATGTAATATTTCTATTATTTAAATAAATCATTTTTATTTTTCAATATTTCTTATTGAATATTTAAAAGTCCAATTATTAATAAATTAGGTGTAGACATCGAGGAAAGTATAATCAAAGATTTGAATAAAAATAATATAAAAGAATCGAAAAGAATGATGATCTATGGTAAATACATTAGCAGACGCATGTTGTGCTCTTAAAAACGCTGAAGGAGCGCGTAAGAAAGAAGTAATTATCTGTCCCGCTTCAAAAGTTCTTCAGCAAGTATTACGTATATTCCAGAGGCAAGCTTATATAGGGGAATTCGAAAGATATGACGATGGGCGCCAAGGGAAATTTAAAATTGCCCTACTAGGAAAAATAAATGAATGTGCTGGGTTAATGAGATTAAATTATAAAACTTCCCAATTTGATATGCTGGAAAGGAAATTATTGCCCGCCCCTGGATTAGGTGTAATTATTTTCTCAACTAATCAAGGAATTATGACTATGAAAGAAGCAGAAGAAAAACATATAGGTGGCCACGCTGTTTGCTATATTTATTAAAACAATTATGAGATGTATGTAAAATGGTAAAAATAGCTTTTTTTAAGGAAGAATTAGAGATTCCTAAGGGAGTTAAAGTTACATTAGAAGGCGGCCATCAAATTAAAGTGAAAGGATCTAAAGGAGCTATTACAAAAGATTTTAGTCATGTAAGAGGTATTAAAGTTTCAATTAAAGATAAAAAAATTATTTTTTCTACAAATTTCCCTAAGAGAGGTACTCTTGCCTTAGTAAAAACTATTATGAGTATTATTAGTAATTTGATTGTTGGTGTGCAGACCAATTATAGATATGTTTCAAAAATTTGCTACTCCCATTTCCCATGCAGTGTTAAGGTTGATGAGAAAAACCAAGTTTTATTTGTTGAAAATTTTTTAGGAGAAAGAGCACCAAGAAAGGCAAATTATCCAAATAACGTAAAAGTGGAATTAAAAGGAGAGGATGTTCATTTTATAGGTCCAGACAAAGAGGTATTAGGTCAAGCTGCTGCAAACATTAAAAGAGCTTGTCGAATCCGTAAAAAGGATCCTCGAGTTTTTCAAGATGGAGTTTATTTATACAAAAAAATGATTGGAGATAAAATAATTTGGGAATTAACATAAAACGAGACATTTAATATGACACAAGATAAAAGATTAATGGAACTTCGGAAAAGAATAAATAGAAAAAGACCATCTTTTAGACGAGTTGAATCATGGAGATATAAAAGAGTAAAGGATCCTTGGAGAAAAGCGAGGGGGATTGATTCAAAAACTAGAAAAAAGAAGAAATCTGGTGTTAAATCTCCAAATGTTGGATATAGAGGACCAAAAAAAATAAGAGGTTTACATCCTTCGGGATATGAAGAAGTTAGAATTATAACAATAAAAGATATAGAAAATCTAAATAATAAAAAGCATGCTCTTAAAATTTCCGGTAAGCTAAGCGTTAGAAAGCGTGATATTCTCATTAATTACTGCCAAAAAAAAGGTTTTAAGATTTTAAACCTTAGAGTCTCACAAAAGGAAATAGAGAGTTTGGAAGCGATTGTTGATGCTCCTCTTTCTGATATGGAAAGTGAAGATTTTGTTGAAGATGATGATTTAATAGATTCTCTTGAAAAAGAGGATAAAGGCTAACGATTAAAAGAGGAAAAATAGAATGAATTTAAAACCACAAAGAAGGATGGCCGCTGAGATTCTCAAATGTGGAGAGAATCGGATTTACTTTGATCCCTATTTAGAAGAGGACATATCTCTAGCTATTACGCGTGAAGATATTCGTAATTTAATAAAACAAGGAGTAATTAAGAAAAAATATAAAAAAGGAATTTCAAAATATCGCAAAAAAGTGCAACATGAGAGGAAGAAAAAAGGTCGAGGAAGAGGCTTAGGCAAAAGAAAGGGGAAGAAGTATGCGAGAGCCCCAAAGAAAAAAGCTTGGATTAAAAGAATTAGACCACTCAGGCGAGAATTAAAAAAATTAAGAGATAGAAAATTAATTACTAAAGCAAATTATCGAAAATTATATAAAAATGCTAAAGGTGGGATGTTCACTAGTGTTGCTCAATTGAATAGATACATTAATGAAAAAGAATTATTAAGAAGAGGTCGCTAGAAATGGCACATGGTCCAAGATATAGAGTAGCCTTCAGAAGACGTTTTCAAGGTAAAACAAATTATCATAAACGGTTGAAATTGTTAAAATCGAGAAAACTTAGAGTGGTAATAAGAGCATCAAATAATCATATTAGAGTTCAAATCATCCAATCTAAATTAAGTGGAGATAAAGTTTTAAGCTCTGCTTTCTCTCAAGAATTGAGTTCAAAATATGGGTGGATTGCTAATACAGGAAATCTCCCAGCTGCATATTTAACAGGCTATTTAGCTGGAATAAAAGCAAAAAAAAATAAAATCCAAGAAGCTATTTTTGATTTAGGCGTCTTCTACCACAGAAATCGAGTGCTTGCCGCTTGTAAAGGAATTATCGATGCTGGTATAACAATTCCTTATCGTGAGGAATTTTTTCCAGCCAATTTTGAAGATAGAATTAATGGTAGGCATATTGAAAATTATGCTAAATTATTAAAAACAAATGAGCCGGAAAAATATGAACAAATCTTCTCCGGTTATTTAAATAAACAAAAAGTGGATCCCGTGAAAATTAGCCAAATGTTTACAGATTCATTAAAAATGATTGAAAAGAATGTTTAAAAATGTGAAAAAAAATGAGTCGTTTCAGAAATATGGATGAAAAGTGGGTTCCTAAGACTAAACTCGGTGAGTTAGTTCAGCAAGGGCTTATAACCCTAGATAAGATATTCCAAAATAATCTTGTAGTAAAAGAGAAAGAGATTATTAATATTCTCTTGCCACAGCTGGCAGAATTTGTTATCAGTATCTCTATGGTCCAGCAAATGACTGCTAGCGGGCAACGTTCTAAATTTAAAGCAGTTGTGATTGTAGGAGCTGATGGTTTTATTGGTACTAATTCCACTAAGTCAAGAGAAGTGGGACCAGCGATCAGGAAAGCAATTGATAAAGCAAAACTTTCAGTTGTTCCTATTTTACGAGGATGTGGGAGTAAAGAATGTGGATGTGAAGGAACTCATAGTATTCCTTTTAAAATTAAAGGAAAATGTGGTTCAGTAAGAATTCAACTAATTCCTGCGCCTGCTGGTGTAGGATTAGCATGTGCAGATAAAGTTAAACAAGTATTAAAATTATGCGGTATAGAGGATATTTGGAGTAAAACTTTCGGAGATACTAGAACTTCGGAAAACCTCGTTAAGGCTACAGTTAATGCGCTAAAAAATGCTCATAAATTTAACTTTAATATATAAAAGAAAGTGGTGGTCAAATGGCTATGGCAAAAAAGAAATCGAAGAAATCGAAATTAAAGCAAGAATATACTCCAAAATTATTTTTCGCTATTCGCATTAGAGGGGCTGTAGGTAGTATGAAGGGAAAAATTCTCGATACTTTAAAAATGCTTAGAATGCATAAAGTAAATCATGGCGTCCTTATTTGGGGTGTTCCTTCTTATAAAGGCATGCTTATTAAATGTAAAGATTATATTGCCTTTGGGGAGATTGATGTAAAAACATTGATTAGATTGTTGCGAGTAAGAGGTAGAGTAGAGGGAAATAAACATTTAACAGAAACTCATATTAAAAATTTAACTAATTTTAAAAGTTTTAGAGGTTTAGCTAAAGCATTATTAAATGGAGAAGTACAATATCGAGAAAACTTTATTTACAAAATTAAACCAGTGTTTCGTTTACACCCTCCTAGAAAAGGTTATCATGGATCTATAAAAAGGCATTTCAATGAAGGAGGAGCTCTCGGTGATGTTGGTATATATATTAATCAATTAATTCATAAAATGCTATAAACTAAGGTGAATAATTATTACAAGAAATTATCCAAGAAAAATACTCAAATCAAGAGGTTCCCGTACATGTGGCTATGGGAAGGTAGGGCAACATAGAAAATCGGGACAACGTGCTGGTAGGGGGAAAACTACGCAATGGAAGAAAAGTAAAAAAAGTTATTATTTAAAACAAAAAGAACTGGGATTTCCAGACCCCGATTGGGATATGGGGAAAAAAGGTTTTAAACGACCACAAGATCTAAGAAGAATTTATCAAGTTAACATGATTAATGTTAAAGAATTAGACCAAAAAATTGAAAATCTTGCTATTGATAAAATAGCAACTAAATCTGGAAATACTTATAACATTAATTTGAATAATCTTAATATTCAGAAAATATTAGGTCGTGGAGAAATTAATAAGGTAATTAATATAACTGTTAATAAAGCTTCAAAAAGAGCTATTGAAAAAGTAGAAACAGCTGGGGGAAAGATTACTTTATTATCATCTCAAGTGCAAAAAAAATAAAAAATAATAATCTACGAAAATTTTTCATAATCTAACTATTTTAAGAAAATCTAAATAAGGGATCTCAAGATGGTAATAGAGGACCTTGACGAAAATGAAATTGATGAAATTGATGAAAATAATGATAAACAAGAGAAAAAGAATACTTGTTTATTAGTGTGTGTTTTAATATTATTGCTATTGATGGTCCCGTCTTTTCTAGCACTGTTTGCTATTTCTTAAAGTCAAAGTTTTAATATAACATCTTGTTAATTAACTGGATTAATCCTGGTAAAATAAATATAAATCCAAGTATATTCCCTATTACGTGAATAATCGTAAATCCTAAACCAGTTAGAAAATATGGTAAAAATTGGTTGAGTGTTCCAAAGAATGATAGAGCACCGACTAATGATGAAAAAATTTGAAAAAATATTGTAATTAATGCGCCTAAAATGCCAAAAATAGCCATTACAGGAAAAATATACATGTCTGAATCTTTTTTTAACCATTCTTTCTTTTTCAAATAAGCCCCTGATAAACCGCCTACTAATCCAGTTAAAGAATAATGGAATAATTGAAAGGTAAAAAGCGGTAAGGGCGATGGACCTAAAGGGTTAAAAAAACAAAAAATAAATGAACTAAAAAGTCCTACTATTATTCCATCTCTTTTACCAAGAATAAAACCAGATAAAAAAATTGTTAAAGTGAATAACTCTATATTGGGAATATATGCTAATAAATACCCTAAAACTATAGCTAATGCAGTAAAAGTGCTGATTAAAACAATTCGAAATGACTTAATTTCAAGCCACGGTGAATTGTTAGCTTTTTCCCGCTCACGATCAATTAATTCTA
>SDBS01001527.1_pt1 | contig 23499 bp, 25 predicted proteins | sample 2277091 | NCBI WGS metagenome assembly SDBS01 (sample SAMN10404972, study PRJNA504765) | marine sediment metagenome | isolation source: marine sediment core GS10_PC15, 163 cmbsf | place: Arctic Ocean: Southern Knipovich Ridge | collected 2010
CATGCAGGTAGTATGCGTTTTGGTTCTAATGTAGCACCAGGTGCTACTGTTGACGTTACAGGCACGATACTGGCTTCCAGCACTATCACAGCAACAGGAAATATTATCACAACTGCCGGTAATGTTCAAGTAAATAGTGACGCAGGAAAACTTGAGTCTCTGGAATCCCTTGAAGCAAGAATTCCTAATATTTGGATAGCGCTCGACCGGGAACTTAAGCCACAGCTTTGTGCCCTTACAACAGAGTCAGAAGCCCGGTTCACTATGGAGAGTGGGGGGAAAGCTTATTTTAAGAGCAATGCTCTTCTATTTCTGGAACCGGTAGATGACGGACAATGGCAAATCTTTGATTATGACTTGAAATACGAGCTGAAGTCGGAGGAAGAGTAAAATTGGCAAAACACTTATCCCAAACAAACTCTAGAAAATGGTTAAAGCTTGGACTTTATTTTTTGACCATTCCATTATTAATTGCCGTGCTTTTTGCTTTTTTCATGTACAACAAGAAGCCTGCTGAAAAAAAAGCTGAACCCACGATAAAAATAAACAAAGTAAAAGATGTCTCCTTTAATGATCCAAGTAGCCAAGCAGTAAATATCTTGTTACTAGGCAGCGATTCCAGATCCGAAAGCGTCGAGGGATTAAGTGACGCTATCATGGTTGTCCACCTGGACGTAAAGGATAATTCTGCCACTCTTATTTCATTTCCGCGAGATTCACAGGTACCAATCCCCGGGCATGGAACCAATAAAATAAACTCGGCATTTTTCTCCGGAGGACCGGAGCTTACAATCCAAACCATTGAAGAGTTAGCGGGAATCGATATTCATTACTACGCCATCACAACGTTTGCCGGTTTCACCAGGATAATCGACAGTTTAGGAGGAATACAAATAACTTTAGACCGGTCTATCAGGGACCGATGGTCCGGGGCTGACTTCGCAGCCGGAGCCCAAAAGTTAACCGGTGAGCAGGCCTTGGCTTTTTGCCGGGCTCGTCACATCCCCGGAGGAGATTTAGGGCGGGCGGCTCATCATCAGGATCTGCTTTTCGCTGTATTTGAGCAAGAAAAGCATAAAAAAGAGCCACAAGATTTGTTCAATCTGGTAAACATCTTCGTTCATAACTGTGAGACTAATCTTTCCTTTAAAGAAATATTTGAATTAGCTAAGTTTGCTGTTCAAGTCCAGCCTGACCGTATAACAAAAACAGTTCTCCCTGGTAAGACGTCCGATATCAAGGGGGGCAGCTATGTTATCCTTGACCAAGATCAGCTTACCCAAACTTTCGAAAAGATAAAGAACTCTGATGATTGATGACCAGTCGGACCTCATCACCGTCTATAAAGCACCGCATATGATCGCCGCTAATATGGTAAAAGGGCTGCTGGATAACAGCAATATTCCCGCTATTGTCAAATCGCTGCAAATCCCTATGTATGACGATGTTGCCATGATGCACAGTGATGTTTGGGGCGAAATCCTGGTGCCTCGAAAATACCAGGAAGAGGCGGAAAGATTAATCCATGATTATCTCAAAACAATAGAAGATGAAGAGGAATAGCAGAGCGGCGGCAACTCTATATCCCACCTATTAGAAATATGCTACGAAGAAGAAATCCTCTCGATCCTAATCCAATATTTAATGTAAAAGTGGTTATGTTTATGCAAAAGCATACTGAGCGTAGACAATAGAATAGTATGAACAGTATCCGTATTAGCCAAGTTTTGATAGTTATAGAAGGAATGTCAAAGAAGAATAGGTCGTAAAGCTATTACTTTACATAACATATGTTATCATACGTTACATTATTTTCCTCAGCCTTTTAAATTCAACATGGAACTCTGTCTTCTAATCTATTTTTTGGGATCCCGTTGCTCTCTTGAATCATCTTGTATCGGTTTTGCTTAGAATTACCTACTTATTGGCTCTTTGTTTTGCAGAACTCAGGAATTTGTTTATATATCTGTTTCTTCGCAATTTAGATTTTCTCCGGCTTATTCGCTAATTAGCCCGATTAGCCCTAAAAGTGCCTTACTAGCCGCGTTCTAACCAGGCTCAAAACCCTTGATTTGGCTTCTAATCCATTTTTATAGACATACCAATGATAATGGATCATCTTGTATCGATTTTGCCCATAATTATCTAGTTATTAGCTCCTTTGTTTGCAAAACTCAAGAATTCTGTAATAGATCATCTTGTATCGATTTTTCTTAAGATTATCTATTTAATGGCTTCCTGTTTTGCAAAACTCAGGAATTTTGTAATCTGTTTCAGTAGAATACTGATTCAAACAAAAAAACACCCGATTCTTCATATTTGGGTGTTTTTATGAGTTCGCGGCTTCCACTCCAATATAAATAACCCTTATGCATATATAAATACTATTTATAATCTCCTTACTTCGGCCTCTGCGTTATCCGAGCTACCAAAACCCTTTGGGCCCCGGACCGTTTCCTTGAGTCTTTCAACCACGCGAAATCTTACTTGCTCCACCCGTTGTATAACCAACTGGGCAATTTTGTCCCCTCTATTTATCTCAAAAGCCTTTTGAGAATCATGGTTTACCAGAATTACTCCGATTTCTCCTCTGTATTCTGAGTCAATAAGCCCGGGGGCATTGACAATACTCACACCATGTTTGACTGCCAGGCCTGATCTTGGTTGTACAAACCCGGCATAATTATCAGGAATAGCAACAGCGATTCCGGTCGGAACCAAAGCGCGCTCTCCGGGCATTAAAATCTTATCAATCCGGCTGTATAAATCACAACCTGCGTCGCCGTCATAGGCATATGCTGGAAGAGGCAGTTCTGCATCTAATTGCTTCAGCTCAATCTCCACTCATACTCCTTTCTTATCAGTATTTTTAATTAATTTAATTTACTTCATCGCATGGCATAATGAATTATGAATCAAGAATCAGTGAAAAACCAAGATTCATAATTCGTAATTCCTAATTCAGCATTTTCTAGGGAACCAGTTTCATGGACTCTGCAATTTTCTTTGCTTCGTCTCTTGTTACTCCTTCGGATGAGTTGATACTCACAATATACGTCCCACTATCCGATCGCCATAAAAGTTGATACGACTTCGGGTTGCTCTGATAGCTGTGTTCCGCCATATGACGTCCAGCGAGATCAAATTCTCCTATAAACTCAGCATCCGTCTTATAATCCCGATTTGAGCTACCTGAAATGGTCAGCCCTTTTGAATAATCAATTTCATAATATGCTGGATTTGCGTTAGAAGATTTTATTTTTATAGTTCGCTGAATTTCTAGGCCTGAAGGAAGATACTCTGGCGCATAAACTAGCATATCAACGACAGCTTTAATGTCATTGTATTCTTCCGCGTTCTTTTCCATGAAAGCTGAGCTCGCCTTACTGGAGCCCTTTTCATTTTTCTTGCTCTTCTTTTTTGTCTTCGACTTTCCACAAGCAAAAGAAATTACTAATAAGGCACAGAGAGATATTATCCAAAGCTTCTTTGCCACTTCTTGCCCTCCTTCCCTGCTTCTCGACTCCTATTTTATCATAATTACCGCCACTTTGGCTTTATTGTCCACTCTTCACAATAAAAAAGCCGCTATCTATAACAAAACTACTACCGAAGCATATCCAACCACTGAACTATTATCCCCTGTAACATTACCCGAAGTCTGATAGGATAAAACTCTTGCCTTGCTGGCACCCATTTTATCAGCTGCAACCAACATTGCCGCTACCGGCCCGGCACCACACATTGAAATCTGCGAACGATCAACTGTTTCCATCAGACCCCGAGCATCCATATCCAATATCTGGGCCAGTGCTTCTTGGTCTTTCTGTTTTGCCTTATCGAGAGATTCGTAATGAGTGAAATCAGTTGATGCAATGACTAAAATTCTCTCCCCTTCCGCAGCCCGGGCTATGGCATCACCCAACTCAAAACTTGCTTCTATGGTTTGATCACCCATGCTAATAGGCACAATCGAAAACTTGTCTTGGAAAAGAAATTGCAGAAACGGAAGTTGTACTTCTATGGAGTGTTCTGACATATGCGCACTATGCTCGGATGAAAAAAGCTCGGAAGCCCCAACAATCTTCTCAGCCAAAGACACGTTAACCTTTAGATCGCCCAGAGGGGTTTTCCATCTTCCTTCCGGATAAACTGACACAGGATAACCGATTCCTGTGTGATTAGGACCTACTATCACTATGGTATCCGGTTCTTGTTCCTTGCTTATCTGGCTAAAACCGTGTGCCGCTACCGGCCCGGAGTATACGTAACCCGCATGCGGGCTTATTAAGCCAACTACAGTTCTTTTTTTCCTGCTTTCAACCGCTAAAGGAACCTCACCCGGACCATAATCATCAAGAAAACAATCCTCGATCATTCTTTTCAAAAGGTCCTCTCTTGCCGGATAGAAACTTCCGGCTACAACAGGTTTTCTTATCCTCTCCATGTTAGCTCCAGAAATAATTTGGGCCCGCAGAAAAAAGCAATCATGGTGTCTGGTTTGTAGCGGTTTACTACCTTGAGCATCTATAGGCCGTGGGCATGAACTTACTGCATTCATCTGCCAGATATTCTAAATAATCCTCAGAGTGAGGCCGGATAGAGCTCAGTTGATGCTCTAGAACATGCCTGGGATTAAACTGCTGTAGAAAGTAGCGTGATACACCCAGTTTGCTTAAATATTTTGCTATCTCAATCAGATCATCTTGTTCCACATAGTTCGGTACTACGGTTGTCCTAAATTCTGCATCAATAAGACCATCTTCCATAGCAGCAGCAATCAAGTGCAAGCTTTTCTTAAGACAATCTGAATCCAAAGAAGTCTGAGCCAGAATCGGATATTTTTTAAAGCTTGCCTTTATATCCATAGCAATATAGTCAACTAAACGATTTTGTATAAGCCGGGAGAGAACCTGAGGCAGGGTCCCATTGGTATCCAGTTTTATCGGATAACCCAATTCTTTTATCTGGGATAAGAGTTGTTCCAATCCCTTATTGATACAAGGTTCTCCCCCAGAAACCACACATCCATCCAGCCAACCCTTTTTGCTAATCAAATGCTCTTTTACTTTTGCCCAGGAAACATTTGTAAGTGTGTGGAAATTGTCCACTAAATCGCCATTATGGCAAAACCCACACCTTAGGTTGCACCCACCCAGGAACAGAGTTGATACCAGTCTTCCATCCCAATCCAGCATACTGACAGGAATAAAACCCTTAATAGGAGCTAATTCACCAACCATTTTTCTATCTCGCCTTTAAGAGGTACTTCGTCATGCCAAGCTTTTATTTCTTTGCCATCTTCTTTCGCTACAACTATCGACGGGATTGATAGCACCCCGTAAAAAGCCGCTTCTGCCATTCCATCAACTTCATCTACATTAAAGTATTCAGCGTTGACAGAGTTGACAAGAAGCGCTTTCGCGCTAGGGCACTTGGGACAATTCTCTCTCCAAAAAAGCTTCACTTTTACCATTCCTACCCTCCAAACCCGTTCTTATTCTCTCTTTTAACTCCCCTGTCTTACCTTGGTTCCAGGTTGGAACTTTAGAGAAATAACCTACAATACGAGTGATTCCGTATACATCATCCGAACCACAAAGCGGACAGGTTTCCAAAATACCCCTTGAAGTCCTTCTGCAACCATTGCAAACGGTAAACTCGGGACTAAATGCCAGCTGGGCGCAATGCGTATGCTTAAAAGTCTTGATTACAAAATTCTTGATTGACTCCGGCGACGGTTCATTCTCTCCCAACCAGACATGGACAATACTTCCGGCTTCAATTAGGGGATGAAAAAGACTCTGCTTTTTAACCCGGTCAATATAGTCCATAGGAGCATCAACAGCGACATGAACCGAGTTGGTATAGTAGTACTCGCCGGTTTCCTGATTTCCCTTGATCACTTCTTTGGTCTGCTTGGGAAAATATTTCATATCCAGCTTGGCCAGGCGATATCCGCTTGACTCAGCCGGAGATTCTTCCAAAACCATCTTTATCCCGTATAGACTGGACACTTGTTTGCATTTGATATTCATATGAGAAATGACCTTTAGGCCAAATCGAAGCGCTTCATCCGACTCATGAAGCTGACTACCGATATGAGTTTGCACCATTTCATTCAATCCCAACAATCCGGTTAGATAGGTTAAGCGATCAAGCCGGAGATAAGGACCGCCATCGCGACTGTTACACAACATAGCCAAGGGTCCGTCTTTATCCAGTGCAAGAAGACTGGAAATAAACTCCTTCTTTTGTAAATGCGCTTTAGCAATCAACTCAAGAGCCCGGTTCAATTCAGCAAAAAGCAACTCATTGTTTCCTTGAGCCTTGTAAGCAATTCTGGGTAAGTTAACCGTGACATTTTGCAGTGCTGAAAAACGCATCTTTTCCGGAGTCTTTGTCTCTTCAAGATCCTGCTCATTCAGCTTCAGCTTCAGTCGACAACAATTATGGGTAAGTACTCCGTTGGCCAGATGAAACTGTGGTTCTTCCACCATCTCAAAATCATAAACCAGGCCAAAATAGTCCTCTTCTTCTATCAAAGTGATGGGTAGATAAGCATAATCCTGATTCGCTCCGTTTTCTCGCCAAATATTGCTACCTATTGATTCACTTGCTCTTCCGGAATAATCAAGTTTGGAAAGATCACTAATCGAGAATTCAACTTGCCAACAATCCTGGCCTTTATCTTCTTCACATTGCCTGCTTATTATGGAGTTAATGCCCAGGGTTTTCATCAATACACGCATATCTTCAGCCAAGCTGCGGTCTTCAATTGAGAACCCGGCAACCAGCCTCAACCTATCTCGCAATCCGGTGGATACTTCCAGGAAGCTCTTAAGAAAAGCTTTTCGAAACCTGTCTGTTGTATTGAAAACTCCTGCCTGAAAACGTTTTTCTCCTCTGCTTATCCCCGCAATAAATTGATCCACCAGCCAAATCAAAGACATGCCGGAACAAATGACCGTTACGCCTTCTTTCCCTTCCTCTCGCCGGCAAATAGGTTTATCTGATCTGCCTAGACCATTGATAAACTGCTCGATCCAGTCAGCGTAATCCAAAGACTCAGGGCGGAAGGAAAAACGAAGCTGCGAATCTTCAACATATCCTGCTGCCGTAAACACTCCTAAAAACTTTCCTATCCTTGAATCAAGTTTTAGGATAGCCGGAACTAAGACGTCCTCCTCCGCCCCGAAAAGAAGGTGCTTGCTTCTATAGTCCCATCCCTCCCTAACCACTATATGAAGTGGTATCCGATCAAGCTCAATAAATCTCGCCAGTTCCGGATGGGGGAGATTATACTTTTTGCTAAGACGTTCTGGTTCGCCTATTTGTTTTGCTATTCCTTTTACCTCTAGATTGATTCCTTGATGAAATGCTTCTTTGACTAGATCTAGTTCTTTCTTTTTACTGCTAACCTTGATGGATTTTGCTACTGGTACCCAATCTCCGACTTTAAGATTATCTGCTTCTGCAACGATAATCTCCCCGCTACTTTGATCTTTTAATAACATTGGATGATCTGGAGTTACCTTGATCATGCTGCCATCTTTTAAGGTAAGGTTAAGCATTCTTCTTGTTTCCAGCCTGGAATAAATTTCCCTTACTTTCTTTGACTCGCCTACCGGTGTGGTTATAGCAATCTGAGAAGCTTCTCTCCATCCGATTTGTTTTCCGCATAGATTCTCAATTGTTCCGTAATAAACCTTACCATCAACATCCGCCATTATTTTGGTTTCGGGATGCAAGCATTGACTGACTGTAATCTCATCTCCCCTGTCAAAAACAAAGTAGGTGATCCCCTGCTTGCTCGCTACTTTACAGGCTAGATCCAAAAACTCTTCATTTCCGGGTGTGGTAAAAAAATCTTCATTGATATGAAGTAAGGGCTTGGGGAAAACAAAGGTCTTTCCTGTCGCATCGCCTTCCAGGTAGACTTCAAACATTCCCTTGAGGAACATTTGAGCTTCTTTTTCATAATCTTTATAGGTTTTTCCGGTATATTCTCCACCCGGACCAATTGCCGGGGTGTCGCGAAAATGGGACGGGATATTCCAATACAGGTTGAAGTCGGTAAAAGTAACCTGAGAGCCGCGCGCTCCCGCAAGTTGATTGAATTCATAGATCAACATCTGAGCAAGTTGCTTGATGCGCTTATAGGGAAGATTAACAAGATGTGGAGCGAAGAACATATTTACCGCTTCCCATCCTACGGCTCCTGCATAGTGAGACTGCAAACTGGAAGCCATTTTTACCATGTGACCAATGAGGACTTCGGGGTGTTTAGCCGGTCTTGACGTGCTGGTAATATTAGGCAATTCCAGACCATACTTCTTTATATACTCTAAAGAGTGACCCCCGCAGTAAGGACGAACAATAAATCCAAGATCATGGAGGTGAATATCACCAATTAGATGGCCTAAAGCAACGTCTTCACTAAAAACCTTTCGTAGAGCAAATTCTTTCAATATCGCTTCAGCGATCGTCAGATTTATTGATTCGGGATTGTGTGTTGTGTTGCTATTCTCTTTATTTGCATTGAGAATTATCTGTTCCAAGTCATACATGGGCAAGCCTAAAGAGGTATGTTTCTTATGAATAATGCTCAATCCTCGATCCAGCAGCTCTATATCGATAAGCTCTCGAATCATGCTGGTAGTTATTTCACCGAACCCACTTTTGATGATTTTAAACTCGACTGTATCGGCAACCTCACGGGCTAACTCACCACTTGCTCCGGTTTCTTTTACTAATGAGTCAACAATCTTTTGTTTGTCCCATATATTGATTTCCGACTTGGAGGATGTACTTACCAAAAGTGCTATGTCTGTTGCATCAGTTTTTTCATGGGAGCTCTTGATTACGTTAATAGTGCGATTCATTACAACTTCCTCCTAGCCACAATATGTTGGATTCAGTGCTGCCCGAAATACAATATATAGAATACTATAGGCGCTCTAACGCTTCAAGGCTTTTTTAACATACTTTCCCATTTTTTTTCATATGATAACTTTCTCCCTTCTAATCAGCATTGACCAATGATACCAAACGCCTGTTTGGTATCATATCACGAACTGGTGTTTGCATGCAACATATAGCTGTGCTATACTCTGCCCGGCACAACGGATGAAAAGGAGGGGACAGTGACAGCAAAAAAACCTACCAGGAGGCAGCAACAGATTCTCGATTTCATACTCAACGAAATTCGCAAGAAGGGGTATCCCCCGTCAGTCCGGGAGATAGGCAAAGCATTTAGTCTCTCTTCCAGTGCAACTGTTCACAGCCATTTGTCTGCTCTGGAACAAAAGGGACTTATTAGAAGGGAACCTGGGAAACCCAGAGCCCTTGAAGTTCTTAACTTTAGGGAAACAGAGTCCCCCGTGTCACCACATAAGATAAGAAACATTCCCTTGGTTGGTAGAATTGCAGCCGGCGCTCCCATCCTGGCGCAAGAGAATATTGAAGATACTCTGCCTCTCCCGGTTGAGCTTGCAGGGGAAAATACTTTCATCCTAACGGTCAATGGAGACAGTATGAGAGAAGCAGGAATCCTGGATGGAGATTATCTGGTAGTACGACAGCAAAACACGGCAATAAATGGTGACATCGTGGTTGCACTGCTTGAAGACGAGGCTACAGTTAAAACATTTTACAGAGAAAAAGATCACATTAGACTCCAACCGGAAAACCGGGAGATGGACCCAATTATCACCCGGGATGTTGTCATTTTAGGAAAAGCCATCTCTCTTTTTAGAAAGCTCTAACCAGGATATTGCAGTAGGTTTTGATAATAGGCCCAGCGGACTCTATGATTCTATAAACTTTGCCTTTAGAACATGCCAAAACTACTAGACTTCGCAATCGTGGTACCGTGAGTATAGGCTTATTGATCTTTGCTCAAATAGGGTTGGAACTCCCCTGAACAGGCTTGGGGAATTTGGGCAATGACCCTGGTGCCATCAGCAGAGTGCTTTTTGGAAATAACTTTTCCCACCTTATGTATCCTCTCAATCACCTTGCCATTCTTAAAAGATATTTGTAATTCAACCCGCACTAAGGAAGAGCTGATAATCTTATCTATCTTCTTGATTAGATCATCTATCCCTTCCTTCTCCAAGGCGGATATCAGGACAGCTTCAGGATACCGACTTCTTAGTTGGTCAATTTCATTTTCTGATAGTGTGTCTATTTTATTGAATACATTAACTCGCTGTTTAGTTGCCGCATCGATTTCAGCTAGTACTATCTCAACGGCCTTGATCTGATCCTGCATTTGAGAGTGGCCGGCATTTATTAGATGTAAAATCAGATCAGCGCTACTAACTTCATCCAATGTTGACCTAAAAGAAGCTATCAGTTGATGGGGTAGTTTTCTGATAAAACCCACAGTATCCGAGACTACCACTACTTGGTTGCTTGGTAATTTTAATCTCCGGGTGGTTGAGTCCAGGGTAGCAAAAAGCTGGTCCTCTACCTTTGCATTAGCATCGGTTAAGCTATTTAGTAAAGTTGACTTTCCGGCATTGGTATAACCGACAATTGAGATACTAAAAACTGTCGCCTTTTTTCTTTTTTTTCTTTGTACCTTTCGATTCTGCCTGACGTGAGACAACTCGGCTTTTAGGTGTTGAATCCTTTTTCTGATCCGTCTCCTGTCTACCTCAAGCTTTTGCTCACCGCCACCGTGGCGTGTTCCGATTCCCCCGCCTAAGCGGGAAAGCTCTTTACCTCTCCCTTTTATCCTGGGCAAAAAATACACCAGTTGAGCTAATTCAACCTGTAATTTACCCGCCCGTGAATGAGCATGTTGACCAAAAATATCCAGAATCAGTGCGGTCCTGTCAATAACTTTACGAGAAACAATATCCTCTAAATTATGCTGTTGGGAAGGTGATAATTCGCAGTCAAAAACTACAATTTCAGCCTTTAGCTCCTGAGCCAAATTCGCTATCTCCCGTGCTTTTCCCAGACCAATATAGGTTCGAGCGTGGGGAGTTTTTCTGACCTGTGTAACCTTGGATGAAACTTCTGCTCCGGCCGTGAGACATAACTGCTCCAACTCACCAAGAGACTCTTCTACCTGGAGAGCATCGACCCTAGGGAGTTGAACACCAACCAGTATGGCAAGCTCTTTTTCATTTGTTCTGATTTCCTTGATTAAACCTTCACTCCCTTATCTAATGGAGTTAAACCCGGGTTAGAGCGATTCCTTTATTCTGTTTAGAGCTTCTTTCAAACGATCATCTTTTACTGAAAGCGATATCCTGATATAGCCTTCCCCGCTGGAACCGTAAGCATTTCCCGGTGAAACAACCACTCCTGCTTTTTCCAATACATGGGTAGCAAAGCTTTCAGATGAGTACCCCGCGGGCGTAGGCGCCCAAACATATATTGCAGCCTTGGGCTTTATCGCTTCGATCCCAATACCTGCAAGAGCCGAAATCACCTTGTCCCGGCGTCTCTGGTAAATCACCCGCATTTCTTCCACGCAATCCTGAGGACCTGTAAGAGCTGCTATCCCTGCATATTGAACAGCATTGAATATGCCAGAATCTATATTGGTCTTCACTTTTCCCAGAGCATCGATAACCCTCTTGTTACCGGCAACCCATCCGATCCTCCATCCACTCATGTTATAGGTTTTGGATAGAGAGTGAAATTCCACGCCAACTTCTTTTCCCCCTGGTACCTCTAAGAAGCTGGGCGCGATATATCCGTCATATGTTAACTCGGAGTAAGGATTGTCATAACATATCGTGATGCCATTCTTTTCTGCAAATTTTACACATTCCAACAAGAACTCCTCAGAAGCGACTGCTCCGGTTGGATTGTTAGGATAGTTCAAAAACATTATCTTAGCTTTTTTGGTTATCTGACTATCAATTCCTTCAAGATCAGGAAGGAAACCATTCTCCTTGAGAAGAGGCATAGAATAGGGAATGCCATCCGAAAGAAGCGCTCCCGTTCTATAAACCGGATAGGCCGGGTCCGGAACAAGACAGTAGGCACCTGCATCCAGCAGAGCAACTGAGATATTAGCTATTCCCTCCTTGGAACCGATCAAGGGAAGAATCTCTTGGGACGGATCAAGCTCTAGCCCAAAACGTTTTTTATACCAGGAAGCAATAGCTTCTCTTAATTCAGAAAGACCATAATATGAGGGATAGCGATGGTTTTCCGGATCTTCAACCGCTTGAAAGAGTTTGTTTATGATGTGGCGCGGCGTAGGCTCAACCGGGTCACCTATACCTAAACTGATTACATCCACACCGGCTTTTCTTTTTTCTTCAATCTTGCGGTCAATTTCGGCAAAAATGTAGGGTGGTAATTGTTCAATCCGTTTTGCTTGCATCACCTAGCATCATCCTCGTTTGTCTTGAAAGTTTTTCATATTAAACTCCCCTCTAAACACTTCCTTAGAGGAACCGGTCATAAGAATAAAGTCGTCATCTCCCCATTCGATATCCAGATCTCCACCTGGTAGATGAACCTTCACCTTTCTTGAAGTCAGTTTATTGCGAACCCCCGCCAAAACCGATGCGCAAGCTCCAGTCCCACAAGCAAGGGTTTCCCCTGCTCCCCGTTCCCACACTCGTACCTTTACTTCGTCCGGTTTATCAACCTGAACAAATTCAACGTTTACTTTGTTGGGAAAAACTGAGAGGTTCTCAATCTTAGGTCCCAACTCGCTGACCGGAACCTCGGCAATGTCCTTTTCAAAAACTACACAATGGGGATTTCCGACCGATAAGCATGTTGCTTGGATTTGATCCCCGTTTACATCTATAACCTCATTAATAAACTCATGCTGCTAAACATTCATGGGAATATCTGATGCCTTAAATGTTGGTCTTCCCATATTCACTTTAGTGACTTTTAACTTACCATTCTCAAGAATCAGATAGACTTCTCGCAGTCCCCCTCCCGTTTCAACTCTAATTGTCTTTTTAGAAGTCAGTCCGTGATTAAATAAATACGAGGCAAAGCATCTGATCCCGTTTCCGCACATTTCCGCTTTGGTCCCATCAGGATTGAAAAATAGCATAAAGAAATCGGCGTGGCTGCTAGGTCGCACAACAATGAGTCCGTCGGCACCAATACCAAAATGACGGTCACACAGTTTTTTCACAATTGATGCATCCAGCTTTAATCTCTCTTCAATATCCTCAATAATAATAAAGTCATTTCCCAAAGCTTGTGACTTGACGAAATTCGGTCTCATTGTTAACAATGGCTCCTTTGGTAAAAAATCCTTCAAATGAAAAATGTAAAGATAAAAGTGAAAAAATAAAAATTACAGATCAAAAATAAAAATGGCCTTTAAATCTTTTTGCATTTTTCAACCACTCAAAAACTCTTTGGTTCTCAAATAGTCTATGATCTCCCGGGCAATTAGCTCTGCGGACTTCCCGCCGGTATCCATCCAATGGATTCTCGGATCTCTTTTTATCCAAGTTAGCTGCCTTTTGGCAAAGTTTCTGCTATTTTGCTTTATTTGGCCCGTGCACTCCTCCGGAGAGATCTTGTTTTCAAGGTAATCTAATACCTGTCTATAACCCAGGGCCTGCCTCGAAGTTATAGCTTCCCTATACCCTCTTGCAACCAGATCTTGAACCTCTTCTACCAGGCCATCACTGATCATCTTATCGACCCGCGCGTCAATTTTAGCATAAAGCTCATTGCGGGTTAAGCGTAGAGCAACAATCACTACTTCATAAATTGATTCCCAGCTTAACCATTCTTTCTGAAAATCAGAAAAAAGGTATCCTGTTGACTCGATCACTTCCAGGGCACGAATAACCCGACGCGTATTCCCGGGATGAATATTAGCAGCCGCTTTGGGATCCAGTTCTTTTAGTTTTCGATGGAGTTCTTCCGGACCAACTTGCTCCATCTTTGCTTGCAGACTTTTTCGAATTTTGCTGCTTCTTGTTCCCCCGGGGAATTCCAGTTTATCAATGGCCGCACGAATATACAGTCCTGAACCACCAACTAAAATGGGCAGCTTTTTACGCTGACTTATCTCCGCAATTGCTTGCCGCGCTTTTCCCTGATACTCGGCGACACTGAATTCCTGGTCAGGACAGACAATATCGATTAGATGATGTGGGACTTTGCGAAGGTCTTCGGGATACGGTTTGGCGGTTCCGATATCCATTCTTTTGTAAACTTGCATTGAATCGGCTGAAACTATTTCACCGTCAACCATCAAAGCAATTTTGATCGCCACGTTGCTTTTACCAATTGCTGTGGGACCAGTTAAAACCAGTAGTCTTGATTTTTTCATAAAGCGGTCCGAGAGAACTTTCTATTTGTAACGGGTAACCTTAAAACGATATAGTGTTGCTGATTCTGACAGGGCAATTCCTGCTTTCTGTTTGGCAATCGCTACCTGATCTGCAACGGTATCCACCCCTTCAATATCAGGTAACAATAGACCTTTGCGAAAACCAGATTCAACAATAACTCCATATTCGCCGGGATCAAGATAAGACTGATCCGGTATCTGCTCCGGCTCACCAAGAATGTCCACGGTGTAAACAATATCGGCTAGCTCCTGCGGACGAACCGCCGGGAAACGGGGATCTTTTGTTGCAGCGGCAATAGCATTTTTTATTATTTCCTCAGCCAGGCTCGGCTGCGTTGGTGCCGTCGTACCAATGCAACCCCGCAAAGCAGCACTTTTCTTCAGACAAATAAAAGAAGCTCCTTCTTCTCCAAGCAAGAAAGGCGGTAGGTCATCGGAAGGAGCGATAATTCTACCCTCCCTGACATATGTTTCAACCGCTTCTCGGGCCACTTTTACCGGAGCACTCTCTTTGACATTGGATTCTTCGTCTGGCAAACCAGCATTTATACTTGCCTTATCCAAGACACTTCGCCCCTTTTCATTTTTTGCGGGTTTGGCTGAAGAATGGCTTTTAACATACTTCGCCTATTAAACTTTTCTTCGATGCTTTGACAATTCTAACCTCTATTGTTTTCCCAATGGAAATACCTGCCCCAGGAAAATTCACAACTTTGTTAGTGCGAGTTCTCCCAAAAAGCATCTGCTTATCCTTTTTGGCTATTCCTTCGGTAAGAATTTTGTATCTCCTACCAACTAAGTTCTTATTTATTTCCCAGGTAATTTTATCTTGAAGCTCGACAAGCCGGAGAAATCGCTCTTTTTTGCTTGCTTCCGGAACGTGATCCGGCATGCCCAGGGCGGGTGTGCCCTCTCGCGGGGAATAGATAAACATGAATACTTGGTCAAAGCGCACCTCATCTACCATGTGTAGGGTCTGCTCGAAATCTTCTTTCTTTTCTCCAGGAAATCCCACCATAATATCGGTACTCAAACTGCATTCAGGAATCTCTTCTCTGATCTTCTCAATGATATGCAAATAATCGCTGCCTGAATAACCTCGGTTCATAAGCTTCAATACCCTATCAGAACCCGCCTGGATAGGAAGATGAATATGTTCGCATACTTTTGACTGACTTGATATAGCATCGATAATCCGGTCATTCAGATCCTTGGGATGAGATGTAGTGAATCGGATCCTTTCCAAGCCTTCCACGCTATCTAGTTCCTTTAGTAATTGGCAAAATCTACTTTCGCCATAAAGGTCTCGACCATATGAATTGACATTCTGACCCAGCAAGGTTATCTCTTTACCGCCATGTGACACGAACTTATCTACGTCCACCTTGATTTGCTCCAAGGGTAAGCTTACCTCCCTTCCCCTTACATAGGGAACCACGCAATAGGAGCAAAAATTATTGCAGCCAACGCTCACCGGCACCCATCCAAAGAATTTAGAGTCTCTTTCTACCGGTAGTTTATTGGGCAAAACATCGCAGCTTTCAAGAATCTCACAGACTTTATAGGAATTCTGCTGCGCGGCACTAATCAACCCGGGAAGATGGGAAATATTATGTGTACCAAACACCACATCCACATGGGGCATTAGGGCAAATATCTCTTCTTTTTGCTTCTGGGCAAAGCATCCTCCAATGGCAATAATCACCTTTTTTCTTCTATTTTTTAATCTCCTTAAGGAGTTCACGTTTCCCAGCAATCGGTCTTCGGCACGTTTCCGAACACAGCATGTGTTAAAAATTAACACGTCCGCTTGTTGCGGTTCCGGCACAGAAACAAGACCAGCATGGAGCAGAACACCAGCAATTCTTTCTGAGTCGCTCTTGTTCATTTGACACCCAAAGGTTTTTAGGAAGTATTTCTTCATTCTGTGCTCCACTTATGAGATTAACCAGAGATATCTTACCATATCAAAAGATCCTCGCATGCACTTCGGGTTGAATAACGATGGGAGGAAGTAGTACATTTTTCAAGAATATTCATAGATTCTGATGCCATTAATATGTCATTTGAGCTGGGAGAATACATCAAGGAGTTTTGATAGAGAATTCTATATCCTTGAAGCGCAAGTTGCATTTGCTCTTTGACCTCTTCTCTAGGGATTCTGTTCGTCGATGAAACTGGCTTCTAACCTGCTGGTTCAATACTACTTCTAACACTTTTCTAACAAGATTGTTTTAATAAGGAAATTGTATCTAGATGCTGGCTGTTTCTCCCGCCTAGCTATATTTATCAACATTTACCAAGAATGAATCGGAAAGCTTTTGTCAAAACTGGTTATGACCGAAGTGATGTTTTCTCATAGATGTCTTATACGACACTCATAACAGCATTTGGATTGTTATATGGGTCAATATAAACACTGTTAGGTTTTGCAAGCTTGCAGGGTGTATTGTGGTAAACTTTTCTGAAAATGACCAAATCAAAGTAAATAATCTACACCGGTGGTCTTGTAGTAGAAGCATGTTGGTATAGTCTACTAATTATTTCCAACAATTACTGCTTTAGCGAATACTATTCTTCCTATGGATTTTTCAAATGAGGAAGTATAAAGGAAAGGAAAGAGATAGCTCAAAAGAATTTAGAAATTGTTTCTTTGACTAAACTGTTAAATCTGTCTATATTCGTTTCTATGATTTGTAATTTTGGCGTTAAGTACTATATGTTTTCAAGGCGGATCAATGATTTATAATAGATAACAAAGGAACTACATTATGGAATTAACTGGATTTTTAAGTATTATCGGAATTCTACTCGTTTTAACTTTTGTGCTTAGCTATATAAACTTTAAAATTTTAAAGTTGCCTACAACAATCGGGGTAATGTTTATTTCTATGATGCTTTCTCTCATTCTACTTGCTTTAGGACAAGCAGGATTTACCGGTATTGAGAAATATGCCCATAATCTTATTGGACAAGTTGAATTCTCTACATTCTTAATGGTTGGTTTGCTTGGTTTTCTACTTTTTGCCGGTGCATTACATATGAATCTCGATGATTTGCTAGAAAAGAAGTGGGAGATTGTTATCTTTGCTACCGTTGGTGTACTAACCTCTACTTTTATAGTTGGCACAGTAGCTTTTATTGTCTTTAATTATTTAGGATTGGAGATAAGTTATATCTATTCACTTCTATTCGGGGCGTTGATTTCTCCAACAGATCCAATAGCAGTTCTTGGGATATTAAAAAGAGCAAAAGCACCTAAAAACCTAGAAACTAAAATAATTGGTGAGTCACTTTTTAATGATGGTATAGGTATAGTCGTTTTTTTAACCATATTAGGTATAGCCACTGGAGAAAGCCACTTCTCACTTAAAGAAATATCTTTCCTTTTCATAGAAGAAGTTATGGGCGGTGCCATATTAGGGTTTGTTGCCGGGTATATTGTCTATAGAATGTTGAAATCTATTGACAATTATCAAATAGAGACAATCGGAACATTAGCCCTTGTTGTGGGAGTCTATGCGCTGGCTACAGAAATACACTTTTCAGGACCTATCGCTATAGTAACTGCCGGTTTATTGATAGGTAACCATGGTAGGAATCTAGCTATGACTGAGGTGACCAGAACACATTTAGATAATTTTTGGTTATTAATAGATTTTATATTAAACGCTGTGCTCTTTGTCCTAATTGGTTTTGAAATTCTAATACTTCAACTTTCAGGTTTGTATATTATAACTGGAGCAATTTCTATAGTTATTGTATTAATTGCACGGTTTATTAGTATTGGTTTGCTGGTTCAGTTTTTGAAAGGGTTAGGTAGAAGTTTTACACAGGGAGTAGTTAGAATCATGACTTGGGGTGGGCTCCGGGGTGGCATCTCAATTGCCTTAGCTCTGTCTATACCTGCAGGTCCCTATCGAAGCATGATTATTACAACAACCTATGTTGTAGTAGTATTTTCGATTCTAATTCAAGGATTGACGATTGGAAATCTCACCAATAGACTGATTAATAAACCCACTTAATCTATCAGCAACAGGTGGTCAGTCAGCAGAAAATTCTTATGAAACTGACATTTCCTGATGTATTCCCTGTTGAATATGTTGCCTTACATTAAACTTCTTAAAGACTTCCGAAATCCTCTCAACTAGCTCTTCTTCATCTTTTACACTTGTAACATCAACATTATTCTCTAGAAGACAAACCATCACCATTGCATTTATCATCTCAGTCATACTAAGTTTTTTGCCACCTATTATTTTGGATTTAACAGATAGCTTAGTTAAATAACCAAACATCTCTTCAGGCATGGTAATTGGAACTCTTAGTCTATTAGATGATTTTGGCAATTAGTCTCCCCTTTCTTTGTATTAACGCTCCAATAAATCAATTGCCATTCCGAACCATTTTCAGAAGTTACGTATTCACACTTTTTACAGTCAGCTTCGGTAATCGTTTTGATGCTCTTTGTACATACACCATTGAATCCAATCAGTTCAATCACAAACATTCCGTTAGGCTTATGAAACAGAATCAAGCTCGGACAGTTAATCGCCCTTTCTAGCCACCTTTCCATAAACATCGCCCCCTGTAAAATACTTACCATCTTCTTCTACAATCTTTAGTCATTCCCTGTATAGGATTTTCTCCTTCTTTTGCCCCATTTACCAGCATTTTCCAAAGAAGGAAACAGGTCTATATTGTCGAAGTAAACAGCTAGAGTTGTAGTAATGGATGTACCGGGGGGTAGTCAATAATCTGCGAAGGGGAACACCCACATTATCCCGCAACTAGTAATCTTGCCCGTTAATAGTCAATCTGTTTTGCCTAAGTAGAATTATAATTCAATAATTTCCTTTTTAAGCGTCCCGTTATTTGATATTCGTTTTGAAAGTGGGTGTTTGGGATGTTAAAGAGAAAGCTTCGTTTGTGCTTTGTGTTCTTGCTACTTGTGTTTCTGCTCATCGTTCTGCAATTTGATTGCGCTCTGGCTGATGGAATCCATTACGAAAAACTATGGGGTGATGAGTATAGCACCGGTGTTGGCACTATTGCGCCCTCCAGTGCATATCCCAGAGGAATAGTTCTCAATCTTGCTGCTGCTTCTTACGTGTTTGATCTGCCAATCAACCGCGATTATACGTCACTGGAGATCGGAGTCTATGGATTTAGTTGGGATGATCCTTTTGAGGCAAAAGTAAATATGTTTAACTTTGATACAGACGATCCTGCAGAGTTAATAGGTTACACAGACTATTACACGGCACCCTATAATTCCTTCTATACTAGAAATCCGACACCATATATTTATCCAGATTATTATCTTGTTTATGTTTCAATTGATACGATCCCGATTTGGCCTGACCCTCTTTTTAGCTACAGTCTCTCATATGTTGATCTTACTGCCACATACAAAACTGCACCTGAGCAGCCTCCAGAACCCGCAGAACCACCGGAAAAATCAAAGCTGTCCTTAACCTACTATTTCGCTTAAGGATACACGGGAGCAGGTTTCCAACAATACTTAACCTTGCAGAATCCTAATTCATCCTCTGCTAATGCTACTATTGATTATCAATACCGAGGGGGAGGAGGTATTACAAAACACATTACCATAGGGGCAAATAGCAGGGAGACAATCGATGTGAACGCAGCTGTCGGCCCAGATAAAGAAGTATCGGCTAAGGTAACGTCTGACATACTCATAGTTGCTGAAAGGCCAATGTACTTTAACTCAAATAGTATAGACGGTGGGCATGATGTGAACGGTGTCACCACTCCAAGACCAACTTGGTATTTTGCAGAAGGATACACAGGAAATGGTTTTCAGGAATGGCTATGTTTGCAGAATCCCAATTCTACTCCTACCACTGCTACCATAACTTACATGTTTAGAGGTGGAGGAACCAAAGTCCAGAATGTCTATATTGGAGCAAACACAAGAGAAACAGTAGATGTCAATTCTGCTGTGGGAGAAAACAAAGAAGTCTCAGTGAAAGTGGAATCGACTCAGCCAATTGTTGCAGAGCGACCAATGTATTTCAATTTTGATGGAATTAATGGTGGACACAACGTAGCAGGAGCAGAAAGCCCAAGCACTACCTGGTATTTTGCAGAGGGTTATACTGGCTCAGGCTTCCAAGAATATCTAACTCTACTGAATCCTAGCCCAACACCTGCCAATGTAACTATTGAATATACTTTTAGACGCGGAGGAGGCACAACTCAAAGTATTACAGTAGGCGAAAATACCAGAGAAACAATAGATGCAAATGCCGCAGTAGGACCAAACAGAGAAGTATCGTGTCTAATCCGGTCTATTCGAACACTTAATCCGGTTTTGTTCGAACGGTTTCTTTTTCAATTATCTCCTGGCTGTTTGTAATTTATAAAGTGTTCGAGTTACGTGATTATATCACCTCCGTTTAGAAAAGATGAAAGCCCGAAAGGGAGTTATGTCCGGGAAAAGATTTAACCGGAGAAATCCCTTTTTAGAAGGGCTGCCTATATTTACAGTTCTATGGTTTCATCGCCTCCTCTCATTGATCTACCGGTGAGTCTAAGTTTGTAGGAATTATGGATCAGCCTGTCGCATATGGCATCTGCTATGGTGGGATCCCCTATAAGATCATGCCATTTGTCTACCGGTATTTGGCTTGACACTATGGTAGAGCGCACATAGTATCTATCTTCTTTTATCTTCAGGAAGTCTCTTCTTTCTGTGTCCGAAAGGGATGAGAGTCCCCAGTCATCTACTATGAGAAGATTTATCCTGGATAGTTTGTGAAGCAGCTTGGCATAACTTCCATCTGCTCTTGCAATTTTTAGTTGTTGAAATAGACGAGGCACTCTTGTGTAGTAAGTACTTATGCCTGCTCTACAGGCGCTGTTTCCCAGGGCACAGGCAATCCAGGTTTTTCCCACCCCGGTTTGGTCCGATAATTATTATACTTCGCTTGTCTTGTATCCATCCGTTCTGGGCCAGTTTCAATAGTGTGTCCTTTGTTATTCCTCTCTTTGCCCGGAAGTTTATATCTTCAACACTTGCTCCCGGATAGCGGAATCTTGCTTTTCTTAGAAGTGTTTTTAGTTTCCGATCTTGTCTGCTATCCATTTCTCTGTCTACAAGCATTCCCAGTCTTTCTTCAAAGCTTAATTCTTTATAGGCAGAGGTTTGTATCTGTTCTTGTATCCCTTCCGCCAGGCCATGCAGTTTCATAAGAGTAAGTTTCTGAAGCGTTGCCTCAATCATTTTCTACCTCCTGGTAATATTCTTTACCTCTTATGTTTGCATGTCGGATTGGTTTAGTTTCTTTGCACTCATCAAGATAGGCTACTTTGTCCAGTCCGGTTTGCAGGATCGATTTAACGCTTCTGTAATTGTAAGCCTCTACCGTAAGAGCTCTCTTGCATGCATTTTCCACTCGCTCAGGCATGTATTTTTTGGAAAGCCTGATTATGCCAAGACAGTTCCTGAAGCCGTGCTCAGGGTATCTTCTACTCTCCACTACTCAGCTGCATCATCATTTTGGTATGTGGTCCGATCTTATCTGCCCATCTCTTTATCCTCTGTGGTGTCCATTCAAGGTAGCGGCGGTGTTTATGAGGCATGTGGCTGTCTTTAGTAATATACTTGCCCTTTTTATAGGTCCTTATGTGAGAGGCTACCCGCTTGTTTTGGTAATATATTTCTACAACTTGGCTGTTGTATTTGGCTGCAACTGTTTTTCCTATCAGGGTGTAGGAAACACTGTAATAACTTTTTTCTACTTCTAGGTGATAATCTATATGTACCTTTGCCGACGGCTTGTAGTTGTATATCTCAAACCTTTCTTCGGGTAAGGGCTTAAGCGCTGGCTTTTCTACTTCCTCAAACAGTTCCAGTCTGGATTTTCCAATGACTGTCATGGGGCGTCTGTTAAGTTTTTCCAGTTCCTCCATGATGGCTTCATTTAACTCAAAAAGACTGAAAAATGTTCTGTTCCTTAGGGCAGCAAGAATTCTCCTTTGTGCTTGCAAAACTGCATTTTCCACTTTTGCCTTGTCCCTCGGTTTTGCTACTCTTGTGGGCAGAACCGCTACATTGTAATGCTCTGCCATGTCGGCAAAGGTTCTGTTTATCTCGGGGTCATAGTAACAGGCACTCTTTACACCGCTTTTTAAATTATCGAGTACAACGCATTGAGGACATCCTCCGTAGTATTCAAAAGCTTTTGTGTTGCTTTTATATAAAGTTCTCTGTCTTCTGATCATCAACTGCACAGGCAAATGTGTATGATGAGGCTCCAAGCGCTGATACAAAAAGCTCTGTCTCTACTTTTTCGCCGGTTTTGGGATTGATGTAGTAAAGCTTGTCGTCTGAGAAATCCTCAAACATTTTATCCCCGGCCTTGTGATTGAAGCGCATCACAGGATTGAGCTTCTTTGCGTAATTCCGGTACCTTTCGTAAAACTGGCTCCTGCCGTAACCGTTGGGATTGTCTCTTCTGTATTCTTCATAGAGAAGCTGAAGGGTCACTCCCTTCTTTTTAAGCTCCTGTGTCAGATACTGAAAGTCCGGCAATACCTTGTCTGATACAGGCTTGACTTCTGGATCGGGAAATAGGCGCTTGTGTATTTCCTCTTCATCCAAGATCAACAGATCTTCATAACTTAAGCTTAACTCTTCAATTTTCTTTACATATGCGGATGCCGTTGATGTGGATATATTGCAAGCCCCGGTTATCTGGTTGATTCCTAATCCAATCTTGAGCCTCAGTCTGCATATCTCTTTAATCTTTCTCATACATAATCTCCTACTCTTTTTCTTCATTTGCCCTCCTCTTTCGGCTTTCTTGAGGGCATTTTAGTATAAACAGCAGGAGATTTTTAAAAGGAGAGTGGCCGGAATCCGGTTTTACTCGAACACTGAATCCGATATCTTCTAAAAAGTGTTCGAGTATTTCCGGATTGCGTGTTCGAGTTCCATCGGATTTGGTGTTCGACTTATTCCGGATTTGGTGTTCGAGTAGGGTCGGATTTTACAACATATGGGTAAATCCCAGAAAATCAAAGGTTTTGGATTTTCCTTCGCCTTTTTCTTTTCTGCTCTTTGCCGCAAATCTGCCGAATTCAATAAGGGATGTCTTTTGAGCATTCACTTGAAGGTTGAACTTTTTGAATCTACTTTTTAGCTCCTTAAGGAA
>SDBS01001528.1_pt1 | contig 23499 bp, 14 predicted proteins | sample 2277091 | NCBI WGS metagenome assembly SDBS01 (sample SAMN10404972, study PRJNA504765) | marine sediment metagenome | isolation source: marine sediment core GS10_PC15, 163 cmbsf | place: Arctic Ocean: Southern Knipovich Ridge | collected 2010
ATTAAAATGACGCCTGAAAATGCTGAAAAAGCAGTCTCCGTTCTCCGAAAAACCCATTGGTTGTATTTCCCCAACATCAATATATATTTGTTTAGCCGCTCCGGAGGGTTTTCCATCCTTCACAGGAATCACCCATAAATCAAATGTCCCTGAACGATCACTCAAAAACAGGAACTCTTTTCTTCCGGGAATCCAACCAAGCACTCTGTCATTAGCCGGATGATTGACCAGAGATATTTCACTGCTCCCATCAATCGCCAGTAAATGGATATCCATATTCCTATTGTTTTTTTTGTTTAAAACCTCATAAGCGATATACTTTTCGTCAGGAGAGCAGGAAAAATATTGCCAATTTGGCACTTCTAATGTTTTCAAGACATGATGTGTCCCATCGGAAATGTCAAAAGAGACGATTTGACCTGTTTTATTTTTTTTATTTTTTCTTCTTACTATAAGCTTTTTATCTGAAAGCCAGGCTACTGGATACACATCCTCATCTTTATTGCTGTAAAGAATGCGGGGTGAGGGATTATCCACTTCAACAAGATGTAAATCATAGGTGTTTTGGTCACTGAAAAAGGAATAAGCTATCTGCTTTCCGTTTTTTGAGATCACATTGTTCAATGCAAAGTTCTGTTGCTCATACAAGGTCCCCTCATTGGCTAAAACCTGATTTTCCCCATTCGTTAAATTGCGGATAGCAATATCTCCATGTCCCCAATCTACATAAGAAAGAAACCGGCCATCGGAAGAGACTGTTCCGTAAAACTCTACATCACGTTTCCATAGCTGTCTGATTCTGATTCCCTCTGGCTCTTTTGATTTCACATCTGATCGGGCCAATTTCGAAAGCCGGATTTTTGCTTTTGCGACAACCTCTTTTTGCTCTCCGTAGTTACTGATGACATCCTCGTAGGCCTTGAGAGCTCCTTCTAATCCTAGCTTTTCATAACACAGCCCGATTTGGAGTTGAGCTTTGGCTGCAACCTCCCGGTTGTTCGGAAAATCCTTGACGATTCTTTGATAGATTCTAATGGCCTCTTCCAGATCACCGCCTACCTCTTCCTGATAGATTCCAGCTTGGAACAGCTTTTCAGCACTCTGTTGGGAAAATCCTAGAGAAAAGAATCCAATCATCACAATACACAAACAGATTAAAAAACGATTTAACCTCATGATTAAAACCTCCTTTTTGATTGTTTCATCATGAGGAAAGATACGCCGAAAGGGCTTCCAAATCATGACGCTTTTATCCTCGTTATGTGAAGATATCATGACGTCACTCCATGAATCTATATCCGACACTCCGGATGCCGACAACAAACTTCGGTTTGGCTGGATTATCTTCGATCTTTTTCCGCAGCTCGGCAATGTGTTTATCCACCGTCCGGGATTGGACAAAAACATCGTTTCCCCAGACTTCATCTAAAATGGCGTCTCTGGATACAACTTCTCCACTGTGTTTGATCAGAAAATGGAGCAGAGCAAACTCCAAGGCGGTCAGATAGATCAGTTTTCCCCTTTTCTTTATTTCGTACTTCCTAAAATCAACTTCTATATCCCCAAAGCGATAAATCTCTTTCCCCTTTTCCTGAGGCCTAGCCCTTCTCAAAAGAGCTTTTATACGGGCGAGAAGCTCCCGGGGGCTGAATGGTTTAGTGACATAATCATCGGCTCCCAATTCCAATCCCAATACTTTGTCGATCTCCTGGCTCTTGGCTGTCAACATCAAAATGGGAGAAGAGATCCCTTCCTGACGAATCCGCTTACAGACATCAAAACCATCCATCTTAGGCAGCATGATATCGAGAATGATGAGATCGTAATTGTTTTCTAAAACCTTGGAAAGCCCCGACTCTCCATCCATAGCACCTGTCACATCATATCCTTCAAGCTTAAGGTTGTCTTCCAGTGCCATCAGTATGCTTTCTTCGTCCTCAATGATTAAGATTTTTTCCATTTTTTCTTCCCTTATTTAGAGAGGCAGCTTGATAGTAAAAGTGCTGCCCCGTCCCGGTTCACTTACCACTCTCACATTCCCTTTATGGGCTTTTGCAATTTGTTTGACCAGAGTTAAGCCCAAGCCGCTGCCTTTGACTGTCCTGGTCAGTTCATCTCCTCCACGGTAAAAACGGTCAAAAATTCTATTCAGTTCTTCCTTTTTAATACCTATCCCAAAATCCCTCACAGAAATAGCCAAGGTATGGTCTTCTACAAAAACACGGACAATAACTCTCTTCAATTCACCTGAATACTTAATAGCGTTGTCGATCAGGTTGGTCACCGCCTGAGTTATCGAAGCACTGTCGACCTGAATGGCAGGGAAAGAACTTACCATTTTCAATTCCAGCTCAAAACCATCATGAGACACCCTGTCTCGAATGGCGGATACGATATCCTCCAACAAAACGCCAATATCGACCGATTCAAACCTGAAATCCTTTTTTCCTTCCTCCATCCTGGCAAAACTTAAAACATTCTCTGTAAGCATGGACAATCTTTCACTCTGCTCGACGAGAACATCATAGTATTTCTGGCGGCGTTTTTCTGAAGGAATCCGCCCGGCCTGAAGCATCTCGGCCAGCTGTCTTATTGAAGTGAGCGGACTCTTGAACTCATGGGAGATGGTTGAGACAAAATCGGATTTCATCCGCGCCAGTTCAAGTTCCCGCGATACCGTACGCACTGTCAGGATCAAACCGAAAATGAGAATGCCTCCAATAAGAAGGAACATAAAAAAATAGATGCCTCTTTTGGAAGTGAGAAAGGATTCGAAAAGGTGTGGATCCTGCTGAAAAAGATGCAGTTGCCAGTCCGGAAAATTTCCCTTGAAATTTGTTTGGATTATAATCGAACCGGTTTGCAAATCCTGTGATTCCAAAATGGGCAGCCCCTCCCTGTTCCGGACAACCCAGCCTGTTTCTTTTGCAGAGTTCAGATTCTCTAAAATGCTTGCCTTGACTTCAGAAGCGATAGAAATTTGATCGATCAAAAGCCCCCAATGCCTGCTGTTTTGGGTTTTATTATCAGCAGCTTTTTTGAGAAGAATTGTTAAAAAGAGTTGACGGCCGATCTCCAGCGTAAATCTCTGTGTCAGGTTATGTGTCCACCCGAATTCTTGAGCTGCTCTTGATAACAAATTCGATCTCGCTCTTTCTTGAAAAGCGAGCCGTTCTTCTGTCGATTCTATTTGCGCTTTCTCATCATCCACAAGCTGCAAATAATCCTTCTTCAGAGATTCCAGATTGGAGGATAATGGTGACTGTAAAAAGATATCGTCGATGGAATCCTTAAGACTTTGGGTAAAAAAGTCATACTGCGCCCTCTCCAGCTTCCAGAGGCCCTGTTGCAAAGCTCTGTACAGATCAACAAATGTTTGACCTGCACTGGATGGATTTTCCAATAAAAAATACAAAGAACCGATTTCCAAACGAGCGGCTATTCCCAACGGAACGCCTGTAGAAAGCCTCACCTGGCTGTAGTCTTCGGCCAAAACTTTGTAGGAATCTATGGCCTCTTGATACAGGGAAGATTTTTTCTGAACTCTCGCTGCTGCATTCAACAATTCGCCTTTGGTCCCACTGTCAGAAGCAAGACTAAAGGCTTGTTGGTAGTGAGAGAAAGCTGTTCGATAATTTTTCTGTTGAAATTCTGCCTGGTGCCCCGCATTGAAATTTCTTGATAGATTGGATGAAAGAGAAGGAGAAATGAGGAATTCTGTACTCACGTCGGAAACAAATAATAGTTTTGCTGCCGGAAATTGAATTCCTCCCTCATTTTCCAAAACAAAGGGCTCTTTAACTAAAGGATTTTGATCTTTGAACACGTTGAGCTTTTCAAGTATGGCGGAAGTCTCAGCCCCCGGTTCCTCTGCTACTAAAGCCATAAAAGACTTTTCAGTTTGAGATATGCTGCTCTCAATTTCAGACGTTATGGTCTCCGACAAAATCTGAAGCTCTTCGCGTTTCTCCTTTTCCATAAGCGCTTGATCATTCCGCACCCCCCGAAAAGCCAGATACCCCAGCAGCAGACTCGGGACTCCGACCCCAAGGATAAAAAGAAATAGGATTCTGAACTGTTTTTGTTTGAGCCGCTTCATCTTTTGCAGGAAAGAATGATTTTTTTAATTACCCTGTCTAAATATATTTTGGAACGGTACGAAAAGCAAGGCTGGATGAAAAGAGAACATACCAATATAATAAGTATCCCTGAAAATTCATAAAAAATGATGAATTTCATGTTATGTTTGTGTGAAGATTGTGTGAAGATCGTTATTTAAGTGAAAAATAGATCTCTTTCCTATGTCCAATTCTTATGATTATAATGAGAAGATGCTCTTTTTCTTTTTTGAAAATCACCCTGTAGCTCCCAACTCTCAATCTGTAGAATTCTTCTTTTACTCCCCGCAATCTTTTTATGTTGTTTTTTAGAACTTCGGGATTTTTTACCAGAATGTGAAGTTTTTCCCTTATGATTTTTTGTTGAGCTCTATTGATTTTTTCCAGATCCTCTAGAGCTTTTCCAAGAAATTTAAGCTTATACATTTCTATATTCCGAGCTTCTTCCAAACCTCCTCTGCATCAATAAGCTTATCGCGGTCCTTTTCCAGCTCTCCCATTCGCTTCTCAGCAAGCTTGACATCCAGAAGATCAAAATAAACGGTGAGAGCCTTTTCTATAATCTTGCTCTTTTTTTCACCCAACTCTTCAGCCATTGTCTCGAGCTCCTTAGAGACTTCTTCATCGAGTGTGATGTTATGCCTTGTCTGCATGCCAACCTCCTTAACAAGCATCTTTATACACATATTATACACACTTTATGTGTCTTTTCAATACAATTAAGGAAGTTGGCTTGACAGAAAACTATGATCTTCGTTGCAAACTTCATCTCTAGTATATAAGACGATATAAAGACGAAGATTTCCCATAAAAAACAATTTGTAGAATATTTTAAAGTAGTAAAAAAAGGGACGGCCCCTAAAAGAGCCGTCCACATTAACCGCCCTTTTGCGGGCTTATTTTTTGTCTTCAGTTTTTTGCAGGAAGTTCTCCATCTTCCAAAGGATCGGTTGTTTCTTGGTGACACCAAATGAAGAAAATGCCAAAGTCTTTCCGTCAGGATGGATACTCAACCTTTCTATTCTGGCCATTTTCAGATCGAGAACCTGAGGTTCCCCCCCCTCTACAGGGATTCGTTTCAGTTGGTAAATGGGGACAACCGTATTCTGCTGATCTGGCATCACATTAGAAAAGAGAATATATCTTCCGTCTTTGCTCCATGTTAATACAGGAGTAAAACCTCGAGTAACAGCTTTATAGATTTCTGAACTATACAGTTCACGAACCTCTCCTCCTGAAGCGGGAAGAATATGCATCGCCATATTATTGTTCTTTGCTCTAAATTGAAGGACAAAATGCTTCCCATCGGGAGAAAGAGCGCATCTGAATCTAAAGTTATTGCTATCACCGGAACGGTAGACCTCTTTTTCATTGCCGCTTTCAAGATCACGGATGAGCAGCCGGCTGATTTTTTTTATATCGTCACAGTGTAAATAATAAACAGATTTTCCATCCGGAGAGAAATCAACGAAATCCACCCACTGCTTCTGCTCATCCATCTCACACCTATAAGCAATTTTTGTCTCACCTGAATTTGTGTCGATCAGGCATAGCAGGCTGTGTGCATTCTGGTCCTCCCCTTCTCTTGCATAAGCCAGAATTGAATGGCTGTCAGGTGACCATCTTAATCTTCCCCAGGGTTTGTATTCTGTTTTAAATTCCCTTTCATCCCCAGTGTCAAGAGAGCGAATGCAGATGACATGCTGTTCTTTGCTCATCGGATTTCCGCCGCGAACTGAAACATAAGCCAGAGACTTCCCATCAGGTGAATATGAAGGCGAATAGGTGCGCTGCCCGATATGTTTGATTGGACTATCTGGTTTTCTCAGGAATTCCCCTGATCTTGGATCCCATTCGGCTGTATATATATTTTCTCTGGATGGATCTGTGATGTAGTAGAGAGAGCCGTCCAAATCAAATCCTTGAGGTGTGATTGTACCTATCTCCTTTTTTATCAATACGGGTGATCCATCCGCTTTTCCATCCTTTACAGAGATGGCCCAAACATCATCGGTTCCTTCACGATCACTTTTAAAGAGCATTGTTTTTCCATCCGGTAACCAACCTATAACAAGATCGCAGGCTGGATGTTCAATTAAAGGATAATTCTGCTTCCCATTTATTGAAATCAAATATATATCTCGATTAGAAGCGTTTTTATCATTTGCCGGATAAGAATAGGCGATCCAGCGGCCGTCCGGAGAAAGGTCTACGGAAATGACCTGATTATAGACAAGACTCGTAGCATCCATTTCTTTGATGATGTCTTCTGAACCATTTTCTATAGAGACCAAGCTGAGCCTTCCTTGAAGCCCGCTTTCTTCAGCAAAAGCAGTCACAACAGATTTTCCGTCAGGAGTCCATCCGATGACAAACGCCCCGCCTGATTCCGGATTTTTCATGTTGTGGACAATCCTGGGAGGTTTTGAGCCGGACGCGTCTATGACCCGCATGTCCATATAGCTGGTTGCTCCCCACCAGTTATAAGCGATTTGTTTTCCATCGGGCGACCAGGCAAGGAACAAGGCGAACTCTTGTGATTTCATCCAGTTTCCCTTATTTGTCAAGCGGTTCTTTTTTCCAGTCGTAAGATCCAGAACGGCCAGATCTCCAGTCGTCCAATCTGTAAAGGCAACAAACTGACCATCCGGAGATATCTTTCCTAGACCGTCCGTTTCAGGTCCGGTCCAGATTTTTTTTATGGAGAATTCAGGTTTCTCCTCTTTTGAAGGAATGCCTACTCTCTGGAGGACCAACAGCTTTGCTCTCGCCAGCCTAACAGCCTCAGTTTGCTCGGGATAGTTGTCCAAAACATCCTGGTATGCTTTTTGTGCTTCTTCAATGCCCAGTTTTTCATAACACATTCCGATTTGAAGCTGGGCTTTGGCTGCGATTTCCCGTTCCTTCGGAAAGTCCTTCACGATCCTCTGGAAAATCGTGATAGCTCCTTCCAGGTCCCCACGAGTCTCTTGAAGATAGACCGCTCTCTCGAACAGTTCCTTGGCCGATTCCTGCTTAACCAGGCCAGAAAAAAGAAGAGAGACTCCTATCACCAATAATACCGCCATAAAAAAAACTTTTTTTCGATTCATCCGTATTCCTCCTTCTTGTGACATGCTTTTAAAATAAGCATATCGGAGGATTGTTGTGTTGAGGAATTATGGAAAATCTGTGAAAAAGCTTCCATATGAAGACACTCCATTATTTTAATTTCTCCTCAATCTTCAAATTTATAGCCGATACTGTGGACACTTTTGATGTGCTTGGGCTTGGAAGGATTATCCTCGATCTTCTTCCGGATGTGAGCCATATGGCTGTCCACAGTTCTGTGCGAAACCGCCAGGTTGTCGGCGCCCCAAACAAAATCCAGGAATTCATCCCTGCTCACGACCTGTCCTTTTTTGTCTATCAACAGTCGAAGAATCTTGAGCTCCAGGGGAGTTAAGCCAAGGTCAAAACCGTCCTTTTGGGATTCATATTTTTTAAAATCCAACTCGACATTCCCAAACCGGTACAAGGTTATCTCATTTTGATAATCCTCAACCCGGCGGAGAAGCGCCTTAATCCGGGCTGACAGTTCCTTGAGACTGAAAGGTTTTGTGACATAGTCATCCGCCCCCAGCTCCAATCCCAAGACTTTGTCCACCTCCTCATCTTTAACAGTCAACATCAAAATCGGAGACGTCATTCCTTCCTGCCGAACTCTCTTACAGATCTCAAAACCATCCATCAAGGGAAGCATTACATCCAGTATCAGGAGGTCCGGTTTGATTTCTAAGGCCATTTCCAGGCCCTTCTCTCCATCGGAAGCGGACTCCACATCATATCCCTTCTCTAACAAGGCATCCTGGAGAATCACCCGGATCCCAGGATCATCTTCAACAATAAGAATTTTCTTTTTCATAACTTATACATCTCCTGTCCGGATAGGCAGAATCAAAGAAATCCTGCTACCCTCTCCCGGTCGGCTCAGAACGATAATTTTCCCTCCATGAGCGGACATAATATGTTTGACCAATGTCAAACCAAGGCCCGTCCCTGTCGGAGAGATTGACGAAGCTTTTTTTCCACGGTAAAATTTTTCAAATATTTTCTTCTGTTCACTCTCAGAAATCCCGATTCCCTTATCCAATACAGCGATCTCGATATTTTCTCCTTTTCGCTCGATAGAGACATCAATTCTTTTCTCTCTCTGGGAAAATTTAACCGCATTGTCCAGTATATTGTGAAAAGCCTGGTTTATAGCGTCTTCATCCACATACACAGGAAAACTGTTGTTTTCCATTTGAAGCTTTACAGTAAAACCGGAAAGATTGTGTTCTTTTTCGAAACTGGCCACCTCTTCTTTAACCAGTCTGCCGAGATCGATGGATACCTGCCTATATGTCCTTTTTCCTTCCTCGATTTTTGTAAAATCCAAAACATTTAAAACGAGCCTTTTTAGACGATTGAAATCGTGCCTGAGAATCTTGTAATATTCCCGAACTTTGTCCGGATCTTTATTTCCCCCTTCCAAAAGATGCTCCAGAATCGCTCCCATTGATGTCAGTGGAGTTTTAAATTCATGGGAAACCGATGCAATAAATTCCGATTTCAGCTGCAGGAGATTCATTTCCTGCGCGAGCAAGCGGATGATAAGGCCCGATCCAAAAAAAAGAATTAAAAGTAGAGTTAAAATCATCCAGAAAAAGATGTTTTTGTACAAAACAAATCCGGACCCCGCACCTTCACTTTCATAGAGTTCCACCCTCCACGGCGGAAAATTATCTAGGAAGAGATCGGTAAAAACCGGCCTCTCCCCGTCCGCATTCTCTTTGCCAAAGATAATGTCCTCAGTTTGGTTGGAACGGAGAAGAACAGAGATACCCTCCGGTGGATTCACTGCAGACAGAGTCTCTGAATTTTCTGTCAGATCACTTGTTCTTAAAAAGGAGCCTAAAAATTCAATACGAGAACCAGGATTTTTTCCAGCCAGGGGTATTAAAAACAGAAGAATATCCTGCCCCTTGTGCTCAAAGGCACTTTTTTGGATCTGAAGCTTGGCGTTGTCAGAGTTGAACGATCTGCCTCTTGCACCCGGTAGGACATTTTGGCCGGCCAACTCAACCATACTCCATATTTCTAATTTTTTTTCTATTCTTTGATCAAAATCAGCAATTGTGGCCATAAAATCCTTAGGCATATCCTGCTCTAGATCTTCTGAGACCATTTCATTTATGAGTCTTTTTAGTGTGTCTGCATACAGCCTTACCTGACTTTCATCCAGTGACCAAGCTTTTTCTTCGAGCCGCCTATATGTGTTGACTGTTTCTTTGAACAGATCTTCATAATTTCCAAACGTTTGAAGTATATTCAGCATTTCCAGACGGGAGGCCAATTCTAACGAGCGGCCTGATTCAGTGAGAAGATCCGAATAAAGATCAACGAGCGAACGATAGGTAACCAGAGCCCGCTTTTTTTCGTTTCGCTTAATTTCACACCTTGCGATTCGGTTTAAAAGCCAGGCTTTTGCCCGATTGTTTTTGACTTTGCTTTCAATTCGCTGATAATGGACAATTGCATTTGAATAATCCTTTTGGCGGAATTCGGCCATCTCGGCCGCATTAAGATCTGTTTGAATTTTCGTCCATTCATCCGGAACAATCAAGGGATCTTCTGTTGGAGGAAGGAATTGATAAGCTGGAAACCAGAGTTCACTATTTTTATTCCAGATAACAACTTCTCCAAAAAGAAGTCCATCCCTTAAACGATCCGCAAGGTCTCCCCTGATTTTAGAATAATCAGCTTTGGAAAAAGCCTCACTTTTGGATAGTTCCATCAAACTCGATGAATTCGCCTCAATAATAAACTGGATATCTCTCTGAATCGTCCTAACATAAGTCTTTTGGTCCTCAAGAGTCTGCTGTTGAAGTTTGAATTTTTCATTCCGCAGAGCTTGTATCCCGAAAAGCGCCAAGATGAATGACGGCAAGAATACAACAACAAAAAATATGACAAGGACCTTTTTATTTTGAGATAGAACGAGTTTTAGATCATTAAGCATGAATTCCCATGCCTCTTATTTTCCTGATTCATACTATATCAGGAAACTCAAACATATGTTAAGGAATTGTGGAAATCACACACAAGAAAAAGTGAAGGGACGGCCCGCGAACGAGCCGTCCTCATCAACCCCCTTTTGTGGGCTTATTTTTTGTCTTTGGTTTTGGGCAGAAAGTTTTCCATTACCCAGACATCCTTGATTCTATGGTTTGAACCGAAAACAATTTTTTCTCCGTCAGGATGAGCCGACATCCAGAGGATATTATCTTTATACACTCCGAGTTTCTGCAGGTTTTCTCCTGATGCAGATATACGCCACAGATCATGGGAATCTCGCTTCGGCAGTCGATAAGAGGCAAAAATGAGTTCCTGGCTTTCGGGCATCCAGGCAATTGTTGAAATCTGCTCTCCTCTTTCCTTCATTCTGAATATCTCTCTGGGTTCTCCTCCAGCAGTGGGTACAATCATAAGAACCGGTGACCAGCCTTTATTGAACGCCAGCCATTCGCCGTCAGGAGATATGGCCAAATCGTGAGAAAAAAAACTATTTCGTCCAGTTATATAACTAGGATTGAATTCACCTCGGCAGATTTCCTTTTTTTCTTTGCTTTGAAGATCATACTTTATTATTTGTCCGTATTTTTTTTGAGGATGCTTATACGTATAGAAAATCTGTTTTCCATTGAGTGCCCACTCCGGTTCACTGACAACATCATTGGATTCGAATTTAAAAATGGATGAGATTCCACCAGTTTTTACATCCACCAAGTAAAAACCCTCTTGATTTATTTCAGCGCTTCCAACAACCAGAATGGAGCGCCCATCAGGAGACCATCGTGGTCCCCAGATATATCTGAGTTCAGGAATAATTTCACGTTCATCACCAGTCTCCAGGCTGCGGATACAAAGAGGATATTTTGCATATCCGGAATATCGATGCGATACATAAGACAAATATTTGCCATCAGGAGACCATTCCGGAAAGACGTTTTTCCCCACAAAACGTTGTATGGCTTTAACAGGAGGAAATTGAATTTTTTCTCTCTTTGAGTCAAAGTCAGCCGTAAAAATATCCCTTAAATTACCTTCCAACAAATAATGGAATGAGTTGTCTTTAGTAAATCCCAAAGGCCATAAAGTTCCAATGTCACTTTTAATCATTCTCGGATCTCCATGAGGACTTCCTTCTTTCACATCAGCAGCCCACATATCCCTAGTTCCGGATCGTTTACTAGCAAAAATAACCGTTTTTCCATCATTGGACCATCCCAAGGTCAAGTCATCTTCCGGATGATCATTCAGAGAAATTTCACTGCTTCCATCCACCGCCAGAAGTGAAATATCACGCTTTCGAGAGTCTCCTTCGGGAGAAAAATCTCCGGCTATGTATTTGCCATCGGGTGAAAAGAGGCCCAATCTCCTCGGCTCACTTGTGGGAGGAGAATCATATTCTTTAAGCACGCGCATGGATCCGTCTTCGGCAGAAATCAAAACTGCCTGATAAACCATGTATTTTTCACCAATAGCTGCAAATATAAGCTTGCCATTGGGAGACCAATCAACGGGGTGTATTTGTTTTTGATCAGCCGTCTTATAAATCACTCGAGGTTCATCAAGATCAGGTCCGATAATGCACAATTCAGAGGATTTATTCCTATTAAAAGTAACTTGGTTTCCGTCAGGAGACCACACAGGAAATCCACCTTTTATGGGAGTTTGGTTTGTTTGTTTGGTGGATATTTTCCCTTTGTCTTGTAAGAAATCCTTTGTAATAAGATGTCTCTTTTTAGTGGAAAATTGGAAGACGCCTAAATTACCCTCAATATCCGAAAAAGACAGAAATTGACCATCAGGAGAAACCCTGCCCAGATTTCCTCTCCCCAAGGGAGGAAATTCCCAAACCTTTCGAATTCTAAACTCTTCATCACTTTTAACGACAGGTGATTTTGCGCTGAGCAAAACGGATAATCTTTCGCGAGCCGATTTTACGACACTGGATTCCATGGGGTAGTTGGCGATAACCTTTTGAAAAGCATCCTGAGCTTGTATTACACTTTTTTTACCCAATTTTTCGTAGCACAGCCCGATCCGAAGCTGGGCCTGGGCTGCCATTTCTCTGTTATCTGGAAACCGCGCCACAATCTCACTGAAGATTTTGATGGCACCCAACATGTCCCCGTCGGCATCTTTCTTAAAAACCGCTGCTTCATACAGTTCCTTTGCGGACTGCTGATTATCGGCACCCAGGAAAATCCCAAGGGACATCACCAGAAAAAATATTGCACACACACTAACCAAAACTTTGATTCTTCTCATCAGATACCTCCCGTGATTTTCATTACAAGAGGATAATAATGTTTTTTTCCCAGCTTGTGGTTAAGGTTAAACAGAGTTTTCATTGAGTTTATGTGGAGATAATTTTACCCCTCGAATATATGTCCGACTCCCCTGACACTGACGAGGTACTTGGGACGGGATGGATCAGGCTCGATCTTTTTCCGGAGATGAACGATGTGGGAATCGATGGTTCGGGGAGATATGATGGCGTCACCCCATGCCTCATCGAGGAGGTCATCCCTAGTCACGACTTCCCCTTTTCTTTCGATGAAGAATTTCAGAAGCTTGAACTCCAGGGCTGTAAGATGGACTTTTTCTCCGGCTTTTAAAACTTCGTGGCGTTTAAAATCAACCAACACATCACCAAATTCAAAGACATCCCCGGTCTCCTTCTCCATCCCTGTCCGCCTCAGGATCGCTTTCACACGGGCGACCATTTCTCGCGATCCCACTGGCTTTGTGACATAGTCATCTGCGCCCATTTCCAACCCCGTGACTTTATCCATCTCCTCTGTCTTTGCCGCTGTGAGCATTATAATGGGCGTCTTCACATTTTCCTCTCTCAGTTTTTTGCAAATCTCGAAGCCGGTAAGCTCCGGAAGCAGGATATCAAGAATAATCAGATTAAACTCCTTATTCTTAGCCAGCATGTAGCCATCCCTGCCATTGTTGGACCCTGAAACTTCATAGCCTTCAAACTCCAAGTCATCCTTCAAACCCATTAGAATGGTATCATCATCCTCAACGATCAATATCTTATTCATTTTCTTTCCCCTTTTGACTAGCCGGCAATTTGAGTGTCACTTTGGTTCCTATCCCCACATCGCTCTCTAGAAGCACTTCACCGCCGTGGGCTTTAACAATGTGATTGACTAAGGTCAAGCCAATCCCACTTCCTTCGATGTTTCTCTGTACAGAATCTGCCGATCGATAAAATTTGTCGAACACTTTGTTTTGTTCGTCTATGCTGATACCAGCACCACTATCCTGTACTTCAAGAAAAAGATCGGATCCTTCGCAGTGAGCCCGGAAATAAATCACCGGATCCTTCCTTGAATATTTCACGGCATTATCGAGCAAGTTGAACAGCGCCCTTGAGATCCCTTCCCTGTCAGCATGTATATAAGGCAGATGATCCGAAATCTCAACATTCAAAGTCACTGGTTTATGGGCATGATATTCCTTAAACCTTTCAGCAACATTCCGGACCAGGTCTTCAACGGATAAACTTTCAAACTGGTACTTTTTCATCCCCGCTTCTATTTTCGAAAAATCGAGCATGTTCTCAATGAGCCGGCTGAGGCGCTCACTTTCAGTGCTGATCTTTCCATAATAAATCTTCTTTTTATCTTCTCCGCTCACCCGGCCCGTATCGAGCATCTCGGATAAATACCGGATAGACATCAGAGGTGTTCTGAATTCATGGGATACGGTTGAGACAAAGTCCGATTTTAATCTGGCCAATTCCAACTCTTTGGCCGTACTCTTTATCGCCATAAACCCACCAAAAAATAGGACAGCCATCACAACCACAACAACAAGGATGTAGACATTTCGCCTCAAGATGTGCTGTCGATCCACAGCTTCCGGATATCTATTAGAAATACGGACATGCCATGGGGGATAATCCTGTTCGAATCCTAAAACAAAAGGTGATCTGAGACCGGCTGCTAAAGAATCCAAGGTCTCATCTCCTAAAACAATGTGACCATCGGATTCGACAATTTGAACCAACCAATCCTCAGGGATCGGAAGCCTGTCCAGGATTTGTGGGAATCGTTCTTCAATCAGAATGGAGTTTTCTATACGGATTCCCAAGATAATATCTTTTTGGACAATTGCGGCAGTGATGAGAAACAAATTATCACCAGCGATCTCAGAGAGACGGGAAAATTCATTGGACTTGCTGTTAAGTTCGATTAATCTGTCTCGAACAAGAGGAATGATCTTTTCAATCAGATCCTCTTCCCTTGTCAATTCTCCGAGTTTGACATCTGCCTGCTTTTCCAATTCATCCCATTGGTTCCTAAAAGCCGCGTCTTCTCCGATTTCACTGCCTTCAGTTTTGCAAGTCTCCCCCATTTTAACAATCATGTTTCGATAGACTTGAAGTTGTGATTTGTCCAGGGGCCATTCTGGGCTCACCAGGCGGCTGTAGAATTCCAATACAATTTGTCCCATTTTTTCAGGCTCAGTCTTTTGAGTGATGGTGCCAATCTGAAAAAAAGCGATGATCCCAAGGGGAACGCCTTCAGAACTCATCTCAAGGGAAAAGTCTTTAAGTATCGTCTTGTAGGTGTTTAAAGCTTGGTTGAGATTCCCCGATTTTTTGTAGCATCTGGCAAGACGATTCAAAACTAAAGCCCTAGAAGAATTATCCTGAACCGAGTTTACTAATGTTTTATAGGACTGAATGGCCAGAGGCAGATTATTGGTTACAAGTTCGGCCGATTCCGCTGTTTTAAAGAGTGCGATGCTCTCAATTTTTTTTATATTGATTCCGGCAAGACGCCTCCTTTCAGAGGGAAAAAACAAGGGACTCTTGAGCGGAAAAGCCATTTCTTTATTCACACCAGCCAGAAAGATGTCACCAATAAGGTTCTCGCCTTCAGCACTCAGGCGGCAGGCCTCGGACAATTTTTGTATATCTTGCTGTGTTTGAGCATCCGATATGACAGCCGCTAATTTCTCTTCAATCGCTGAAAAGAGGGAGTCGATTTCACCGGTCAAAAGAGAGGCATATCTCTGCTGTTCTCTTTCAAGGTCCCTCTCTCGTGCAAGTTTTTCCCTCTCTACTTCCCGGACAGCTAGTGTGGTCAAAATGAAGCCTAAAACCAGAGTGAATCCGGCAAGCATGACAACCGATCTACGCTGCCAATTCAGTTTAATGGCCATTATTAAAAGTTCTGAGAAAACAGTATAACGTAAATATCAAGAAGTCAATTCTGTCTATCCTCCAATTTGTTTCCTCAGTATAGAACAATTTCATGCTTTTTATGTTGAGAACAGGTTGAGTTTGAGTGGATTTTTTTTCGGAAAGCTTTCGCCTTCGATCGCCATTTCAAAGATTATGGATACGAGATCCATCCGCCCTTATATAAATAGAGAGGGAACGGCCCTGGATGGAGCCATCCCCATCAACCGCCCTTTTGCCGTATTATTTTTTATCTTTGGCTTTGAGCAGGAAGTTCTCCATGACCCAGATTTCTGCACCTCCCTTATGGGAAATGAAGGCGATACGCTGCCCATCTGGATGAATACTTAAGTTAAGTATTTTGTCCATAGATAATCCGAGTTTCCGAGGCTCTCCGCCTTCCGTTGGAATTATCCACAGCTCATCACATTTCTGTTCTTGCATTCCGCTGGAAACCCTTTTAGATAAGAGTATTTCCTGGCCGGTAGGAGTCCACGCATATGAAGCGATCATTCCTTCAGAAACCGGGACTTTAATAAGGTCGTAAGGTTTTCCTCCAGCGGCAGGAATGACCCTCAAAACATGATATTGTAATATCTTTTTAACAATATCACCCGTAGCCGTAAGAAAGGCCAATTTTTGTCCATCAGGTGACAGGATCAACCTCCCAATATCAGGCGGTGCGGTCTGGCGATATAGCTCCTCCTCCTGGCTGGTTTCAAGATTACGCACGAGGATACGGGCAAGGTTCTCAGTGAATTGCCAGTACGGGTAGAAAATTGATTTCCCGTCAAGGGACCATGCAGGCTGCTTTATAATTGAGCCGCGCTCAAATCGAACAATAGAGGTAACATCCCCGGTTTGCACGTCGATCTTATAAACCCCCCGAACATTCTCTTTATCTACACCTACAACAATAATGGATCGGCCGTCAGGAGACCAAGAAATGTATTTAAAGTAATCAAGCTGAAGAGTGGGAACTGTATTTATCTCTCCTGTTTTGACAGACCGCAGACAAAGAAGACAAAAATCCACTCCACCGACACTTCTATATGAGACATAAGCTAAATAATTTCCATCAGGTGACCAAGCAGGTTCAATGTTGAATCCTTCAAAACGCTGTTCGATCTTTGTTGGTTGATCCAGGAATTTGCCCTCTTTCATATCAAGTGTGGCAATATAAACATTTACTATTGTGGTCTCGATGCTGTAGTAGAAGGACCCTTTGTTGGTAAATCCCTTGGGGTAAATTTGCCCTATATCCTTCCTAATCAATTCTGGAGTCCCTTGAGGCACACCATCTGTAACTCGAATGAGCCAAATATCCGTAGTTCCTGTGCGGTCGCTTCTAAAGAGAACGCTTTTTCCATTCGGTGACCAACCAAGCAAACGGTCATCAGCCGGGTGTTCTACAAGAGGAATTTCACGGTTTCCATCAGCCGAGAGGAGAAAGATGTTGTTCTCTCGAATTTCTTTCTTTGGCGAAAAATGATAGGCGATGTATTCCCCGCTCGGCGAAAATAGCACTCTTCCTGGAACCCGTTGCTCAAAAGTCTTGAGAACGCGAACAGAACCATCTGTAACAGAAACCAGCACAATCTGAGCAGTGACTTCTTTGTTTGGGGCAAAGATAGCCAGGATGTGCTTCCCATCCGGGGACCAGTCGAAAAGACTGACCGCTACTTCTTTATTCTGAAAGAGTACACGATGGCCGGAACCATCAAGGCCAATGATACGCAGGTCAAAGAAGTTATCCCTATTGAACCATTTGTAAGCAATACTCTTACCGTCAGGCGCCCAGATGGAAGTCGAGGGGAACTCAGGAGCATCTCTGTTCGTTAACCGTTGGATCTTCCCAGTGGCAATCTCACGGATTGCGAGGTCGCCTGTCTTTTCCTCAACACAAGATAAATAGCGGCCGTCAGGAGAAGTCTCACCAGAAGTGCTAACTCCAGGGCCTGCCCAAACCTGGCGGATTTTGAATCCTTCAACTCCTTCTTCAATAATGGTCTGAGCTTTCAGAAGGAGTGACAATTTTTCATTGGCCACGTTGACTTCTTCAGACTGCATAGGATAGTTTTCGATGACCTTCTGGAAGGCTTCCAGTGCCTGTTTGGAGTTTTTCTGACCCAACTTCTCATGGCACAAACCGATGCGAAGCTGGGCCTGGGCCGCTATAGCATGATTGCCACTGAATTTTTTTATGATTTGCTGGTACAGATCGATGGCCCTTTGAAGGTCACCGTCAACTTCCTCTTTTTCGATGGCAGAACGAAGCATAACTCCAGGGTCCTCAGTTTTCTGAGAGATTCCAACAATGGACAAACTCATCCCCAAAAAAATAATCAGTATAACTTTTTCGATTGATTTTTTTTTCATTTGACTTTACCTCCTGCCATCAATATAAAGGCCCGAAATCAAATTTGTATCCAGGAAGTGTCCAGAGTTTGTCAAGATCTTCATCCCTCAAAACGGTACCCTCTGCCGCGCACACTGAGGATATATTGGGGTTTTTCAGGCTTCGGTTCGATCTTCTTGCGCAGATTGAGGATGTGGGTATCCACCACCCTTTCGGTCACAATAACAGCAGGCCCCCAGGCCGCATCGATCAGTTGATCGCGGCTCAAGAGACGGCCTCGTCTGCGGACAAAGGCCTCCAATAAACGGAATTCCAGTGCGCTCAAATTGACAGGATGGCCGCTCAAGCAGACTTCGCCGCGATCGAAGTCGACTTCGCACTCTCCAAATTTGTAAGTGCCGAGAGAATCATCCGAAACCCGGCGGAGTAGAGCTTGGATCCGGGCACGCAGTTCACGCGGACTAAAGGGTTTTGTGATGTAGTCGTCCGCCCCCAACTCCAATCCAAGGATCTTTTCGGCTTCATGGGTTTTGGCAGTCAGCAAAATAATCGGAGTTTTGATTCCGGCACGACGAAGTTCCCGGCAGACTTCGAAACCGTCCATTCTCGGAAGCATGATATCAAGGATTATCAAGTCCCATTGAAATCCCTTTCCCTTGATCAAAGCCCTCTCTCCATCTCCTACGGTTTCGATCTGGTATCCATGGCGGGACAGATCCTCCTCCAGGCCGAGAGCAATGTCCTTGTCATCTTCGACTATCAGTATCTTTGGCATATGTTTATCCTCCAGCAGGCAGTTGTATTGTAAAGGTACTGCCCTGCCCGGACTCGCTTTCGATTGATATTCGCCCTCCATGGGCATCTACGATATGTTTGACCACGGCCAGTCCGATCCCTGTTCCTTTGATTCCAAGGTCGCTGGCATTTGCCCCCCGGACAAACTTCCGGAATATCCGTGACCTCTCGGATGTAGGGATTCCAAATCCCTGATCCCGAACCCGAATTGTCACTGGATCGCCTTCCTCAACTTCAACATGAATTTTTTTACTCTCTCCCGAATACTTCACTGCATTATCCAGAAGATTCCATAAGGCCTGAACAAGCGCTTCACGATCACCATCGACTATTGGGCCTTTATCAGGAACGACACATTTAATTACAGTGCTATCATGTCCGGTCTCTTGCAGAAATTCTTCAACTACGGTTTTAGCCAACAAGCCGGCATCCATCGGTTCAAGTAGATAGGGACGTGCACCCGCCTCTATCCGGCCAAAATCCAGCAGGGATTCCACCAGTCTGGAAAGTCGACTGGTTGCACGGGCCTGTGCCTGGTAGAAGACGCTTCGTTTTTCTGCTGGAAGGGAATCGTCTTCATTGAGCATCTCAGTAAACTGCCGCATAGAAGTTAATGGCGTCCTAAACTCATGAGAGACAGCAGAGACAAAATCCGCTTGGAGTCGGGCAGCAGCCAATTCCCTGGAGACTGCACGGCTGATAAGATAGCTCAACGTGATAACAAGTAGAGTTAGTATTCCCAATCCCGCTATCATCAGCCTCCGGCGCTGGGCGAACTGGCTTAAATCCGCCTCACGGTTTGCATTGACAAGATTGATGTCCCAGGGCAGTCCGGATACCGATGCGGAACGGGAAGTGAAGGGACTATCTGCCTGTGGTTTACTGCCGTAGATTAAAGTTCCATCCAACTCATACAAACTCACTCTAACCGAACTGAAATCCTCACTCTTGAAAAGAGGGTCATACCAATGACTTTTCTGATAGAGCGGCCCTGCCACTATTGCTGTTAATTCATCATTCGACTTTTGCCAGAGGACAGTGACAGAAATACCATAAAGTGAAAGTGATCTGCGACCTGCTGTCCCCTGTTCCATGTTGCTCATAGATTCCCTATTCTCCCACAGCCATACAACGGCATCAGCTAGAGCTTTAGGCCCAAAATCCGTATCAGGCTCCCGTCCCAGCCATTCTTTTGCCAGATCTGTATAATAAATGTAAGAGGCACGGTCAAGACGCCAGCGCTTACCTATCAAATCTTCAAACAGACTCTCGGCCTCCTTCTGAAGCTGATCCAAGCTGCCCATTTTTTTTAGAAGAGAACAGCGGGCACGGCGTGCCACAAGATCAGCGGGAACACCTGAAATTGTCACCTGAGAACCTGAAGCAGAATTATTGAGTTTTTTGTATATATCAAGAGCATCATCCAGCCGGCCGGCCTTTCTGAGATTTCGTGCAAGGCGAAGCATCACGGCTGCCCTTGTGGCGGAGTCCTCAGATTTAGACAAGGAGCGCAGAAGAGTAATCGCTCGATTATAATCGTTGTTCTGGAATTCGGCTCTTTCAGCTTCAGAAAAAAGCTGGGATGGAGCTTCATTTCCGGATGAAACGACCGGATAATACAGTAATGTTTTTTCCGGCTGAACACGGATCCCCTCAGAATTCATAAAGATCCAGACAAAATCTTCTTTTTGGGCAAAGTCTGTGGTCAGGGGATTTGCCAATTTCCGCTCTTCGTCCGAAAGGACTTGCTCTATGGCAGCAATGAATCGGTCTGTGATAGCCTCTCGTTTTTCTTCAAGTTGATTCACTTCCAGTATTCGGTCCTGCTTCATAAGACGCAGACCCATCCAGATCAGAGCAAAAACAGATATCACTGCAGCGGCCAGGAATAGAGATGTGGTCTTTTGAGTGATACGCCCCCAGAATCGCCGTGTTTTCACTGTAAAATCATCTTTTCTCTACTCTATCCAACACGGATAAACTTTTCAATCAAGAAAATGTCAAGACTCTGTCAAGATTGTGTCAAAAAAAAGGGACGGCCCGTAAACGAGCCATCCCCAGCATTCCCCTTTTGAGGAATTATTTTTTATCTTTGTCTTTAGGCAGAAAGTTTTCCATCACCCAGAATTCTTTTTCTTGTATCAAAAAGGAGATAGCAATTTTACTACCTTGAGGATGAATGCTTAAACTAACCACAAATCCATCTAGATCTCTGGACTCCCAGATCATTTCAGGTTCTCCGCCTTCAGCGGAAATACGCCAAACCGAAGAACCCTTTTTCTCATCATATTTTGCAAATAACACATAATTTCCATCCGGTGTCCATGTCACATCACTGCTCCATAAGACACCTGATCCCTGAAGTTTGCACAATTCCCTGGGCTCTCCCCCAGAAACGGGCATAATCAAAATGTCCCATGTTTCCTTGTCGGGATTTCTTGTAACAAACACTAATGTTTTTCCATCAGAAGAAAGATCCAAGAACTCGGCTAAGTTAATGTTTTGATAGAGTTGTTTTTCCCGACCCGATTCGAGATCACGTATTAAGATTCTGTCCCGGTTTTTATAGAAAACAGCCTTTCCATCAAGGGACCATTCAGCTATTGATCGGTGATCGGGCGGCAACTGCACGATTTGGGTCACCTGATTGTTTTGAACATCAATCTTGTATATTCCCTCGTTGTTGGCCCTCTGATTTTCCTTAGTTTTTAAGTGACCTATGACCAAAACAGAGCGCCCGTCTGGAGACCAACGAGGTTCATTGACTTCAAACTCACCAGCTAGTTCACGTTCTTCTCCAGTCTTGAGATTACGAACATAGAGCGGTCTATTATAAAAACCAGGTCCTGCAGGATCTGTTTTCTCTGTTTTATAAACTAAGTTCTCGCCATCCGGCGACCATTCAACAGTGAAGTTGGAACCTACAAAAAGAGGATCGCTTAATTCCTCTTGAACTTTGCCTGTTTTCAAGTCAAATGGAGCAATTTCAGTTGTAAACCTTCTGGTATAAATGCTGTAGTAAAAGGAACCATCCTTGGTAAATCCTTTTGGCGAAATTTGACCCATATCTCGTTTAACAGGCCAAGGCAAGCTCATTTCCTTACCATTTTCGACCTTGATTGCCCAAACATCATAAGTTCCAGCGCGATTGCTTAAAAATAACAACTCTTCGCGATTAGGAACCCACCCTAATAACCTGTCGTTTGCAGGATGTTCAATTAGATGAATTTCGCCACTGCCATCAGTGGCAAGTAAGTTGATGTCGTAATTCCCGGATTTTTCAGCACTTGGGAAGTCATAGGCGATGAAACGATCATCCGGTGAATAACAGAATCGAGGCACAAAAGGTTTTTCAAAAGTTTTCAAGACCTGTGTAGCTCCGTCAACGACTGAAACTAAAATGATCTCTAAGTTTGCCGGTTTTGTGCTGTACTTTTTAAATAAAATCTGCTTACCGTCCGAAGACCAGGAGCCAAGCTGAAGTTGATTATATTTTCCGCTGTAAAGAATTCGATCACCTGAACCATCGATCCCGATAAGGCACAGATCATAGGTTGTATACTGATTGGTCCAAATATAAGCGACCAGCTGGCTGTCAGGAGATATTCTGGAATTGATTACAAATTCCCTTGGCTGATCCATGGATCCCTTTTTCGTGAGACGCCGCGTCTTACCGGTAGCGATTTCTCGAATGGCAAGATCTCCGGTTTTGTGGTCCTTGTATGAGATATACCGCCCATCAGGGGATGGTTTCCCATCCTCAAATCCTGCCCCCTTGCCATCAATAACTTTACGAATCACAAAACCCTCTTTTTCATTTTTTTGTGGAAGTTTATCAAGTGGCAGGAAATCCTCCAAAAACCAAAATTCTGCATTTCCCCCCTTCCAGCCACCAAAAACAAATCGTTCTCCGTTTGGTGACCAATCAAGGTGATAGATATTTACATCTACTAGGCCAGTACTAATATCTTCGATATTACCATCATCCAGATTCATGATTTTGATTACTTTGTCTTCATCATCATTGAACGCAATCCGCTTACTGTCGTGTGACCAGGCTAACTCAATATTGACATGTGCGGCTGGGACTTCTCCGACAATCCTTGATTCGCCGTTGGAGACGTTTATTACATTCAGGGTTTTTGTATTTGGATCTTCTTTCTCATGAGTTAGATAAGCAATCATTTTTCCGTCAGGAGACCAGGCTGGCGAAAAGATAATTTCATCAGAAGTAGCGGTCAGAATCTCACTTTCTCTTCCCAAAGAATCAACAATATAAATACTCACGTCACCATAGGGGTTCAATCCCTTTATTAACTGCTGCCGGATAAATGCCACTTTATTTCCATCGGGCGACCAGCAAGGACTTAAATCGATAAATGGATGCACAGGTTTAGTAATCTGAGTTGCCTTTCCCCCATCAATTGGAATTTTCCAGATTTGAGTACTGGGATAATTTTTTAGAAAATTTGAATCATTTGGCAATTTTGCTGCAGAAATAATCATCTTTCCATTAGGCGAAACTCTGTTTCCAGCCTGATATGCAAAAGGGACATTTATTTCGGCATCACCATTTCTTGGCAATAATTTAAATTCTCCTCCACCTGACGAAACAACTGCCAGTCCCCGGTTTTTCCATGAACTGTTTTCTTTGTCTACATCAACAGTATAAAATATATTTTTATTATCAGGAGACCAACGAGGTTGAACAGGATATCCACCATTTAAGATTATTGCAGCCTGCCCCCCGCTTGCGGGTAACGTATACAGTGCAAACTCTAGTTTTTTGATTAATAAAGCGCCTATCTTATCCTTTAATGTCCATCCTGCTAAAAGCTTTACTTCTTCAGTTCCTTCCGGTGCTTCAATCGAAATGGGCTTTCCCAGGTCTCGTCCGGCTTTGATTACAGGAACAATAAAGATCTGTTTGCCTT
>SDBS01001529.1_pt1 | contig 23499 bp, 14 predicted proteins | sample 2277091 | NCBI WGS metagenome assembly SDBS01 (sample SAMN10404972, study PRJNA504765) | marine sediment metagenome | isolation source: marine sediment core GS10_PC15, 163 cmbsf | place: Arctic Ocean: Southern Knipovich Ridge | collected 2010
ATGATTCCATAAGTGAACTGCAGCCTTTCTGGATTTTCCCAGACGAGGAAGGCGCCAAAATTGAACGGCATGTCCCTGCCTTGCCTTTAAGCCGGGATAATCAAAAATTAGCAGCCTTGCGTCAGTCCCTGGCGGTTTACCGAATGGTATTTGGTCAGCCGCGCCAGGAGGAGTTAATTAATTATCTTCGAAAACACATGCCCCCGGATCAAATTGAGGCAATGGTAGATAAGGTTAAGGTTGATCTGTCGCCTCCCTTAAACAATAAAAGGTACTCGTGAATAACACAAGTACCCTCAATCCTCTAGGTGGGCCCGGCAGGATTCGAACCTGCGACCTGGCGGATAACGGCTTTATTCCAGCTCGGTTACATTTTTATATATAAGAACTAACGGTTTGCGTTACTTGCTGGTGAGTGGATGCGGACAATGTTCATTATAGTGGTATTCCTTCCAGCTAGAATCAATTCAATTTAGTGCGGCGAATCCCACCAGTCAAGTGCACTCTTTGTTAGGCCGTTTTTATACCATACGGTTGCTGATTGTAAGCGACAAATGTGTATGTGCTTAATTCACTATTTTTTACCAAGCTGCTCTCTCAAATAATGCGCTGTAATTGTGCCCAAATCCTTACCAGAAGATGTGATGAGTAACAGAAATTGAAGATTAAGAACGATGATTTTGTGAAAGAGCAACCAAATAAGATGTGCGAATTCTTCTTTTTGCCCCGGATCGCGTAGCTGAGTCTGACGAACCAAATACTCAACCCTTTCAGGAGAGAAATCCCCGTGAACAAGGTCACTGTGTCTGAGATTCAGAATTGTTTCTCCGAGACTGATGTCACCAAGTGGTCGATCAAAAATATCTTTCACTGGATCAAGAAGCGCGCCCAGGCCCATAGGAAAAAGTGCGCGAATTATAGTACCACCCATCGGAAGATCCTTGTGAGTTTTCTTGCTGGTATCAACTAAAAATAATGAGCTTGTATAGTGATACATGCCGTTGAGGTAGAACCTAGTCCCAGAAGAGCCGCCCCCGACCTTGTCGGCGGCATCTTGGAGCATCTCGAAACAATAGCAAAGCTCGTGAGTGGTCATCTCGATTCTGACCAACTGAAGAAATTCAATGTCGGAGAGCTCTCGGGGTAATTTAGGTGGTTCTAGAAAAAGTACATCAGTAGGTTTAGCGCGGGCCGCAAAAACCCTGATTCCTCGCATAACTTCTTCGGCATCCTTTCTAACAATTGGGTCTTCAATCTCTTCGTATATGCGAGTGGCTGCTAGGACCGTGTCACCGATGGGCGATGAAGCTGAACTCTCCATTAATTTTTCTAGCGCCTCTAGGTGTTTCATTTCTCTTTCTTCCGATGGTTGCATTCTCATAATTGAAACGGCCTAACGTTAATGCTCATTCAAATACTGGATAAGAGAATAAGTGTTTATCCTTCATTGGTTCTGATAACTAATCTTATCTCAACCAGAACAACAATATTATTCTAATCTAATACAGAGAAAATGATTTTTCATAGTGGGAAATTCTTTAAAACGCGTATCTAGTTAATGCGTGGTGGCTTTCCTTAGATGGACTTCTGTTCGGACATCCAATTCGCGTGTAGGTCTGTCCATTTTTTACTGGATCTACCGAGCTTGCCTGCTTGCCGTGGATGAACTAAGGGCAGAATATTATAACTCTTGCCTGATATCTCAATCGAGTGGAACAAACCATAAGATTTATTCGTTTCACCGAAGTCTGATAACTTCTTATCGTTGGAGAAATTGCCAAGCCAATGCTTGATTGGCAGATCGCCCAATAGGACAATTGTGCTCGCACAAGACTCCTCGATTTCCTGTAGAACCTCAAGGTGGCGGTTATTCTGATTTCTTAATTCCGCGGCAGAAAAATTAGGAATTGTGCATTCTGGAAGCCCCAGCTGGTCCACTAGTGGCCGATAGTGCTTGTTGATTGCTTTTCGCTGATTGGGATTGATCCGCGACTCAGGGAGCAGGTCACATAACCACACATTGTCCCGGGTTAAGCCCAAGGGCTCCAAATACATTTCATCCAGTGTATTTCCAGATGGACCATTGAATGTGGCTGCCGCGGGTTCCAGTCTGCCCACATCACGCGGAACAGCAACCTTCCTGATTATTTCTTCGCAACCATCTCCTTTCCAGAAAATATAGGGCTCGCTTGCAACTGCAAAGGCCTGTACCAAAACAGTTCCATACCTGTCCCTCCATTTAGCGTGTACAGCGCTAGCATAGACACCGAGAACAAACGCCTTCTTTGGGCTGCGGTCTTTTTGCACGACTGGGACCAGGTGCTGGCCGAATGGGAAGTTATAGTTGTCATTCATATAGTTTTCCTTATTCCTTATTACTGCCCCACCCTACGAGATACTTTGAAATTCAGGATCTCGGAAAAATACTCCTTGCTTGCAATAAGGGCAACTTCTTCCTTCTAGTTCATTGGTATCAACGATTTCGTTATCCATGCACACTGGGCATTTCGTTATTGGATCCAGCGAATCAACACAAAACTCCTCACCGCACTTTAGGCAGAGATGGGGCGTTTCGTTTCCTATGCACCGTGCTAAATTTTCATGATCTGGATGGTAGGCATACTTCTTATCCCCCGCCTCGTCAATGTAATACGGATTGCCATCAGACCAGGCTTCAATTGACCTGCCGCAGTTATTGCATACGAATCTAATTCCCTCGGCCATAAGGTCATTCACCTTACTCAAGTAAAGTATTTCGGCTCCGCTAATTGTTATCGTTTAATAATTTCTCTATCGTTTCCCATTTATCTTTATATTCATCGTTTTCATCACGAAACGTTCTCAATGAAGTGTCTTTATGTGATTGGCCTTTTTTCCCCGGTGTTATTAACCACTCTTTGTGACTGGTTTTGACCTGATCTGCAACAACTTTACTTGGCACAACATAGTAGTCTGGAAGCTCGTTAAGTCCATTCAAATTAGTAAAAATGTAAATCAAATTATCTTCATAGAATTCTTCAGATTTTTTAGAAAGCAACCATGCTTTTCTTCTGCCCTGGTTCGTTTTTACTTGAATTCCAACAAGCTTACTAGATTTTTGATTTGACACGAGAATATCAACGCCCTTAGTATTTTTCAGTGTAACAGAACAGAGAAATCCCCTGCGGCTTAATTCTGCCGCCGCAAAGTACTCTCCGGAAACCCCGGTTTGTATTCCAGATATTTTTCCTTTATCCATAATTACCTTTATAGTTAATGGATGATCTTACCGATTAAACGGACATAGTAATAGGCTCGTAGTTTAGAGATAATTTTTGTTAAGTCTGGACGTTATAGTATTTACATAATAAATCAAAGTTGTGTTCAACGTCTTTGCTTGAATGAATTACCCGATGGCAATTAGCGCAAAGAAGTACAAGATCTTCCAAATTCGTCCTCACTTCACTGGGTGCAGACGAGAGTGGAATCCGGTGATGCACTTCTATAAACGGCACTCCAAAATTCTTGGGGTATTTTTCACCTTCAGCCAGTCCGCAAAGTTCGCATTTCAAGTGCCCATGTTGAGAAATGTATGCTTTTCGTTTTTGTTTTACAAGAAACTGAGACCGTTCGCGGGAATAATGTAGACGCAATTTGGTTGCTCCCTCAATAGCGGATTGCTCTCCAGTACTGGGTTCTAACAGAAGTGGATTATCCCAATGTGCGAAAAATTGATTGAATTCATCATCTAATAACTGAAAAACTGTGCCTTGCGGATTTGTGATTATACGGTTTTTTCTAAGGACAGGATCGTTTTTTAGAGCCTCGCGAGTGACCATTCCTTCTTCAATAGAAAGACGAACTTCATTAATCGTTATTCCCACTTTGATAACGGAAGGGTCATCAATTTCGGTTCGCCATAAATCGTCGCCAAGTGCTTCCGGGTATTGAAGATTCTTAATCTCGGTAGGAGTTTCAGAGATACGACCCACCGCGACAGCTCCAGCAAATTCTCCGGAACGCCAGATTATCGCCTGATCGTTTAATCGAACCTCTCCTTGTAATACCGGAATGCTCCAATAAATAAAAGGATATCTGGCGAGATAATCATCTATATCAAATCTCTTAGGGTCTCCCTGAAATACGAAAGGCATAAATCGATTCTCCTCTTGTTATGAATGCAAATCATGGAGTATTACTATCTTTTCTCAAAGGGCAAAGTCAATCAGAACCAAGCTTATCAAGAAATCTACTTTTTGTTCCATGGGAGGTTATGGTCACAGAATCCCGAGCCCTGGTTGTTGCAACATGCAAAAGGCATCGTTCCCGAACCTCATAGTTTTCATCCATCAGGTCAATATTATTAAATTCTAGGGGTATCACTCCATCATTTACCCCCACAATGAATATATGGTGAAACTCTAAGCCTTTAACGCGGTGCATAGTTCCATACTTTAATCCATCTTTATCTTCTTGATCATCCTCAAGATTGATAAAGTTTATATCTAAATCTCTAAGTTCTTTTATATAGTCGCTTATAAGATCTTTTGTCCTACCGACTAAACATATCGTATTTAACTCCACAATCTCTTGTAAGTTTTCAAGTTCCGTAAAAATGAATTTTATTTCTTCATTCATTGTCCTGAAATGATTAATCTTCGGTTCAGGTCCATGTAATAAGGATTTATACATACCGTCATCATCAAATCCCCCATCCATATCATCAATGGGAACATTCATTAATATTGAGGATGCGAATTTTTTTATTTCCTCGGTAGTTCGATAATTTATTTTCAATTTTTTTGATCGGCCAACAATATCAATACCACATCTGCTCATTACAACAGGTTGCCCATAAATCCTTTGGTGTGCGTCTCCCACCAAGAAAATATCGTTTTCCCCTTTGGGAATAATTGTGCGAATTAATTTCAATTCTTCTGCATGTAAGTCTTGGGTTTCATCTACTATCACTGCTTTATAAGGGAATGCATAACTAATTGATTCGAGATGTTTTTTGGTTTCTCTAATTAGATCTATCCACTCAATCTTCCCAAGAGCTTCTAGATTATGGATATACTCTTCAAAGATTTCCCAAATCATTGTTCTTTCAGAACGAGGTAATCTTTTCCCCCTACCGATTCGCGACACTCTCAGATATTCGTTTTTATTTCTAATTCCATTTGCTTGAACAACATTTTCCCACTCTGACCGAATAAACGGTTCATCCCATTTTCCCGAACTGATGGCTCCGAATGTATCTCTCCAACAATCATTGATTTCCCCTTGATGGGCAGTTTTCAATTTTATGCCTCGAGATCTCAAAAATTGTGAGGCCCAACTATGCAAATGGACAACTTCGATCTTTTGGTATTCTTTACCACAAATCTGCCTTAAATTCTGTTGGATATTTTTCGCTAAATTCTTCGTGAAGGTGGTAAACAAAATTCTTTCATTATCTTTCAATGAGAAATTCTTAGCTAAATATTGCGCTCTATGCATAGCTACAACAGTTTTACCCGTTCCCGCACCACCTAATATTCTTGCTGGTCCGTTATAGTTTTTTGAAACCAGATTGGATTGACTGGGATGTAAGAATACTCTCCATTTTTCAAGGGGAGCATTAAGCATTTTTACCATCTCGTCTACTGATTTGACAACTGCGAATCTTCTCTTGCTGTCTGGGTGATCCAATGCAGTTCCAAGATCTTCTGTATCAACTACTTCTGGTACAGATATTGATACCTCTGCTATTGCTTGATCAATTGAGTAACCCAGATTAGAAATCCAGAATAAAGCCTCGTAAGCTTCATCAGGTAGGTAATTCTGCAATTTATCTAATTCTTCTGGTTTCTTTATGGCTTTAACGGCTGGGAGCAAAACCTCGGGAAGACCAGTTCTTAATAAATCCTCGTCTGGGAATGTTTCAAATAATGCATATTCACCAATTGGTTTGTCACCATTTGACAATTTTTCTTTGACTTTTTCAATTTCAACATGATCATAAACCTGTAAAGCCCCTGTTACAGGATTAATATCAAATGTCTTTCTTTTTGCCCAATCCATGGCTTCATCATGATGATCTACCCAAGCCAAAATAAATACATCTCCCTGGTCTGGATGAAGTAATACAGCTCTATAGGAGAGATCAATTCTGGCCGTACGAACACGATCGTCTGCAACATGAGTAATTTTTTCGTAGTTAATACTATTAGAATAGGGGTTCGCTTGAAATCTATTTATAAATTCCCTAACTTTTTTCTGTTTGGATTTCGGGATTTTTGAAAATGCTTCTAAGAACTCACATGATATTGCGACTTTGGCCATAGTTTCTCAGCTTTCCTGTAAATTATCTAGGATATCTGTGACATCATCTGGTGAATATGTTTTCCAGTTATGTTCATTAAAAACATCTTGATCAATAACTAATTCTTTAGTAAATACTGCAATTTTTCTATTCTCCCAAGCCAACTCAGCCATTGCTACGACTTTACCATTTGCATCCAATAATTCATAACCAACTTCTGGTGGTGATAATAAATTCTCAGAACATGCTGTCAACACCGGTTGACATTCTTCGGCCGCATATTCAAACAACTCTGTCCAATCATCTGGTATATCTTCAAGAATTAGATCTTCCGAAATCTCTTGAGGTGAAATCTTAATGGCTTCTTCAGTTAGAAAATCCACATCTCCATGGAACTGAAAGATATTAAATGCGAGTAAAAATCTCCTCCAAGAGATTTTATAGTCATCTTCTAATCTGGCTTTATAACTATCGTTAAGTCTCACAAACACTTTGGATATTTGTTGGGCAATACTATCTTCATCGGAAAATGTAAAGATTAATAGGTCGGTTTTCTCAATGATTCCATACTTGATGTCACCTAAGTCTTCATTGATTTTCAGTGGCTGGATATTCTCTCTATTTACTATCGAATCTGTGATTTGCTCAATGCTGGCGAGATTTAATGAGGGTCTTTCCGGTACCATTATTGCCAAAGAGCTGGCAAATGCAAAATTGTGCCATTGGTCTTGAGAGGGGTTTTCCAGATAATACAACAATTGCATCATTGCGTTAGTTTTGATGGCTTGATGAGGAATGGTATTATTGCTTTTCTTAACAACTCTAGAGAGGAATTTGATTTGTTCGTTTGATAAAAAGGATAAGTTTTGATTGACTTCATTTTCTTCAAATTCGATTACGTCATCCCAGGTGATTGACCAAATATGAAAATTGTCAGATAAAAGTATTGCTTTTCTCTTTATTACATCATCATAAATCCTTGCCTCGTCAACACCTGGTTTAACATGATATTTATAACCATCAGTATAAAGTGCGATAGGTAAGGTTGTGTTTCTCAAGTCACCTTTTGGCCAAATGATAAAATCCGCCCTGGTTGGTAATAAAACATTGTTATCGGGTCCCAAATAAACTTGCGGTTCAATTTTCCAGCGATTTCCATTAATTTCAATTTCCCAGATTCTTTTTCCATTAGATAATCTCTCAGAATGGGAGGATATCAAATCTGACTTTACTAGAGCCTCAATAAATCTTTGTTCTAATTCGCTCTCCAGCAGTGTATCAATATCAACATCCCCTAAAGAGGGAACAGCTTCAATTGCATCTCTATTATTTAATATTTCTGATAACAATTCAATTCCCAGATCTCTAGAGATCTTATCTAATTGCCTTTGAACCCGATGAGTATACAAACACCTATAACATGCCTGTTTATTCTCATCAAATCGACATTGGCAACCTGATATGTGAGCTAATGCTAAATCAAGCAGGTTAAACAATTCATCTGGGTTAAATAGATCACGCAAGAGACTGGTTCCCCCAGGCACAGTATCATATAGAATCAAGAATCTTCTCTTTATATTTTCAAAATCAGGTTCTTGATGTTGAAGGATACTTATATGACCAAGATTTCCTTGAAATTTTAATCTTAATCCTAAATCAAGACATGCTTCAAATGTAGCTAATTTCTCCTCAAAGAGCATTGTTGAAACTGGCAGTAATATTCTCATCGCTTCCGATGTAACTTCTCTATATAAATAAAGATATTCCCATTCAGGATCTTTATTCCTAAAGGGACAATTACGCTTGTGCATTTGATCATCGGCCGAGTCGTAATTCAAGGCAACCACATAACCGCAGCCTTTACATACTTTGTACCCAGTTTCAGGCCTTTCTTCGCCAGCGATGGTTATTCTTTGACCACTAACTCTTGTAGTACCAAAATTGACTTCTCTCAAAGTGACTTGTGATAAATGTTCAACGCCAAATGGTAAAGAAGGAATTAGATAGGCTCCAGTTGATTGCTCTGGAGAAATATCAAAATAATAATCTGTGATGTACCTTTCTATTGTCCGATCTTCCGACTCGTCTTGGACTATACTTTGATTGTTATCAGTATATGAAGTCGCGTGCTTAAAATAAATCATGTTCTGCTGCTGACCCGCATCATTCCACATTTCAGAACCACACTTCGGACATGAAGATTTATAGTGGCTTGTCTGGACTAATTCCATATGAGAACAGGTATCACAAAACTGCCATTTTTGAACGGGGTCTTCCCCACTCAAATCCAGGTGAGTGATCGGTAATTTTCTTCCTTCGGCGTAAAACATATTTTCAGGCGCAAACTCTCTAATCGCTCTTGCGGCTGGCCTGGTGTATTCTTTAACGATATACCCCTTATCGCTTTCTTTTACTTTGTCAATTCCTCGAATAATTGCTTTAAGTTTTACGCCTGTCTCAGAAAAAGCATAATTGGGCAGAAGACCTTGATCGGTAAAATAATTCAGAATATATTGCTCTTCTAATTCTTTAATCAAATCTAATATTATTCGGGCTTCCTGATTAACCTTATTTAATTCTTGATCAGAATCTTGATATTGGTTGGGATCATCCTCGATCTTCTTTCGTTCTCTCCGTAATTTTGCGTGAGATGAACGTAACTTGTCTATCTCTTGATATGTTTCTTCTATGGCTCGTTTAATACTATTTAGAAAATCATCCCCCAATCCAAATTCATTGATTTTCTCTTTCGTCTCATCAGAAATAACTTCTTCGAAAATAGCAATAAACTCGTGAGTTAATTCGGCCTTCTTTTGTTCAAAATAACTATAGAATGTAACCGGGAAGGTATTGTTCTTAATGCTAGATAATAATAGTCTTACATTTCTAGGCAAAGATCCTATTTCGCTATTCTCAACCACCCATGAATCAAGACAATAGGCAAAAAAATGACGGAATAACATATTGGGAGCATTAAAAAAGGTTCCAGGTGGAACAATTGCTCCTGATATCATGTCCAGGGGTTCATCAAAGAAATACAAGTCATGAGGTTGAGCATTGGCAAAAGTAAGTATGAGAGAATTGCCCGTTTGCCGGCCCGCTCGACCAATACGTTGGAGATAGTTCGCTGGTGTAGGAGGAACTGAACAAGCCATCGTTGCTGACAGATCACCAATATCAATACCTAATTCCAATGTGGGAGTAGCAGTCAACAAATTAGCTGCATCAGCCCGTTCTTTGTATTTAAATTGATGTTCAATATCTTCACGAGTTTTTCGTTTTAGTAATCCTGTATGCTCAGATGGAAATATTCTTTCCACATTTCCCCCTTCAAAGAAGCCACGATAATAGGAATCACCAAAATCACTATATACCTGATAAGAACCAGAACAACGATATGCCAAACAGGAAGCATCTTCCCAATGTTTGAGTTGGTCTTTTAGTGTTGTGTGTTGTTTGCCGCATTCAGGGCATATTATTCCAGAAGTATTTTTGCTTATTCGTAATACTGCAGGGTTAATACCGTAGGAAGTTTTATTTCCAATTACATAGGCAGTGAGTATATTGTTTTTGTGAAGAAATTTTAATGTCTTACGATTCACATCGTTAATATCTGTCGTTCCAAGGTTCTTGTTTAGGTTTTTCCTAGCCCAATCAATGTACCAGGTGTCTCTTGTACCTGTGGAAACAAAAGAATCAAAAACACCTGCCTGAGGATCATTTGATAGAAATTTGGGAAATCTTGGCGAGTTTTTATGAAAAGATGATAACAAAGGTTGAACTGATTTTGTTAATGCATACCAATTGCCTTCTCGCTGAATATATGTTTTTAATAAGCGGTGATCGATACCTCCGCGAGTTCTTGTGCGTTCTAGTAAACCAAGAATGAAATGTTGGATTTGATTGATTGGGGTGTTCTTTAATAATCCAAACTCCTCGGTAAGTAATAAATGAATACCTTCGATGGAGTTTATTAATTGATCAAGGTCTATATAAGCTGTAGAACTCCCAACTTTTTCCAAGGATCTGCCAAGGCGGGCATTAAAACCATATTCCATAAAGACTTCCCACGAGAGACGTGTAGTAAAGTCTTCAATAAGATTAGATGGGATCGGTCCAGGATCACTAGACATATATTGGCGGTAAGCAGCTAATTCGCGCAAATCAGGCGGCATGAATGTCGCAACCAGGTGCTGATCGTCATTCCACTGAGTACGCCAATAATCGATCATCTTTTGGGTAAATTCTTCTAAGGGAATATTTTCCTCGTCAGCAAGAATCGCTTGAATTGCTGTACGCATACTGAAGCGGTAAGTGCGAGCACCGAAAAAACTTGCCCTGTGGGAAGCATCCTGTACGGAATCGGTAAATGCTAACAATTTTTTATCGTCATTTAATGGGTGTGTGTATAGATTACTTACCGCAACCGAAGATAAACTTGCAGCTTGAGAGCCTACAATATTTAATGCATCATCAGTTCCACAATTTGGGCATCGTTGCAAATCTCTGGGCATGCTTTTGCCTTTTGGCTCAGACAAAAACGAAGAGACAACAACAGGAAAAGTATCAAGTTCACAAGAATCGCAATAATCTTCATGAGTAATCAACAAACAACTTGGACAAATCCGTTCACTCAATCCTTCTAACTCGTTTGATCTCTTCCCTTGATAGATATATCGAATATTTTTGTGGTGGTCAAAATAGGCACTATAAATTGATCTGTGATTATCGGTAATATGGTCATCTCCATCTCGCATATAACCTAGCCATCCAGAATGGCCACACTCACGGCAATAATATGCAGGGAGCCCACGGCGATCCGAATTCGTAGGAATGTCATCCCGCCAGAAAAATTTTGGGTCAGCGGTTACTTCCCGCATCAACCGGCGCATCTCTCGTACCCAAAGCTGAATTTGGACTGTTAGGTAAGGTTGAGGTATATCGTTTTCTATCACTTTTGCATACGATACTAATGAAAAAAATGATTGAAGAATTGTTGATTGATTTTCAGTATTTATTTCTGAAAATTCCTCATTCCATTCTCCAAGCAATGCCATTAAATGTTCTGCTGATAAAACCTTTCCTTCAAATATGGTTAAAAGTGTGCGAAGAAATGCATGTTTATTCAGAGCTGCAGCAAGTTCAAACGGATCATATACTTGGTCAAACCAGGCTTTCATCTGCCGCCCGATATATTTGGTTAGATTTTCACCAGTTATTTCTCTCACCAAAGCTGGATCAGTTGGTAATTCAAACATCTCTGCAGCTTCAGGAATAAAATCACTTATCGATAGGCGATCTTCCCCTATCACAGCATCTTCAGCAATAGTTGTACCGAAGATATCGCTGGCAAATTTGATCAATAGTTGTTTTGAATCACCCCTCTCGCTGGCAACGGTAGCAGAAGTACCCACTGGACAGATATAGCCTTCAGGAGAACCTAACCGGGCCTTCAAGCGCCGAATAAGGCAAGCAACATCCGATCCCTGGGCACCATCATAGGTATGCAGTTCATCCAATACCAGGAATTGTAAAGTCTGAGGTGTATTGTCCTCCCAAAGGCGTCTGTCTTCCGGACGTAAGAGCAAAAAATCGAGCATTTTGTAGTTGGTTAATAAGATATCGGGAGGACTGTTGCGAAGTGTTTCATGATTTTCAATAATAACGATTTCCCCCATCACCTTGCTCCCAAAATTGGAAGCCCGTTCTCCACCTCCGATATATATTCCTGCCGAGATTTTCTCTTTCAACCGTTCATCGTTCCAGATCGTTTTTGCTATACGGTTAGCCTGGTCTGATGCCAGGGCATTCATGGGATATAAAATAATTGCCTTGATCCCTGGCTCTGCCTGGTGTTTGTAGCAGTAATCCAGGATTGGGTAGAGAAAACATTCGGTTTTACCAGAACCGGTACCCGTAGTTACAATGGTGGCTTGAGGTAGATGGTCATCTTTGCTGTTGAGACGCTCAAACGCATCCATCTGGTGAACATAGGGTTGGAACTTTGGACTAATCTCTAACGGGATTTCCTGCCCTTCTGGCGTTTTTCGGAAGGGTAAGCGAAGATTGATATAGGGACCTTTAAATAAACCGCCCTTTTTTTGTTCAATAAAATCAATAAAAGCCTTTTCAACTTCCTCTTCCTGAAAATTGAAGGTTGTAGTGAGATAATCAATAATCGTTGATCGAATATCTTCAATGATAGTGAAGGGAATCATTCGTTTTGATTGTCCTCTTTAAATCGCTGGTTAAAAAATGCCCAGGCCTGGCGGTAATTCATTTCCCTATCTACTGGCGTGAAGGGTGGTTCCATCTCTGTAAAAGACTCGTGGGCGTCGTTTATTACTAGTTCACCGTGTATTGTTTTGATGGGAACTTTCATGCCGCGGTTATCAAAAATCAATTTTTTATCTTCTGCAAACAAAACTGGAAATTGTGTGAAGTAAATTGTTAATAGCTCTTCAAAATCTAATCCAATCGCCAAGGAAACTAATATATCAATCTCTATTAATGCTTGACGGCGTTCAAAATCATTTCGTAAAGGAACTTCTTTGGACCAAACCTTAGATAACGAATTCCAAGTAGATAATCTCTGGTCGTCGATAGACCAGGATTCCGTTCTATATTCATCTAAGAATAAATCTTCCCACAAAGCAGAATAATGTGAAGTTAAGCAATTTAACCGGAGTGTCCGAATATTTATTGAGTTCGCTAATATTTTATTTTGGGGAATTGGTAGTAGTTTAGTTAAGTTATTGACCATTCCACCTTTTCCAGTTGCCTTAACGAAAAAATCGTAGGGTAAAGAAGAGCATAATCCAGAGAATAGCGTTAGCAGATCATTGGATTCAAAACTTATAGAAAATACTGAATGGATATGTGAAGTATTAGGAGGAATTATTGCATTTACCAAGGTTCTCTTACCTGATTGGCTTAATTGTCCGCGGTTTACATGGCGATAGTTCTTAGTAATTTTTTTATTTTTCCAGACGGGAATTTTACTTTCTATTATTCCTGGAGGTGCTGATAATATGTAATTTGATCTGGGTAAGAAATTTTCTGGCATTGTTAGTAAATCAATTTTGCTATAATCTCTGTGGGAGTTACAGTTTTCGTTAGGTGTTTGATAGAATGGTGTTCCAATAAAAAAATGGGGGCCTGAGAAAATCAAATTTTCTAATTTTTCTGGAAAGTGAGTTTCCCTTTTTATATACCCATTTTGTTGAGCCATTGTTTCGTTCCAAAAAGTTGAAGGGGTGGAAAAATAGCTCTCATGAAAATCTCCAAGCCTGTAAGGCTGAACAGAGAATTTTGAAATTATACTCAGTAGTTCACGGCTATGAATTAGTGGTAATCTTGCTTTTGAAAATTCGGTTCCCGGTTCATCAAATACAGTAACAAATACTTTCAAATCACTTTCCTTAACTTGAATGATTCTGCTAAGATGGCCTCTAATCTCCCAGTTGTTAAAATCATCTTTAATGCCTGGAACAATTCCCCGCCCATCATGTGAGAAACATTCCTCAAGCGTAATGGGGTGAAATAGATTACTCACATGATTAAAGGATATTTTTACCTCTTCTTTACAACGATAAATATTTATACTGTATCTAACTCTATTACCAATTTCACTAAATAACTTTAGCTCATTCTGAAACTGAAAGTGATTAACAATCCGGTAATAGATTTCTCTTCTTAACAAACCTCCTTTAGGATTATCATAAGCTCCTTCAGGATGCAATAACCCCACTACCCCCTCCTGTCTACCAAGCATCCAAGAAATAATAATGAAACACTTATAGGAATTCACTTTCCCTTCTAATTGGTAATAATTAGTTGTAGAACCTGTATAGCTTTTAAATCCCGTTAAACTAACAAATTCATTAAAGTAAATGTTTTCTATTGTTGAATCCATATATGAAGATCTCATGCTATCAACTTTTGTTGATGAGAATTTTCTTAACTCAATTAATGGATAAAAGTCTGCAAATATGTTTGCTTCTTTAAACTCAGGTAGAACCCAAGGGGGATTACCTAATAGTAAATCAAATCCACTTCTTTCATAAAATGCGTCTGAGAAGATTAATTCCCAATGATTAAAAGCAGATGCTCTTGAGATTTCATACACAATATTCAATCTTGGATATGTGCTAGTTAACATTTGAATACTTGGGGTAACCATCTCAGATATGTTTACTTTTGGCAGATTATCTTCTCCCCAAATATTGAGTTGCTCAGGGGGTTTGATGAAATCACTTTCTACCCCTTTAAATATTTCGTTCAATTCATTCCAGAATACCTGTCGTTTTGGGAGGTTTTCGGCATCTTTGATCGGCCAAAACCACAAAGCACACCAGTAATCCATTGCTATCTTTAAACGATGAAACGGACTGTTGTCTCGATTAATATAGTTTAGTTCTTTTTCCTTACCTTCTATACTCAGGTTATTAGATGCTCTCTCTGGTTTTTTCTGCCCCCAAATATTATTACTTTCCTTTGTTCGAGAAAGAATCATCTGTCTTTCATGCAAGTGGGCTTGCCACAATATATCAGCTTGATCTGAGAGGGATTGTAGGTTCTTCAGCTCTGTTTTCGTGATCTTCTTCGTAAAGTCCTTGCGCCAATCCTTTATGGCCTGCACTTCCTTTGGAGCCAGTTCTTTGATCACTTTGTCCTTATCGAAGGCAGCCATGCCCTCGTCAGGTAAAAGCCAGTGGTAAACCGTTCCCTCTGGTCGAGTTGCGAAGTTTCCCTCCCCATCACCCAGCGGTACAGGTTCAGGGGCTTTCTTTTTGTAATCACCGCTTAGAACATCACCCCCAGTATATACTTGCCGCCTTGCTCCGATAAGGCTGTTACCCACCGCCAGGCGCGGTCCAAACCAGGGGACTTTCGCGCCATCAAAGATGATGTTTAACCATAATGAAACCTTTGCTAACTCAACCGCCGTGGGATTCAGGTCAACACCATAGGCATTGTTGGTCGCTATATAATATTTCACCTTTTGCCGCTCATGACGGTATTCATCGGCCGGGATCCATTCTCCTAGTTCTTGTTGCTTTAGCTCCAGATAAGCTTCCGCTAATTGGTTCACCGCTTCGTTGATGAATGCCCCCGACCCCATAGCCGGTTCGCAGATAGTGAGTTTTAGGATTTCATCAGCAGTTTTCCCTTTTAGCAGCTCTTTCAGGCTGTATTTGACTACACATTCGGTCAACACTTCGGGGGTGTAATAGGAAGCTGATTTTTCCCTGTCTCTCCCAGCTAATCGAAAGATGAAAGCACCTTTGGGGTAACTCTTCCGCTGCTTTGTACTATCAGGTGCTTCGATGTAGATGAATTCCTCTGGTTCATAACGATCTAGCTGATCACCTGGGATGAAATAGGTTTGCTCCATTTCGTCGGATTCTTTAACATCAGCAGGTTTCACTTCGTATAAAGTTTCCTGAGCGAAGAATCCCGTGTAACTCAACAAACCCTCGTAGACTGCCCCAAGCTGGTTGATGCCCAGCTGGGCATAGCTGATCCGGCCCCGGCCATATTTAGAACTATTCTTTTCTCGGGATAGGGAAAGCAGCTGAATGATTTCCTGTAAAATAAGGTTGCGGAATTTTACTTGAGAAAGCAAAGGTGTTTTACCTCGATCAAACAAGAGACTGTTTAATCCCTGGATGGTAAAACCGTGCTCCTGAAATACTTGCTCTCCTTCTTGTTCAGTTAACAAAGCCATTTGTGATGGTTCATAACCATCATTTATCAATCCAAATAATTTATCTAAACTGTTATTAATGTAATACCCATTTTGTGCTTGGGATGTATTTAAAGGCACCTGTTCCAGGTCCCTCAGCATCTCTACGCTGTACCCAGATTGATAAGCTTCACTCTTCATGGGGACTATATTTAACTCAGCAGCCCGGGCTTCTGCATAAAATAAAAAGAGCAATCGGTAAAGATAACTCAATGCCTCATTGGTTAACTTCTTGGCTAAATCATCATCTTGGAATATTGCTTGTTTGCCAACGTTCCTTTGATACCAAACATATTCGTTGGCCAGTAGTTCAACGGCACGACGCAAACCATACTTTAAGTCTTTTGAGACACCAAAGGCATGTTTGTGGCTGTTCTCATCTAGAGAGAAATGAAGCGGTACACCATCGTCTGGTGCAATTCCTTCTTTAGATATCAGGGCAGCCAAGGCCCGAATCGTCTCGCGCTGCCTGCGACCAAATATCTCGTCCAAATCAAACATCAAGTACTGGCCGTAACCCCATTTTGTGCGGTCAATTAAATATACAAACCGTCCTGCAAAAAGCAAAACCCAACGGGGTGGATCATCCTTGCGAAATATCTCCCGTAGTAATTCTTCCCAGGTCTCTTCTGGTACTTTTATCTCTTCCTCTTGTTTGGGAAATTGATATTCACTCAATTGATGTCCAAGCGGAGATTGGTCTTCTTCAGGGTATTGTGTTTCTACAACCCACAAATATTCTTGTCCATCACGATGGACAACACTAAGAACTGGAACAATCTGTCCTTCCAGTAAATAACGAGTTTCAAATGTATACTCATATCCCAGGGCTTCCAAGAGCTTGACATGAATGCCATGCGACGATTCGTGTTGGACTCGTTCCAAGTTAGTTTGTATCGCCTTTCTTTTTGCAGCGAAGAATACAGTCGCTAAACGATCGATGCATTTATCAGGAGTATCATCATCTTCTTGTTTCCACGAAGCAAACAAACCTTTTAGATCATTTTCTAGCAATGAATCAAGATAGTGATGACTATAAAATTCGCCTACGTTGTGGATGCCAGTAAGATCGATTGCCATTATTCTTTTCCTGTGAAAACCATTACTAAACGAACATAAGGTGTACTAACCACGCTATAGGTATCATTCAACCATTTTTCTCTTTGTTTAAAAAGGGCTTCGATTTCTTTTTGTTCTTGTTTGAATTTGGCCGTTAATGCTCCACGAGAGCTTTCGAGCCGGGATTGGTTTTTTCCTAAAGAAGATTCTTTCCAACGATTTAGTTTCTTTAAATCTTCTTTAAGACGACTGCTTTCAGCCTGGCCACGTTCAATACGTCGTTTCTTTAAATAATCAATCGCCATACCAACGGCATTGTCCAAATTGTCCACTGCAAGTTTTTGGCTAGAAGATACAACACCTGCGTTTGGAATCCTGGATTCTATGCCCGTAGCTTGGATAACATTTTCAAATATCATTTGGGAAAATTCACCTTCAGTAGATAACTTTATCCCAAACCAATCTGTGATCACAGGTTGGCTGCGCTGGTTGGATAGCACACCTTGAAAAAGGTATATCAGTTCATCTTCGGGCAAACTTGAAGAAATAATTACAGGTGCCTCATGGCGGCCAAAACGAACTAGAAGTTTATCCATGAGCCAATCCATAACTGGATGCAATTTCCAAAACAGCTGCCAGCGTGGCCATTCTTTTTCTTCTTTTCTAGCTTCGTCAATAGCTGCCATGACCCGATTTGTATCAGTTGTCAGCTGGAAAATCCAATCTTTGGGAATTGCTTCGCGGGGAATAAACTCACATCGTCTTTGAAGGTCTTCAGGAGCCAGGAATGAAAACTCTGGGCGCTCTGGATGATATTCGGGCATTTGAAATTCCGCATCAGCATCTGCCAATTCATCCAAGGCAATTTTCGCAAAATCAAGATCGTCTTCAAATAAAAGACAAATTCTCCCCCGACAATCTTCGTCTGGATTGACAGACGTTGCTGCTGTTAACATTGCCAACCAATCAACTTCAGTGGGCTCATCCGGTATGATCTCTTCCGGCGTTTCACCTTCAATGATTTTTTTAGTGATGTATTCCTCTTCTTGTTGTGCTTCGTGCAAACCTAATAATGTAGCAACATCCCCTATATTCTTATGAGCTTCTTGTTCTTTTTCAATTAAGCGATTCAGTACCCTTTTATCACCTTCGATTATTTCATTTTTCGAATTGGTCAATAAGTAATAGATCAGGGGTGGTTTATCCTGTCCATAGCGATCAATTCTGCCATTTCTTTGTTCAAGGGTAATTAATGACCAAGGAATATCAAAATGGATCATTAGATTACAGTAATAATGTAGGTTGACACCTTCAGAAGCCACATTGGACGCAAGTAAAATTCGAATTAGGCTGTCTTCTTTTCCAAAAGATTCAATAATGTCCGTTTGTTCAATATCTGGTAATCCGGCATGAAAGATCCGAATTACATCTTCTCCAACAGAGAATTCTTGCTGCAAGTTTTCAACAAGGAATTTTAACGTTGGTATCCGTTCTGAAAATACGATAATTCTCGGCGAGGATTTGCTGCAATTGACACCAAGTTCTTTTAGAAGATCTATTAATCGGGCATACTTGCTATAGTGATTAATATTGATAACTTCTGCCAAATTTCTCAAATTTATTAGGGTGTCTTGATCTGCCTTTAGATCCTCAATTGTTTTTTCTTTACTGTCATCTTCAAAAAAAGGAGGTTGTTCATTTTCGGTATCAAGCAAATCTTCAATGATATTAGATTCAACATCTTCTGTCTCAGCTCCACATAAGATGGAAAGCCTCTTTTTAATTTTTCCTAATCTTTTACTGATTGTATTAATGCAGGCAATAGGGCTAGAAAGGAAACTTTTTAATAAGCCTATTCGATATAGGTGATCATAACCCTTTCGGTTTCGAAGCGTATGTAATGAGCTGGTGGATAATGCATCAAAGAAATCTTCTTCTTTTTTACTTGCTTCGAGGTTTATAATCTCCACTTCTCGATCACTAAATTTATCTCCGACTTGATCCTCAACATCTTTCTTAAATCTTCTTACAAATAGTCCGGAAATTTCTTCTGCGGAATAATTTGATTGGTCAACTATTGCCGTCGGCTCTAACATGTTCATTAAGTTAGCAAAACTTTCAGGGCGCCCATTATGAGGAGTTGCAGAAGTCAGTATCAAGCTGTCACAAGTCCTCGACAATAAAGTAGCTAACCTATTCCGTTGGCTGCCCATATTTGCTACATTGTGGCATTCATCGATCACGATAATATCCCAATGGGTTTGTTCCAGAAAATGTCGGTACTGTGCATCATTCTTGAGTGTATCAATAGAAATTATTGCCCGATCATAATAATAAAATGGGTTCTTATTTGATGGAATTTTTCTTCGAACCTTCTGAATACCAATGGAATCAAGTCGAACTAAGGGGATGGAAAATCTTGCCCATAATTCTTCCTGAAATTGCGCTAACATGGAGCGAATTGCGATAACAAGAATTCGATCACCCCTCCCACGTTGAATCAACTCGCTTACCAATATGCCAACTTCAATGGTTTTTCCCAGTCCAACCCCATCTGCAATTAAGATACGCGGTCGTAGAGCCTCCAAAGCCATTTTAGTTGGTGTCAGTTGAAATGGCGCATAGTCGATCGCTGCGTGTTGTCCAAAGTAAATTTTATTATCTGTTTGAGGAGTTCGACGTAACAAACTCTCTAAATATAAAATTGACCGTCTATAATATGGTGAATTATCGGATACTAATTCGGTATTCTCCGGTTTTAATTCTTCTATTTCATCCAGCTCTGTTAAGAAAACTGCTTCATAATTTCGGACCAACTCTGATAAACCAACAACCCTTACAGCAGATCCACCTGTGCGTACAGGCATAGAGTTTTTCACCAACCATTCTTCATCTCTAATTAAAACCCGTGCTCCGGGTGCAATGGCTTTTGCGGTACTTTCCATAATTGTTTATACCTTTAGTTCTGGTTTGCCCAGTTTATCTAAAACAAAGTTTATTACTATGGCATCATCATCAAATCCCAAGAGGGATTTTGTATCAGGTTTACAATCATCATCCAGGATGAAATAGCGAGCAGCGCCAACAATCATGCTTTGTTGTTCCTGCGAATAATCTTCTAGTTTTGAAACAAGTCCTATCAATGCATCAGCAATATTCTCTGCGGTTTTTATATCAAGGAACTCATTATTTTCTAAAGCCAATTTGCTTTGGAGCAAGTGTGTATTAATTCGGGAAACCAGCGTTTCTGCATCAATATTAATTGGTGTTTCACAGCACAAACTAAACTGTTGCTGTATATCAGAAGGTAAATCTTTGTTGAGTAATGGGGCTTGGTGTTCCTCATTCATCCGGTTCCTCTCGTGTTTATTGAAATAGATTTCCTTATAGCAATAGCTGAATCTAATTGGTTAATATATACAAATTATCTGAGTTCGAAAGTTCTAAGGCAATAAAAAAATCATGGAAGTAACTCACAGGCCGTTTTATCGCCACCGGTATCCAAACAGTGGACATATCCATAGTATCATAATGCCTATGCGAAACACCAAGATGTACAAATCTATTCCGGTACAAACAACCTATAGCACCAAACCCAGCCTGACGAGCTCCAGCTCCCGATCGTTTCCCCGGTGACAAAGCACCATTCACCCTGCTGCACTACTCCTTCTAGTATAACCTCTGTCCCTACGGCGATATCACCGATCCAGGTCCTGGTGATCTCGTATGTCTCTCCTTCTTCTGTTGTCGTTTGCTGTCCTGGAAACGCATCATATATCGGAGCCGGCGCATTTGGATAATCTCCCCCTTCTGGTCCTTTGGGTATCACAATAGCAGGTCTTGGAAACCAGTCTTCCTCCATTTGACCAAGAGCTGCGTAATATTCCTCGCTGCTTTTCTCAAATAATGAGAGGTCGTAGGCTTCAATTCCTACAGATTCCGCGAACTCGTTCCCAGAAGGATCTGTGCCCTTAATGATCCCGTTTCCATTTATATTGCTGCACGAACAAGAGGAAAGGAATAATGAAGCTATGGCTATAACAGCAAGAACCAAAGCAATTACATGTCGTTTATTTTTCTTCATCACAACATCACTCCCCTGACTAACCAAAGATAAACCAACCCAATAACTGCCGCGATCACCGCCCAGGGAAACTTCACGGCTTCATCGTCCTTCTCTATACTTCCGAAGTTTTTCAATATATGGGTGGCCCGATCGAGGATCTCTTTCGGACTCCTTTTCCAGACCAGGGGAATAATTCCCAAAAGGCTTGTACCTAACAAAGCCAGCGGCATCCACAGACCGTCTTGATAAGCCAAAGCCAAGAGACCAAAAGCCAGGACCGCATCTCCTTGTCCAAATACCCCAAACCTGAACATCGCAATAATGAAGAATATTGCCAATATGAATGGATATGCGTCTGCCACTAGTCCTGGAACCGCCAAGGTTGTTAGCGCAACCGCGACAGCTGCTATTCCCCACAGCCCTCCCCTACTCCCCATCACTGCGACCAAGTAGAAAACACCCAATAACCAGTGCTGTTCCCAGAATAACGAAATGGCACCAAACAACATGATCCCAATGCCGGCCACATACGGCACTTCCCTCTCCTTTAGATCTATCACTGCTGCATAGATCAACAGCCCACTGACTACTATGGTATTAACTAAATTTAGTGCCTGATTCATGATCCCCGCCTATAGAAAAGGTGTTGAACAAGAACCCATTAAGGAGCTCGTTGTGTTCATCCTGTAAATCTTCGTCTGCGAAAAAGAAATACATGGCCTCTATCGGCTCTTCTTCAATGATTATTTCAGGCCCTTCAAACACCTCAATATAATACTCAGGATGTTCATATCCCATTGCGTTCCAATGGTAAAGGGCTTCTTCTAATAGAAGATAATCCGATACTGGCTGGTCTCTGTCTTTTTTTCTGATCACGTATACCAGGCTCATATTGTTTTCTCTATCTCCGATAAATCAGGAAACGGCTCTTTTACTTCTTTAGGTTTTAGGGTTGCTCGCTCACTCTGCCAGCTTTGATCATCAGGTATCCGGATGCCTTCCCTCCCGAAGCTGTACACACTTCCTTTAAAAGGGTACCTAATCTCGATTTCGCTTTCTCCCCGGCGTGATTTCTCGATCGCAAGCCTGACCTGCTCTACTCCATCCTCAGTGTGGTCCTTATTGAGTACCAGCGCTCCGTCTGGCTCATACTGCATTGTCGCGTTGCCCCACATGTTCTCCAGGTGGATCCGACCTCCCCGGAGTCCTTCTGCGTCTGCAGCGCTCACCCCAACTACGGGGATCATGTGGGTCATGGCAATTCCCTTTAGAGCCCGAAGAGCAAATTCAATTCTCTCATGGGTTTCGAGTAGCCGACCGTGTTGTGGAGGAACCGGGATCCGCTGAACATAATCCACAAATAACACCATCCGGCGGTGGCCTTCCTCTTTTGCCATTTTGACATAGGCCTCGAGTGCTGCGGGCGTGGTATATAGTAGGTCTCCTTTTATAAGCCACACATGCGCAGCTGATTTTGTGAATTCAGCCCATAGTTTTTTGGGCGCCGGTAAGTGGGAGAGTAGCTCGTCAATCAATTTTTCCTGGCTGAAATCCTGCCCCTCGTAATCTTCGATCATGCTCCTGTATATTTTTCGCAGATCCGTGATACTTACCAGTTCTTTATCATTACCCCCCTGCCCTAACTTGTTTATGGATCCAGAAGCCTGGCAGATCATCCTTTCCCACAGCGTTATCGGTGTATGTTCGTAACAAACAAATAACGCCAGGACCCCCTGGCTTCCCATGTTGTGGGCCATCTGCAGGGCCAGTGAGGTTTTTCCAATCCCTTGGGCTCCGGCTATAAGCCAGAGATCCTCAGGATAAAAACCTCCCTGCATATCTTCACTTCCACCCAGCAGCTGGTCCAGGACAGGAAATCCCGTTTGGACCGGATCAAATATGGAAGTATCTCCCCTGCCTATATAGCCAGCAACGCTTTCAGCCGCTTCATGTAGATTGAGCGGATGCGGAACTGATACCGGCAGCTGGGATACTTTTTTAGGTTTAGGCACTATCCTTCTCCTTTATTCATCACTGTTATATATCACTGCCTCAAAAATCTCTGGGTTCAATCGGTAGTAGGAAACGGATCTACCTTCTCTCCTGTTTTCTAACAGCTCAACATCCGGATTACAGACTATCTTTTCTCCCAGTGTTTTTTTAATATCACGAATATAATAACCAAAGGAGTTAACAATATCAGATGAGATTTCAACCTGCCCGAATACCTCTCGAATTATCTCTTTCCGGTTGATCCACCCATCGGTTAACTTTGTCGCCTTTTTGTTCAAGGTCATGCTCCGGGCCAGTATCTCCATTATTACTCTTCTTTTTTCTCCAAAG
>SDBS01001530.1_pt1 | contig 23491 bp, 23 predicted proteins | sample 2277091 | NCBI WGS metagenome assembly SDBS01 (sample SAMN10404972, study PRJNA504765) | marine sediment metagenome | isolation source: marine sediment core GS10_PC15, 163 cmbsf | place: Arctic Ocean: Southern Knipovich Ridge | collected 2010
AAACCAGTTTGGTTTATTATACCTAGCGTAGAATTATATCCCACTTAAAACAAAGTTTAATATTTCAAAAAAGAGTAATCGTGTCTTAATCACTAAAGTAACAGTTAAGTCAAAATATCACCAAGATCATTTGACTATCGTGTCTGTGTTTTGGGCCATATCCGCCCCCACGGTTATGGATCGCGAAATTGGTTCCAGAATGGGTAACTTGGCTGTCGAAGCGTTATTAGAAGATAAAACTAATTACATGACCGCAATTCAAGATGGCAAATTGCTGTTAGTGCCGTTTTCTGGCCCCGATGCCCCATGTCGATTATTACAAAATGATGATTTGTTGAAGTTGAGTGAAGTTTTGTCTACTTAACGGTAAATATGGAGACGCTAACTCATAAAGCAGCTAAACGTACGGTTCAACGTGATTTGCATAATCTTAAAAATTTTGGCTTGATAGTTTTGAAAGGAGGAACTAAAGGAGCTGCATGGGAAATAATTGCGCCATAATTGCGCCATTTCATTTTCTTTTTATTTCCTATAATATGCATTTTGTATATAGTATTGACTAAAAAAGCAAAATAAAGTATTTGTGGTTAGACGCTACACTATATTTTTCAATGCTACTTTTAAAGCATTATTAAACCATGGCGTATATTTGTCAGGGTTTTGTTTTAAATCATGTTTGAGTTCATCAATTTTAATCCATTGGTAATCTTGGACTTCTTCAGGGTTGAAGTTGAATTTTTGCTGTGAGGTTGTGCCGATTAACACATGATCTAATTCATGTTCGGTTAAATCACCAACTTGAGCTTGATAGTGAAAATTTCCGACAGGTTGTAAGCAAGTAGTAAAACCCATTTCTTCTTGCAGGCGTCGATTGGCTGCAGAAATAATATCTTCGCCTGGTTTGGGATGCGAGCAGCAAGTGTTGGTCCACATGCTGCCGCAATGATATTTATCTTGCTGGCGTTGTTGTAATAATAATTCCAGGTTTTTGCCCTGACCGCGGAAAATAAATACTGAGAAAGCTCGATGCAAAAGTGCTTGTTGATGCGCTGCTAGTTTTTCTTCTACGCCAATGGCTTTATCATTTTTATCTACTAAAATTACTTGATCAATATTTGGATTTGCAAATGGCGCCATGATTTCGATATCAGGAAAATGTTCTAGGACTTCGGTTGTTATATTGGCAGGAAATAATAACTTTAAATTTGGTCCGGCATCTTGAGTAAAATATAGCGGCATGCCTTGTTGTCTAAGTTCATGGATTTTTTTTATTGCAGCTATAGTTGCTGTTTGGGAATAATTTATCGGTGGTTTGGCAGCCTGCATAGTTGCATGCATTGCGACGGCATTGCTTTCTGCAGTTTGACCAAATAACGTAAAATCTTGGGTGGCAATTGCCTGTCTTAGCTGCATAAAATCTTGTCCCACTGTTTCAGGCCAGGTTGCATATAACTTGGATGTAGCAACTGTTTGTTGCATGGCTTCGCGTGAAGAAATAGGTTTGGTTGCAGTATTGATTATTAATAAACCGATGCGTAAACTCGGCCAGATATTAGGTAATGGTATCGCATAACTATCCATACCATCAGCTTGTTCGCCAGCTAGCCATGCAACAAATCCAGGCCACATAGAACGGCAGGCGCTGCCACTGCCGAAGCGCGCTAAAATAGATAATTCAGTATTAGTTAATTGCCAGTCGTATAAATTATTTATGGCTTTGATTAATGCAGCATAACCGCAGGCAGAAGAAGCTAAGCCGGCAGCAATTGGAATGTTTGTTGTGCTGGTGATTTGATAATGTATTTTTGGATTCGGGCGCAACAGATCTAGGTATTTGTCAGGTGCAGTATGGGTTTTATTGTTGATTGTTAGTTTATCTTGCTTTGCATCTATTTCGCTGATGCGGGTAAAGGCGAATTTTTCTCCTAATGACACTGATAAGCTTGAAGTAACGGGCAAATTTAAACTGACATCACGTTTGCCCCAATATTTGGCCAAAGCAATATTGACAGGGGCGACAGCACAGCCGAATTCATTTTGCTTTTCTCGTAGTTTGTTTTTTAATATTTTGTGAACTATATCATGTGGCTTCATATGATTTTCCAAGTCCAATAATGCAATCACCTAAGCCAGAGCCAGAGATTTTCGCGCCATATATTTCCTTGTGACTGCGTAACTCATAAATCATGCGTGTTAGAGTTGCATCACTTGTTCCCATGGCTTCTTGTAGACCTTGATGGATGTTCATTAGTTTACCAACTTTTGCCCAATCTTTGACATTAATGGCTTTTACTGCTGCATTGACGCAGCTATTAATTGTTGCGACTATGTTTTTAAATATTTCTGGCTGGTGTTTTTTTAGTTCGGCCACTTGTTTTATTACGGTAACAGTCGGAGTTTTATAGCCGCAATATTGCACTGTTAATGGTAGCTCATGTTTTAGTTTTTCAATATGCAATGGCTTAACTTTATAGGTAATTGTGCCGTTAAAAACACTTGCGGCAATATCTGCACCAGAGCCAACTCCTTGAACTTTTAGCATCACTTTTTTTGCTTGTTTAAAGATACGCATAGGTGAAGTTTCATGACGCAACCATTGTTCCAATACAGTAATAGTTGCTACGTTAACTGCCGCTGAAGAGCCAAAACCCTGGGTGGCGCTGAAATCAGAATTTATATCAATGTCGCAGCCCTTTTGTTTTTTATATAAATCCAATGCTGTTAACACAAATTCCCATGGGGGCTGTATTTTTATTGATTTGATTGAGCCATGATATTTGCCTAAAGCAGAAGTAATCTTAATCATGTCATCATCACGTGGAGTTAAAGTTACAGTAATATGTTTATCAATTGCTTGAACAATAGCCATACTGCCATACAACACAGCATGTTCGCCAAACAGCATTAAGCTGCCTGGAGCAGAAGCTTTATATGATTTTTGTGCCATCGTCATCTCCTTGAAGTTCTAATATATTGTAACCATATTGGTTTACGATAGCAGTAACATCGTTGTTATCATCTGGAGCTAGCATTAATATTGCGCCTGCAGTATCTCCAGCACTTGCTCCGGCGCCGCAAATTTTAGCGGTCGCATTGTGTTTTGCCAAAGCGGCAATGAATTCCTGAACTTTTTCCGGTACTACGCCAATATAAACCAGTAAATCATGATTAGCACTAATGCATCGTTGTAGCTCAGCACGATCATTGGCTGCTAATGCTGCATCAAATGCATTAGTGACATCAGCAAAATCTTGGAGCATAGCTGTTTGCTTGAAATACTTTGCCGTAGCAGTTACGCATTCGCCAGTTGATATTTTTGGCCGACCGGTGTTGGCTATTTGTAAAAGTATTTGTGGTATGTTTTTGTTGGTGATATTGCCATTCTCATACCTAACACAGCCACCACCTAGCGACATTAAAATATCCAAGCCGCTAGATTTACCATGTTGTAAATTCTCGATTTCTTGGCCGAGTTGCAAATAATCTTCTCGGCTCATATTTAGATTTAATAATTCATTTAATGCCAATAAAGTGCTGACAATCGCAGCAGCAGATGAGCCCATGCCGCAGCCAATAGGGATTTCAGAGTTCATGTTCAGCGTAAATCCTTCAGCAAAGGTTGGGTTGAACAAATCAATAATATGAGCGCAAGTATATTGCAGTAATTCCATCGGATGTTGTATTACTGCGTCCAAGGCGCACTTATTATGCTTAAATTGATTATATTGTTCTTGAATACGTAGCTTAAGTTGGCGTAGTTCTTGTAATGTCAATTTGGAGGCATAGTTGAGTTGGGGGCAGTTAAAGCTTATGTCGGTAGAGTTTGGTTGTAGCGTAGTTATAACATATTTATCTATCGCGGTTGCGATTGCCGGATTACCATATACTACTGCATGTTCTCCTGTAAGAATTAATTTGCCTGGAGCGCGAACTTGAATAGTTGGTGGCTCAGATACAGGATTCATATATACGTTTATGTTGATCTATCGCGCTGAGGCGAAACTTACCGGTTTCATGTTTGGCAATAGCTAAATGGCTGTCATCAGTCGGTAACTTGAAGTTGCAAAATTCTTCGTACTCAGCATAAGTTAATTCGTTGCGCTCGCTGAATAAATTTTGGTGCTTTTTAGTATTTAAAGCCTCTTGATATTGTTGTTGAACAATGCCGCTGAAAAACTCACCAACACAGCCTGAACCATAGCTATATAAGCCAACACGAGCATCAGTCAGATCTTCTGGGCAAGTGTCCAATAATGATAATAGGCTGATGTATAACGCAGCGCTATAACAATTGCCAGTCAACATGCCGTAATTTAGGGTGTAAGCTAAGTTTTCCCGTGCTTGCTCTTTATCCAGATCTTGCGGCGCATGTAATTTCATTAGTCTTTTGTGTGTGCTTGCTACTAGTTTGGGTACTGAGACGTGGTAACAAAAGTAATCATGATCAGTAAATTGTCGCCCGGATAATGAGCTATATTGTTCCCAGGTTTTTTCCAGGGCGCGTATATAAAGTTCACAAGAAAGTTTGCCATTTACAAATGGTGTGTCGCAATAATTTGGGCGCCAGAAATCCATGGCATCTTCAGTATAAACCCCACTTTCTGGTTCAATTGCTAAAATTCGTGGGTTTTCACTCAAGAGCATGGCAATGGCACCTGCTCCCTGAGAAGATTCACCGGTAGTATTAAAACCATAGTGGGCAATATCAGTCGCTATGACTAGAATTTTTCTAGCTTGATTGCTGCGGAGCATTGCTAAACCCATTTGCAAGGCAGCAGTACCTGCATAGCAAGCTTGTTTGCACTCAAAAGTACGGCAGTGCGGCTGCAAGTTAAGCAATTTGTGCATATAAATGCCAGCTGCTTTGGAGTAATCAATCCCAGTTTCTGTGGCAACAATAACATTATCAATCTGGTCAATATCTGTGGAACTGAGAATATCATAAGCCGCATTAGCACCCATGGTGACGATGTCTTCATCAGGAGCTGAAATGGCCATTTGTTTTTGACCTAAATTAGCATAGAATCTGTTTACATCAATATTTCTAGCTTCAGCTAAAGTTGCTAAATCTAAATAGTAATGTGGTGTGTAAAACCCAATTGCATCGATGCCAACTTTTATCATTACGAAGGCTTACCCCTTGCGTTCCAGTTTAATATGACCTTGCATTAATTCACCCTTATTTGTTAAAGCTGCTAACAATGAGAGCTCGCCGCATAATACCGTAGCAGCGGCTATAATTGCAAGTTTTCTGGCGTTAACACCAGGTTCGCGTTGCTCTATACAATCCAGTGTTTCTAGGTTTTTGCGAACGAAATCCAAGTCTTTGCCACTACCGATGGTGCCGACAATAATATTTGGTAAAGTTACGGAAAAATATAGATCCTGATTACGGACTTCGGTATAGGTAATTCCTTGCGAGCCTTCAACAATGTTAGCAGCGTCCTGGCCAGTGGCGAGGTAAAAAGCCAATAACATGTTGGCAAAATGAGCATTGGCTGTTCTAACTCCGCCAGCCAGAATTGTGCCAATCAGATTCTTTTTGATATTTAAAGCCGTAATCACCTCTGGAGTTGTATGCAAAACTTGCTCGCAAATATCTTTTGGGATGATAACTTCAGCGACTACGTATTTGCCGCGACCTAGAATCCCATTAACCGCTGAAGCTTTTTTGTCAGTGCAATAATTTCCCGAAACAGAAACATACCGCAATGGTGGATGTTTTTCTAACAGCAGCGAACTTATTTTATCTGCAGCCAGAGTCACCATGTTATGACCCGCAGCATCACCGGTGTTTAAAGCAAAGCGCAAATATAATAAATTACCAACAATTTGGTGATCAAAATCTTGGATCTTGGCGAATTTACTGCTGGCCGCAACTGTTTGCTGCAGTTCGTCTAAGGTTAATTCAGATATGACTTTATGTGCATAAGCAGCATCTGGGGCTTCTAGTAAAATTGAGCGGCTCATGCAATCCTTGATGACTGTAGTTTTAATGCCGCCGGCAAGTTTTGTGGCTTTGGCTCCGCGCTTTACTGAGGCCCATAACGGTGTTTCCAGCGTAGCTAATGGTACTTTTACTTCAGTATCGAGTTCGGAGCCGATAATTTTTATCGGCCCAACAGCTCGCATTGGAATTTCAGCACTAGTTGTTTTCATCTTTAAATCCAATATCGTAGTGGGTGCCATCGCAAAATGGCTTGTTTTTGGAAGAGCCGCAGCGACACAAAGTGCAGTGTTCTTCAGACACTTTTTGCGCTCTATTTTGATGACCAACAATTTCTATATTTCCTGTGACTTGATATGGCCCGTCTTTAGATGCCTGGACTTCGGGTTCGCGTTCTTGATCACGATGTTCTTTGCCATTTATAGAATAGCTAAGAGCACCAGAAGGGCATTTGTTGATAGTTTCAATGATTTCTTCTTTGCTAGCACCATCAGGGTCAATCCAAGGGCTGGATTGGTATTTGAATACAGATGGTAAACTATCGGAACAATATCCAGCATGGGAGCAAATGCCGCGATTATCATGAATAGTAACTTCTTTGCCGACGTAATCTTTGCGTTTATCTAAATGCCCATCGGTTTCTTTGCGTTCATTAAAATGAATTTTACCGTGAGTGCCGTCGCAAAAAGGCTTGCTCTCAGAAGCGCCGCAACGACATAATGCAGTTCCTTTAGGAGCCGAGCATTTTTTGCCATTGCAGTCAGTTAATCCTTCTACTTCTTTGGGTTCAAAATCTGTGAAATAATAAAGCGGTCCATTTGGTAATGGAATAATTTGTGGCTTATCTTTGTCTTTACTCATGATTACATCTCCTTATGTGAGTTTTTGTAGGGTCGCATCAATAAAAGCCGGTAAATCTGCCGGAGTACGACTTGAGATTAAATTGTCATCAATGACCACTTCCTGATCTAAATATTCAGCACCGGCATAGATTAAATCCTGCCTGATAGCCTTACAGCCAGTGACTTTACGTTTTTCTAGAGCTTTTGCAGTAATTAATAGTTGTGGTCCATGGCAAATGGCAAATACTGGCTTGTTTTGATCCATGAAAGCTTTAACAAATGTAACAGCAATATCATGGGATCTAAGTTTATCTGGCGCGTAACCTCCCGGAATTAATAACGCATCAAAGTCATTGGGATTCGCATCATCTAGGGTCAAATCGATATTAACTTCTGTTCCAGCTTTTTTGCCGGTTACTATATTTTTCTTTAAGCCAACATTAATAATTTCATGACCGGCCAGCTTATACGCATTTACCGGATCTGTGTATTCCGAATCTTCAAATAAATCTGCTATGATTACTGCAATTTTTGCCATGCTTTTTCTCGTCTACCAAAAGATATATTCTAACAATACTTACGAGAAATAATAAGCGATTTTTGAGAAATAAAGTATGCATTTTGATATGATTTTGAAGAGTAGGGTGCAATATGAAGTTTTAGACATCCTGATGTTAGATAAGGAGAGCGTTAATGGTGCGTAATTGCTGTCCCTTATTTGTTCTTGATGTTAATCCGCTATCCTGTGGTTGTGTTATAGTTCTGTCATGAGCGATTGTCCAGCGAGAACCATAATAAAAATTATTGCTTTATGGTTCTGTGTGTGGTACTGTCTCAGACAGAACTATAATCTAGGAAAAATATGTCATTAATAGGTAGAGAAAAAGAAACGCAGCTGCTAGAAACTTGCTTTATTTCCAAAAAGCCGGAATTTATAGCACTATATGGACGTAGAAGAGTAGGAAAGACGTTTACAATTCGCCATTTTTTTTCGAGGAAAAAGAATGCTGTTTTCTTTAATGCAACAGGTTCTAAAGATGGGCCATTAAAAGAACAGATTAATCACTTCATGGAACAGGTGGGAGATGCTTTTTTTCATGGGGTTGTTCCAAAGCCTGGTAAAAACTGGGATGAAGCTTTTAAAATTCTTACCGATGCAATACTCTCAGTTCCAAAAAATAAAAAAATTGTTCTTTTCTTGGATGAGTTTCCTTGGATGGCAACAAAAAATTCAAGATTATTGCAGAATATAGATTATTATTGGAATCAACATTGGTCTAGAGACGACAGAATTAAATTAATCATTTGTGGCTCTTCTGCTTCATGGATTATTGATAAGATTGTTCATAATAAAGGCGGCTTATATAATCGTGTTACACAGACAATTCACCTGGAGCCATTTAATCTTAGAGATACCAAACGATTTTTGAATAAATCCGGAATCAAGCTAACTAATAAACAGATTGTCCAAATATATATGGTTATAGGTGGAATTCCTTATTATTTATCTAAAATTAAAAAAGGTCTTTCTGCAATTCAATCTATCGAGGATCTTGCGTTTAGTAAAAACAGTTTTTTACTTGATGAATTCGATAAGTTATTTTCGTCTTTATTTGATGAAGATGAGGCTTATATTGATATAGTTAGAGCTATAGCTTCTTCTCACTACGGCATTAGACAGGAAGAATTGTTTGATAATTTAGAAAAAACCACAAAAGGCAGTGGTGGGTTGGGTAAATTGAAAGCTCTTGAAAAATCTGATTTTATAATAAGTTTTAAGCCTCATTTTCATAAGAAGAAAGGTATTTATTATAAGGTGATTGATGAGTATACGCTGTTTTACTTTAACTGGATCGAGCCGATCAAAGAAACATTATTAAAAAAAGGGTTACGTGCAGGGTATTGGGAACAGACAAAAACCAAGCCTGCATGGCGGAGTTGGTCTGGTTATGCTTTTGAATCAATTTGTTATAAGCATTTAGCGCAAGTTGGGGATGCTTTAAAACTAAGCCCAACTGCGATACCAAATACTTGGAGTTATACCCCAAGAAAAGGTTCAAAAGAGCAGGGAGCACAAATAGACTTATTATTTGACCGAGATGATGATGTAATAACCATTTGTGAGATAAAATATACTGATAAGCCGTTTGTTATAGACAAACAATATGCAAATAATTTGCTAAATAAGGTTAATGTTTTTAAGAAAAAAACAAAGACTGCTAAGCAAATTTTTATTTCTATGATTTCAGCAAATGGCATTAAGCCGACGATGTATTCTGAGGAACTAATCTCCGGAGTGGTTGCTTTGGATGATTTATTTTTGGAGTAGGGTTCTTGGGAGAGGCTTCAAAGTGAATAAAAAAATTTATACGGTTATTTGTGTGTCAATAGCAGCAAGTTTGTTTTTGCTTAATATAACCTATGCAGCAAATGCTCCTGTCAATGCTGCCGCAACTGCGGTTGCCGGTGGTATTACAGCAGCGGTGATATCTAATACAAAAAACGGCGACAGTTCAGCGTCTGGTGATGAACTTGATAAAAAGTTACAAAGCATATTAGATAAATATCGTAAAGAATATAACGTCCCGGGTTTATCAATGAGTGTCAGTTTAAGTCCCGATTCACGTACTCGAAGTTACGTGAGCGGCACAACTAAACTAAATGGCTCGCAGCCTCTTAATTCCGATACCATATTCCAGATAGGCAGTAATACTAAAGCCTTTACTTCTGCAATCATTTTACAATTAGAAGCCGAGGGCAAGTCTATTATCCCTAAAAAATGATTACTCTGGCAATTATAAGCAGGATATATTTGCCATACTAGAGAGCAGATAATGGTTACTCTGCGCATTATAATTAGAGCATTGTCAGCAGGGTAATAAATAAATTTGTGCTGTTCTGCGTATTATGATATTATTATATTCAGCAGACTGAATAATTAAGGGTTTTTATTATGGAAATTGTAAGCCGACAAGAAGAGACGCAAATCTTACAGCAGATGCTTGATTCAGACATGCCTGAATTTCTAGCTTTGTACGGACGGCGTCGTGTTGGTAAAACTTTCTTAATCAAGCGTTTTTTCGAAGATAGGGATATTATTTTCTTTAATGTTATCGGATCTAAAGATGGAGCAATGCGCGAACAAATCAGTCATTTTACAAAGCGTATGGCTGAAACTTTTTATGATGGTTTAAGTGTTACTCCAGGGAAGAACTGGGATGAAACTTTTGATAAGTTAACTCGGGCCATGAATAACCAAGTCTCTAAAGACAAAAAAATTGTTTTGTTTTTTGATGAACTACCTTGGATGGCAACAAAAAAATCCCGTTTATTACAAAGCCTAGATTATTACTGGAATCAGTATTGGTCTGATGATTCCCGCATTAAACTAGTTGTATGTGGATCTTCTGCGTCCTGGATATTAAATAAAATTATAAGAAATAAAGGAGGCCTATATAATAGAATTACAAGAGAGATTCATTTAGAACCATTCAATCTGCCTGAGACAAAGGAATACCTTGGGAACATGGGCATTAAACTTAACAACAAGCAAATATTGTTATTATACATGGTGACGGGAGGAATTCCTTATTACCTTAATCGCGCTGAAAAAGGCTTTACTGCAATGCAGTTAATAGAAAAAATGGCTTTTAGCAGAAGGGCTTTTTTATTGGAGGAATTCACAAAGCTTTTTGGGGCATTATTTGATGACGATAATATTTATTCAGAGATAGTCAGGATAATAGCCAAACATCGTTATGGTATTGGGCAGCAACAGTTATTAGAAAAACTTGGTACACATGCCAAAGGTGGGTTTTGCGCTAAAAAACTACAGGAACTTGAAGAATCTGGCTTTATTATGAGCTTTATGCCTCTCTATCATAAGAAGAAGGGTATTTATTACCGAATAGTAGATGAATACACCTTGTTCTACTTAAAATGGATTGAGCCAATAAAAGGAAGCTTACAAAAACAGGCCTTAAGTAAAGGAAATTGGCAAGGTATGCAGAATACTCCAGAGTGGAATAACTGGCTTGGCTACGCTTTCGAAGCTGTTTGTTATAAGCATCTACCAGCAATTAGAGCAAAACTACAAATTAGCCCAACGGCAATCGCTGATACATGGCGGTATGTGCCGAGAAAGCATTCGGAGGAACGTGGCGCACAAATCGATTTGTTATTTGATAGGAAAGATGATGCAATTACACTCTGTGAAATCAAACACAGTGATCGGCCTTACGTTATTACTAAAGACTATATAGATGTACTAAAGCGTAAAATGACCGTTTTCCAAAAGCAAACCAGAACGAAAAAACAGTTATTTATTGCTATAATTGCTGCAATGGGGCTTAAAAATAATTATTATGCTGAGGATATATGCAGTGGATTGGTAACTTTAGATGACTTATTCGAGGAGTAGGCAATAATGAAAATAATAATAATAATTTTAGCATTAATAGCTACTTGCACGGCCAATGCGGCTTTTACAAAATTTAGTCCTGACGCGGAATACCAAGTGTGTTTTACGCCAGGCAGTAATTGCACACAATAAGATCATGCACTTCGATAAATGCACGGTATCCACTGGCTCATTTAATTTTACTAAAAGTGCCCAAAAACGTAATGCAGAAAATGTTTTGATCATCAAAGATTGTAAGCTTGCTCAAACATATAGAGATAATTGGATTAGGCGTCAGCGGGTGTCAAAAAAATGGGAAGAGTGAGTTCATTATGAGAATCATATGCACAAAAAAATTATTATTGCTACTGCGATAATGTTAGGCTTTTATTTGATAAAAAAAGAGGAGATTTAATGAGATATATAACTGATATCATAATAGCATAGAACAACTTTGTAATGATAACCAAACAAGAAAATTTAGAAAATAAGCCATCAACTTTTACATTGTCGCTATTAATTGCATTAGGAGCTGTAGCCGCTGTTTTATTTACTCCCGCTATTCCTGCAATTAAAGAGCAGTTTAATATCACATCGGGAATGGTACAATGGACTGTAAGTATTTTTCTTTTGGGCTATGCTGGTGGACAAATAATTTACGGTCCAATTGCAAATAGAATTGGTAGAAAGCCAACAATATATCTTGCAAGCATTGTTGGTATTTTGGGCTCATTGTTTTGTGCAATGGCTGGACATGTAGATAATTTCTATTTGCTCGTTGCGGCAAGATTTATTATGGCAATAGGAACAAGCGTCGGATTAGTGCTAACGCTAACTATTATTAATGATGTTTATAATCATGAACAATCAAGGAAAGTTATTGCCTCAGTAACTTTAGCATTTGCTATTTTCCCTGGTATAGCAGTCTTTGTTGGTGGTTTTTTGGTTAATCATTTCGCCTGGGAAAGTTGTTTTTATGTTACTGCAGCTTACAACTTTTTTATTTTGCTTTTATGCGTATTTTTACCTGAAACAAGTTCTAGTATAGATTTGAATGCCTTGAAGCCAGGAGCTATTTTATATCGCTATTATAAAACCTCCAAAAACCTAGGGCTAATTAGTTATGCCAGCATGTGGGGGCTATGTACTGCTATAATTTATGTATTTGCTGCATCAGCACCCATTATATGTATATCAATAATGGGTGTATCGCCTGCTAAATTTGGTGTATTTAATTTATTTACTTCTACAGGATATATCATTGGAATCATGCTTGCCAAAGGAATAAGTAGTTATATTCCTAGCAGGAAGGTAATGTTTTTAGGGTTGTTATTAATGACGGCGGGTTGTTTGGTTTTACTATTTTATTCAAGCTTCTTTACGCTGAATATTTGGGAGCTCTTTATTTCGGCATTTATTATTTTTGTTGGGATGCCAATGGCGTTTACTAATGCATCGGTTCTTGCTACAAAAAATGTTTCTGATAAAGCAACAGGTTCATCAGAGCATATAATGCCCGAGGTTTTTTTGGTCATTACCTTTATGATATGGTCTTTATTTTATTTGACACGTAGCATTGTTGAGTAAGACTACTTCGTTAATCAAATCAACTCAAATCCAATTATGTTAGCCGACCATGAATAATCCATATTTCGTCATGCTGGACTTGCCTGTCATGAGCTTGTCGAATGGAACCGGCATCCAGAAAAATTAAAAGTTAAAATAGGGATAATAGACAAAAAGAGGATGGTTTTTTAGGCTAAAAAACAAAAAAGCATATCAATTTTACGGCACACCACAAATCATCTTATTTCTCTGTTATCAGCTCAAACAAAGAAGCATTGAGGCTGGTAGAAAAAATAGAAAACACTCGCAAACAACGGGGATATTCTTTGGTTGCATATAAGTAATCAGTTTCGAGTATAACTAGAGAATATGACTACAAAATGCAACTAGAACTATTGATGCAAGAAGTTTATTTTCAGTAGTTAATGATTATTCATATTAATCATTAAGTAAATTAAACGAACTTTTTATTTACATATCGTATCGTTTTGTGATACCATTTGTGTATGAAAAGTTCAGGGATCAATTTGTCAGCATTTATCGATAACCTTCAAAGCGAAGGACGTTATGTTTTTTTAAGAAGTGAGGCCTTAAGTGTCTTAAATGTGTCTGGTGATTCTTTCAAATTAGCTATGCATCGTTTAGCAAAACAAAATAGAGCTAAACATATCCGATCTGATTTTTACGTAATAGTTCCATTGGAATATAAAAATGTTGGTTGTATCCCCTCATCATGGTTTATCGATGAGTTTATGAGCTATATGCAAGCAAATTACTATGTTGGCATTTTAACTGCTGCATCTTTGCATGGAGCTGCTCATCAACAACCGATGGTTTTTCAAATAATTAGCGATAAAATGATTAGACCTATTAGAGTAGGGCGGGTGCGATTAGAATTTCATTATAAGAAAATAATTAATGATGATTTTAGTCGTTTGTTAAAAACCGAAACAGGAACGATGCGAGTATCTACTCCTGAAATGACAATTGTTGATATAGTGAGATATATGAATGCAGCTGGGCAAATTAATAATGCATCTACAATTTTGTATGAGCTAAAAGATAAAATAAACATACAAAACTTATTCAATTATGTTGACAGAGGTTACGTTGAGACATCTATCATACAGAGACTGGGGTATTTGCTTGAATACTTAAAACTTGGTTTCGATTTAACAAAGTTAGCAGAAGTAGTATCAGCAAGTAAACCGAATTATAGAGAACTAGTTGTTGGGAATAAAACGCCTATCATTAAATATGATAAAAAGTGGCGAATTTTAGTTAACGAAATAGTGGAGCCAGATGTATGATACCAAGAGCAGCAATAACAGCATGGAGTAAATTTGCTCCATGGCCTAGTAGAGACCAAATAGAACATGATCTTGTATTGTCGCGTGCAATATGTGATCTATATAGTCATCCTTTGGTTAGTAAAGAGTTGTCTTTCAGGGGAGGTACTGCCTTACACAAATTGTTTTTTGAAGAGGCGGGACGGTTTAGTGAGGATTTAGACTTTGTCCAAGTAACTGCTCAACCAATAGGCGAAGTTATTAATGCAGTTAGGGATTGTCTTGATGAATGGCTCGGTAAACCGAGCTGGAAACAAAACAAAGGGCGATTTGTGCTGAATTACCATTTTGAAACCGAAACTATACCCAGCGTTATACGTAAAGTAAAAGTCGAGATTAATACACGAGAACACTTTAGTGTACAAAAGCATATTTATAAAGAATTAAAAGTTCAAAACTCATGGTATTCTGGTAATGCTAAAGTGCTTACGTACACTCCTGAAGAATTATTAGGCACAAAGTTACGGGCATTATATCAGAGAAAAAAAGGAAGAGACTTGTATGACTTGTGGTATGCAAATCGGGAGTTAAAACTAGATATTTTTGAAGTAATTAATATATTTAATCATTATGTCGGTTTTGCTGGTAAAAAAATCTCACGTGCTGAATTTGAGGCTAATATATTCAATAAAAAATCCGATAAAGTTTTTACAAGCGATATCATGCCGCTACTATCTGCAGATCATGCTGAAGAATATAATTTTGACGAAGCGTTAAAATTGGTTCAGAACAAATATATCACAAAATTATCCGGGGACGCTTGGAAGAAGCCGAATGATGAAGCTTAATTATAATAATATAATTATTGAGGAGAAATAAAACAATGACTGTTCAACATGATTTATTAAATTCGCCAAAATGTAAAATTGCAGATGAGCTTGCAAAATGAGCATAGTTAATTATGTTGCCGTTTTAGGTGCTGCTGCGTGGCTTCCTCAAATTCTCCAATGGATATATAGTTGGATAGTCAAGCCTACTGTCACAATTTTTCCTGACAGAGCGGTTGGAATTGGGTATGCAGCGTATGGACCTATTTTTAATGTGAAATTATCAATTGATATAGATAAGAAAGATAGAGTAATTGATTTTCTAAAAGTTGAGCTTAGCCATGAAAGTGGAACTAAGCATATTTTTGAATGGGCTATCATGATGGAAGCGATTGGCACAGTCAAAAACAATAAAATTGGAGATCAGATAATACAACGTGATAACATTCCCATTTGCATAAAACTTAACTTGGCGTCTTTATTTGAAAGAACGTTTCAATTTCTTGATGAAAAACTTACTGGAGAAAATAAAAATCACATAACCCAGTTATTGGAAAAATGTAGTTCTTTAGAGATGTCATTACCTGGCATGTTGGATCGTTTTTTAAAATCTGATGAAGTAAAAGATTATCTAGCAAGGACAAAATCAAATTTATATTGGCAAGCTGGTAGTTATACTGTGAAATTTTATGTTCATTCCACAAAAAAAATAAAACAAAATATCATTAAGTATAAATTTGAATTGACTCAATATGATATTGAACAGATTAAGCAGAACCTTGAAGCAATAGAACATATTTTTGAAGCAAAGCCATGCCGTTGGAGCTGGATTTATCCTTCTTTAACTAAGATGTTGTGATTATCGCTTATAAAGCATAACGCGGTGAGAATAAAAGCAAAACTCAACCCGTGATATGAAAGAATGTGCCTTCGCGGAGAATGTGGTTTCTCCTGCGTAACATTTAATTATATTAAAATACCTAAATGTGACACTTAGTTTTGAAACCGCCATTGCCTGAATTTAATAACACAATTCTTGCGATTTTGTATTAGCAGCGCGATAATATGAGTAAAATAAATTAAGGACAACGATCATGACTACAAGCAAAACTTTATCTTATATCTCAAATAATAAATTGTATCTAGCTATCAGCCTTGTCAGCTTAGCTTTGTTTGGTTATGACTTGTGGATTAGTATTCAGTTGAGCTATAGCATGGGCACAGCCGAAATTTTCTCCAATCTTATGTATTCTTCAGGGCAAATCAACTTCATGCAATTGCCATCCTACGCTTTTTGGCTTGCGGCTTTTTGGGCAGGTATCCGACGCTGGTATTGGTTTTCCGTACTGTTGCTGATTTTCTCTCCATTGATTGTATATGGTGTTATTGATAATCTCATGTTGTTAAAAATATTAGCAGCTCAAATGACTGCTCTGATTCATTATTCAAGCGCCATATGGTTTCTTTCTATCTCAGCGGGTTTAAAGACATTGCTGCTGTTATTAGCTTTGTGGTTATTCTTGTCTCAGTTGCGTGCTAAAATTGCCGCCTTCAAAAAAACTAAAAAGCCGGCCAAAACAATCACTACAAACCCGATTTTAATTGCTATTGGTTCGCTTGGAGTTTTGTTATTAGTCGCGCAGATGGCTACTAGTCTCGGTATCAGCAAAGAGATGGCATATACTTTGCCGGCAATCATTCAATATTGCGTTGTATCGTCGTCTTTGTTGTTATGGATTGGAGTGATATTCGGTGGTTTCAAGCATTGGAAACCTGCTTTAGAATTAGTGTTGTTGTTATCCCCATTACTATTTATTACCAGTTTGATAGCTTTGGGTATTATTACTGATCCAACGTCATTATTAATAAAAGCGATTGGCGTGATGCAACTAGTGTTAATTGCACTGACTGTTATTACCATACCATGCATACGGAAAAAGTAGCTAAATTTATTTACTCAATTGCTCATGAATGGCTTTGCGAAATCCCATGGGATTAGCAACAAAGGGAAAAGGTTCTTTATGACCACCGGAGCCGCTGATGGTGATCGTACCATAATGTAATAATCTACCAAGAAGGTGGCGTGTGACATAAACGCTTTCAACTTTAGTTAAGAATATTTCTATGGCCTTATGGCGTAGTAAACCCGTTTGCATTAATACTCGTTTATTTGTTACGGCATACTCGGTGGCGAAATAACGTGTCAGCGCTTTCAAAGAATGGATAAACGTTATGAACAAAGCAACCAGGCCTAGCCACACGTATATGGGCATAGTAAACAAAACTACTGTAAAAAAGCTCCAGCGGGAACAAAATATAAAGATAAAAAGCGTAATTAACGCCCAGATCGCAGCAGAAGTAAAAATAATCCAATGTAGTCTGGTGTGAAATAAAATTTGTTCACTTGGTAGTAAAGTTTTTTTACTGTAACTCATGATTGCTCCTTTGTTTGCACATCAACTTCTAGGTGGTCTACATGACGTAAACCTCGTGGCAGTTTGTTCCCACGACGGCCACGTTCCCCCTGGTAATATACAAGGTCATTTGGTTTTAAGGTTAAATGTCTTTTGCCTGCGTATAAAGTCAGGCTGCTGTTCTCATTTAATATAGTGAAGTCTAGCATATATTCTTCACGCGTTGCTACTCGACTTGACGGAATATTAATAATTTTGTTGCCTTTGCCGCGAGGCAAGATGGGCAATATCGCTACTGGAAATAATAATAATCGACCTTCATTGGTTACTGCAGCAAGATATTGGGTTTCAATATTTTCTATTGGTTGTGGTGGCAGTGCTTGTGCTCCACGTGGAAGAGTTAATAATGCTTTACCTGCACGATTCTTTGTAAAGAAATCAGATAGCTTAGCAATAAAGCCATAGCCGGCATCAGAAGCTATCAGATAATATTGTTCCGGATCACCAATGATCACGCTATTAAAAGTTGCCCCGGGCGGTGGATTAAAAAATCCTGTTAATGGTTCACCTTGACCACGGGCCGAAGGTAATTTATGTGCCGGCAAGGAATAGCTTCTGCCAGTTGAATCTATAGTTGTTACTATCTGATTACTACGGCCTTTAACTGCGGCTTGGAAGCTATCGCCAGATTTGTAGCTTAAAACAGATGGGTCAACTTCATGGCCTTTGGCTGCGCGGATCCAGCCTTTGCTAGATAACACTACAGTAATAGATTCAGTTGGCAAAATAGCTTCTTCGCGCATAACTTTAGCTTCTTGACGTTCTACAATAGGAGAGTTGCGTTCATCGCCATATTTCTTGGCATCATGGATTAATTCTTTACGCATTAAAGCTTTTAGCTTTTTAGGTGAGTTTAGAATTTGCTCTAGGGTATCGCGTTCTTTTGCCAGCTCTTCTTGCTCAGCCCGAATCTTCATTTCTTCCAGCTTGGCTAAATGGCGGAGTTTTATGTCTAAAATTGCATCAGCTTGCTTATCAGATAAATTAAAGCGCTCCATCAAGACTGGTTTTGGGTGATCTTCAGCACGGATAATCGCAATGATCTCATCTATATTAAGATAGGCAATCATCAAGCCGTCTAAAATATGCAATCTTTCCAGAACTTTATCTAAACGATATTGCAATCTGCGGCGAATGGTATTAGTTCGATATTGCAACCATTCTGTCAATATAATATGAAGGTTTTTAACCTGGGGGCGGCCATCGATGCCAATCATGTTAAGATTGACGCGATAGCTGCGCTCCAGCTCAGTAGACGCAAATAAGTGTGACATCAAGCCGTCAATGTCAATGCGATTGGAACGTGGCACGATAACAATGCGACACGGACATTCATGATCAGATTCATCGCGAATATCAACGACCATAGGTAATTTTTTCGCCAGCATTTGCGCGGCTATTTGTTCTTGAATTTTGGCGCCTGATACTTGATGCGGTAAGGCGGTAATCACGATTTCACCATCTTCGATATCATATGTCGCGCGCATTTTGATGGAACCATTACCCGAGCTGTACATGGCATGTAAATCAGCTTTAGGCGTCACAATTTCTGCAGTAGTGGGATAATCCGGACCTTGAATATGTGTCAGCAAATCTTCGAGGCTTGCTTGCGGATTGTCCAATAAATGTACACAAGCATTAATAACTTCACGCAAATTATGGGATGGAATGTCGGTGGACATACCAACAGCAATTCCGGCTGCGCCATTTAATAAAATATTGGGCACGCGCGCCGGTAATAACTTTGGTTCATCTAAAGTGCCGTCAAAATTCGGCTCCCAGTCTACCGTGCCATCACCTAATTCTTTGAGTAATAACTCGGCATAAGCGGTCATGCGCGATTCGGTATAACGCATAGCGGCAAATGATTTGGGATCATCGGCAGAACCCCAGTTGCCTTGACCATCAATCAGCGGATAACGATAGGCAAATGGTTGCGCCATCAACACCATAGCTTCATAACAGGCTGCATCTCCATGTGGATGATATTTACCTAAAACGTCACCAACGGTCCGAGCTGATTTTTTAAACTTCGATGTAGCTTTAAGTCCAAGCTCTGACATGGCATAGACGATACGCCGCTGCACGGGTTTTAACCCATCACTAATATTTGGCAAAGCGCGATCCAAAATGACGTACATCGAATAATCGAGATAGGCCTTTTCGGCAAAAGCTCGTAATGGCTGTTGCTCAGTATTATTATTTAAATCTAAATCTGTTTGTTCCATAGATGCTATTATCGCTAATTTACTCAATTATGCCAAAGATAATTTCAAAAATTCATGCTATAATATTTAGTGTTACTAAACAATAGCAGGGGGGCGTTATGCAAAATAAAACAATTTTTCAATGGATTTTATCAGCTATTCTTCTTTTGGTCAGCGTGAGTGTTTTTGCTACAGTTGATCAGCAATGTTTACAAAAAGCTTATGACAGGATGGGAAATGCCTGGTATATTGGTAAGTGTAAAGTTGCTACTGACGGGCCTTGGAATGACGGAAAACATACTTACGGTTTTGTTATTCTATTTTATGACCGTACATTTGGCGCAGGATATGCTTGTACGAAGGATTTAGACTGTCCATATAACTGTCACCCAGCCACTGTAACATCTTGCAGTGAGCAGCAAGGCGGTATCTTAAATGGCAGTATTAAGATAACCATGACTTGTCCGGCATTTAATTCTTTAACGATAGTGGTACCACCAGTTCCTTCCGGAGCAGAGCGGACACAGTGGATGATATATGATCTTCATGGTTTGTCCAGTGGGATGTCGCCAAGTCAGGGTGATGGTTTTTTTCAATTTACACCTGTGAATAGGATGTCCAGATAAGCAAACATTACAAGAAAAAATCGCAATTTTCTTAAATTATGATGAAGCACGCTTTGATGTGGTCATGCAAACTAACACCAAGGCTCCTTTTTATCTGTCGCAGCTTATGAAGTCTCAAAAGCTGCATTGTCGATGCTCACTTTTTAAATGCTGCTAACACATATCCATAGGGTCAATATCTAACGACCAACGGACTTTGTTAGCTGCTTTGTTATTTATAATATTGGTTATTAATCTGTTTAAAAAATTATGTAGGTCGGCACGAGATTCACTGTTGATTAATAATTGCGCGCGATAAAAACCGGCTTTACGTTGCATTGGTGCGGCAATTGGTCCTAACAGATTTACCGATTTTGGCGGATTATTTTCATCTCGAACTTGTGTTAGGAATTGCATCGTAGGAGTTTTTTGTTTGGCTTCAGCCCTTAATAACGCAAAATAACTATAAGGCGGCAAGACCGTTGTTTGGCGTTCTTCCAGTATTTGCTCAACAAAGCTGTGATAGCCATTCTGGATTAAAGTTTGCAATAATTGATGATGCGGATTATGGGTTTGAATATAGACTGCAGCAGGTTTTTCTGCACGACCAGCGCGACCGGCAACCTGAATTATTAATTGGGCAAGATGCTCGCTAGCACGAAAATCCGAACTTAATAAACCACTATCGGCATTTAAAATTGCTGCCATAGTAATATTGGGAAAATGATGGCCCTTGGCTAGCATTTGGGTGCCGACTAGAATTTGGTATTGATTGCTATGAATATCTTCAACAATTTGCTGAAAAGAGTTCTTGCGTGAAGTTGTATCTTTATCGATGCGGATTGCAGTAAATTCGGGGAATAGTTGTAATAAAGCTTCTTCGACTTTTTCGGTGCCGGCGCCAATGGCAAATACTTGTTCACTGTTGCACTGCGGACAAGTTGTATATACGGATTTGGTGGCGGAGCAATGGTGACAATGCAGATATCTGGGGCTTTGATGCAAAGTCATTTTAGCATCACAGCGTTCACATTCTGCTGTCCAGCCGCAATTATGACATAGTAATACTGGAGCATAACCACGGCGATTGAGAAATAATAATACTTGGCCTTGTTGTTCTAAATGTTGGCGAATTTTCAGGATCAATTCAGCTGCAAGGCCGCCGGTAGTTTTTTGTTTCCTTAGGTCAATTAAGTGCAATGGCGGGTGGGTAGAGTTACCGACTCTTTCTGGCAAGCTAAGGTTTTTATAAAGATTTTTTTGTACATTATATATACTTTCAATAGATGGTGTTGCCGAACCAAGCACAATGGGGATATCTTCCAGTTTGCTGCGCATCACTGCAACATCGCGCGCGGAATATTTTAGGCTTGATTGCTGCTTGAAAGATAAATCATGTTCTTCATCGATGATGATAATTCCCGGTCGAGCCATGGGGGTAAAAATCGCCGAACGAGTCCCGATAATGATTTTAGCTTCACCTTGTTGTGCTAGGAGCCAGGCATTTAAGCGTTCGCGTTCAGTTAATTTGGAATGTAATACTGCAATATCAATACCGAAACGCTGTTGAAATCGAGATACAGTTTGGGGCGTTAGGCCAATTTCTGGCACTAGAACTAATGCTTGTTTATCTCTGGCTATTACTTTCTCTATGGTCTGTAAATAGACTTCGGTTTTGCCGCTGCCGGTTACGCCATCTAATAAAAATACTTGAAAGTTTTGGGCGGCGTTAATAGCTGTAACTGCTGCTTGCTGATCAGAATTGAGTTTTATGGCTTTATCTCGTGTCTCTGATATTTCCGGCTTATATTTGCGTAGTGCTGCTTCATTGCCTTGACGTAAAAGTTTCGGAAAAGCATTGGCCATCACATCGCCAATTGGATGGTGATAATAACTGCTAATCCAAGTCATTAAATCCATTAATGTTTGAGGTAGTAAAGGTTCTGTATCTAAAATAGCTATAGCAGGTTTTAATTTACTATGATTTATTTGAGATTCTGTGCTTGTAGACAATAAAATACCGGTGATTTCTCTCTTGCCAAAAGGAATTCGAACTCGCATGCCTGGTTGTAGCGCCTTTGTTGCAACATCCTCTGGCAGTAAGTAATCAAAACAATGATACAAAGGTGATGGAACTGCAATATGTAAAATAGTGCCGGTATTTTTCATGCTGGTAATTATGCGGATTTTTTTTCCATTTGACCACCGCTATTTTTTTGTTAAACTAGCTTCATGATACCTACCTCAATATTAAAATTATTTGGACGGTCACCAATAAGTCCGTTAAAAAAACATATGTCCAAAGTTCATGAATGTGCAGAAGAGCTATTGGATTTTTTTAAAGCGGCTTTTGCCAATGACTGGGATAAAGCTGAACAAGTTCAGCAGAAAATCGCAACTTTGGAACACGAGGCCGATGATATCAAGCACGATATTCGGGTGCATATGCCAAAAAGCATATTTTTGCCGGTGTCACGTAGTGATTTATTGGACTTATTATCTGCGCAAGATCGAGTTGCCAATAAGAGTAAGGATATTGCGGGCGTGATTTTAGGAAGGCAGATGCAATTTCCGAAACAACTTCAAGCTGATTTTCTTATCTATATTGAGCGCTCCATTGCTGCCGCAACTCAAGCTAATGATGCCATCAGCGAACTAGACGAATTGCTCGAAAGCGGTTTTCGCGGCAGCGAAGTAACCATCGTCGAAGCAATGCTGGAAAAACTAGATAACATTGAAAGTGAAACTGATGAGTTGCAAATTCTGATTCGGCGTAAATTATTTTCATTAGAAAAAGATTTATCACCAGTACATGTAATGTTTTTATATAAAATCATCGAATGGATTGGTGACCTTTCGGATAAAGCTCAGCATGCCGGTGGGCGGTTACAGTTATTATTGGCGAGATAGGAGTATAAGTGGCGATAGAACACGCAATCATATTATTAATTTCTGCATGTGTTTTTGGTCTGTTCATGACCTGGAGTGTTGGCGCTAATGATTTAGCCAACATCATGAGCACCACTATGGGCTCCAAAGCCATCACCGTAAAACAAGCTATTATTGTGGCAGTTATCTTTGAAATTGCTGGCGCGGTAATCGGCGGCGGTAGTGTGGCGCAAACAGTCCAGCACGGTATTATTAATGCTAACGCAGTCAACGCTTCGCCTCAGATTTTAATATATGGTATGTTGGCGGTATTGCTGGCAAGCGCAACTTGGATGACTTTGGCAAGCTATCTGGGCATGCCGGTCTCAATAACCAATGCTATTATTGGCTCTATGGTAGGCTTTGGCTTATTGGTGCTTGGTGTGCATGCTGTTCACTGGCAGACG
>SDBS01001531.1_pt1 | contig 23488 bp, 21 predicted proteins | sample 2277091 | NCBI WGS metagenome assembly SDBS01 (sample SAMN10404972, study PRJNA504765) | marine sediment metagenome | isolation source: marine sediment core GS10_PC15, 163 cmbsf | place: Arctic Ocean: Southern Knipovich Ridge | collected 2010
ACCGGCAGGGATACCAAATAGATTTATTGTTGATGTCGATGGTGATGAGTTCCAGGTAAAGGTGACGCCGGTGGGTGTAGAGGTAGAAGAAGGCGATCAGTCTGGTCTCCCGAAGGAAATGCCAGAGGGAACAGTCGTTGCTCCTCTTCAAGGCCTCCTGCTTGAAATAAAGGTGAAGCAAGGAGATATTGTCAAGAAAGGCGATACTGTTATCATTCTTGAAGCAATGAAAATGCAGACAGAAGTTCATGCTGATCATGATGGTGAGGTCAAAGAGATATATGTGGCCAAAGGTGACACTGTTAATATCGGTGATGGTCTACTAGTCATCCAGCAAAACCAAGAATAGAGAAGAAAAACTAAAAACAATCTAATGAAAAACCTGCTCAGAAAGTGATGATAGAAGAAGTAATAAACGACTAAGATTTAAGAAGCATCGGTGTTTTATGTAGTTATCCGGTCACAGAGATACTAGGTGCTACTAGTTTTGAATTGCTTGGGTCTAGTGTGGGTTTCCGGTTTGTTTCGATTCTCTGGTATTTGGGCTTAAAGTATTTGTTCTTGATATTCGGAGGTCTTATGCTTAAAAAGATTCTCGTTGCCAATCGTTCGGAGATCGCTATTCGAGTGATGAGGGCATGCCGTGAACTCGGAGTTAAAAGTGTTGCAGTCTATTCTGATGCCGATCAGGGTGCTCTTCATAGTAAATATGCCGATGAAAGCTACTATATAGGTGAATCTCCTCCGCACAAAAGCTATCTTGATATAGATAAGATCATATCGGTAGCCAAGGAATCAGGAGCTGACGGGATCCATCCTGGTTATGGCTTCCTGGCTGAGAACCCTACCTTTGCAGCTCGCTGTGAGAAAGAGGGCATAAAGTTTATTGGCCCGCGGAGTGAAGCAATCGAGCTTATGGGAAATAAAGTAGTTGCCCGGTCGATAGTCCAAAAAGCAGGTGTTCTGGTTGTTCCCGGCAGCGAAGGAGAGATAACTGATCAAAGAGAAGCCAAAAAGGTCGCGTTAAGTATTGGCTACCCGGTAATGGTGAAAGCAGCCGGCGGCGGCGGCGGAATAGGCATGAAGATCGTTGATAGTGAAAAAGATCTAGCCAATGCGGTTGATACGACCAGGAGTCTGGCTAAATCTGCCTTCGGTCACGGTGGTGTGTTTTTAGAAAAGTATTTAAACGAACCCCGTCACATCGAGATACAGATCCTGGCTGATGAGAGTGGTAATACTGTCTACGTCGGGGAAAGAGAATGCTCAATCCAGAGAAGACACCAGAAGCTAATCGAAGAATCTCCATCACCGGCCATAGACGAAGAGCTTAGAAAAAAAATGGGAGATGTAGCTGTTAAGGCAGCTAAGGCGATTAATTATGCGAACGCCGGTACGGTCGAGTTCATTTTCGGAGAGAATACGTTCTACTTTCTTGAAATGAACACGAGGATCCAGGTCGAGCATCCCGTCACAGAAATGGTCACTGGTCTGGATCTTGTTAAAGAACAGATCAGGATTGCTTCCGGGCTAAACCTGGATATCAGTCAGGCAGATATCAAGCAGCAGGGTTGGGCAATTGAATGCCGGATAAATGCGGAGGATCCGCTGGATAACTTTGCACCTTCATCCGGAAGACTCAGGGGATATCGATCACCGGGTGGAACGGGTGTTAGGGTAGACAGCGGAGTACACTCTATGTATACGATTCCTTCTTTCTATGACCCGATGATCTCAAAACTTGTTGTCCACGGGCGTGATCGGGACGAAGCAATTGATAGGATGAAGAGAGCGCTCTATGAGTATGTAATAGTCGGAGTAACGACTAATATACCCTTCCATCAAGCTGTAATGGATGATCCAGTATTCCGGGCAGGAGAACTTTCCACACATTTCATCGATCAGCAGACGCATCTTACAGACAAGATACGGAAGATCGTTGAAGATAGGGGATCACTCAAGGATAAACTTGGTGATATCTTTAAACTAGATAAAAGAACTGCTGCTGCTTCTGCAGCTGTTAATACGTATCTAACACATATAGAAGAATAATCTATGCAGGAGTAGGTAAAACATGTCAGAAAAGTTCGATTGTATTATTATTGGAGCCGGTCCCGCCGGAATCTTCACTGCGCTAGAGCTGGTTAAAAAAGACAGCTTGAAAGTCCTCCTAATTGAAAAAGGCAAAGACCTAGAAAAAAGAGATCGTCGTTTTACGAACTCAGGTTGGGGCGGTTCGGGTTCATTTAGTGATGGAAAACTTATTTTATCCAGCGAAGTAGGTGGTTGGTTATCAGAATACATTTCACCGGACAGACTCGAGTCACTTATCTCCTATGTTGATTCTTTATATATCGAATTTGGGGGCGCTTCAAAGCGTTATGGGGAAGATGCCGAAGTATGGGATGAGTTAAGGACGAAGGCACAAAAAGCTGAGATGACATTGCTTTCTGTGATCGTCCGTCATCTTGGAACAGACAACTGCAAGAAGGTCTTAGAGCGTATCAGAGAGCATCTGGGACAGAAAATAGATATCAGAACGGATACAGAAGTAAATAAGATCTTAGTCAAGAAGAATGCCGTTGTTGGAGTAAGAACAGCTGACGGTGAAGAGATCGAGTCAAAGACTGTTGTAGCAGCACCCGGTAGAGCTGGTGCTCGGTGGCTTTCTGAACAGTCAAAGGAACTAAAACTTAGGGCTATTGTGAATCCAGTAGACCTGGGATTAAGAATCGAAGTCCCGGCTGCTATAATGGAGCCATTGACCAAGCCCCTGTATGAGTCAAAACTTATCTACTATTCCCGTCTTTTTGATGACAAAGTCCGTACGTTTTGTATGAATCCTTATGGAGAAGTGACTATTGAAAGATATCAGGATAATCTGATTACAGTAAATGGCCATTCATATGCTAATAAGAAGACTGACAAAACCAACTTTGCTCTCTTAGTATCAACAAATTTTACCGAGCCGTTTAAAGAACCGACGGCGTATGGTAGTTATATTGCCCGCCTAGCGAACCTATTAAGTGGTGGTATTATCATTCAACGCTTGGGTGATCTGATGATCGGTCGTCGTTCGACGGTTGAACGTATTGCGCGGTCAACAGTATCTCCCAGTTTGAACGAGGCAACGCCGGGTGATTTAAGTTTTGTTCTTCCATATCGTTATATTTCTGATATACTGGAGATGCTTGAGGCGTTGGACCAAATGGTTCCAGGCATATATTCTCAGAATACACTGCTATATGGGGTGGAAGCGAAGTTCTATTCGCAGAGAGTGATACTGAAATCTAATCTTGAAACTGAAGTGGATAATCTATATACGATTGGAGATGGAGCGGGAATCACACGTGGATTAATCCAAGCTTCTATCTCAGGTATCGTAGTAGCTCGCTCAATCCTAAATGCGTGTTAATGTAGAAAGAAGAGAATAAGTTAATAAGCTGTCATATCTATTTTGCTTCGATTCTTGGTCTACTTTGTCGGTTTTGGTTCTTAATTTTTGTTTACTTGGGGGGGTGCATAGTTTGTCGGGTCGTATTATCCTTGGAACTCAATGGGGCGATGAAGGAAAAGGAAAAATATGTGATCTGGTAGCTGCCGATGTGGATATGGTTGTCCGCTTTCAGGGTGGTAACAATGCCGGGCATACTGTAATAGTCGGAGATACCGTTTTAAAACTACATCACATCCCATCCGGTATTATGCATCCTCATGTGAAGTGTATTATCGGTGATGGAATGTTAGTGAATCCACGCATTATTCTTGAAGAAATGGACCTACTTGAGAGTCAGGGAATAAGTACGGACAATATATTGATAAGCAGTAATGCTCATTTGATCATGCCGTATCATCTCATACTTGATCGAGAAGGAGAGATGAGACTTGGTGGTGCGAAAATCGGTACAACTCGCAAGGGAATCGGACCGGCTTATGCTGACAAAGCAAAAAGGATCGGAATCCGCGTTCAGGACCTCCAGGATCCAAAGATATTTAAAAAGAAAGTGATATCAGCACTGGAGGAAAAAAACGAAACGCTGACCAAGATATATAATGTTGATCCTATGAAAGCCACAGCGATTGTCGACGAATACGAGGAGTATACAAAGAGAATTGAGAGTTATATAGCAGATACGTCACTTATCATAAGCCAGACGCTAAATGAGGGTAAGAATGTTCTATTCGAAGGAGCTCAAGGTACATTGCTGGATATAGATCACGGTACATATCCATTTGTGACATCATCTTCGTCTACAGCAGGTGGAGCATGTACGGGCTCAGGAATAGGACCGCATATGATAGATGAGATCACGGGAGTAGTAAAGGCTTACCTAACGCGAGTAGGTTCCGGACCTTTCCCAAGTGAAGAGGAAGGTGAAATCGGAGAGACAATGCGCGAGATCGGCCAGGAATACGGGACGACAACTGGGCGGCCGCGTCGATGTGGATGGCTTGATACGGTTCTTTTAAAATATGCAGTCAGGATCAACGGACTTGATGGTTTGGCATTGACCAAGCTTGATGTATTAAAAGATTTTGACAAAATAAAAATTTGCGTCAAATATGAACACAATGGTCAGATGTATGAAGAGTTCCCACCACATCAGAGCATTTTTCATAAGGTGAAACCTATCTATGAAGAGCTTCCGGGGTGGAAGTCCGATATTAGCAAAGCCAGGAGATTCGAAGATTTGCCGGGAGAATGTCAGCGCTATATTAAGCGGATAGAGGAAATCGGGAATGTCCCATTCAAGTTTATATCGGTGGGTGCGGACAGAAAACAAACGATTATTCGTTAGTCTGATAATTGCAGATAAGGGGTGTGTCGAGTGAGGGTATTGGTTGTTGGCGGCGGAGCCCGTGAACACGTTCTTTGCTTGATGATCCAAAAGAATCCGTCTGTTGAAAAGATATTTGCCGTCCCGGGGAATGCCGGTATTTCCGAGATCGCTGAGTGTTATCAAATTGATATTAGTAACACCGATCAGCTGGTTGATTTGGTTAAAAAGCAGCATATCGATTTGACAGTCGTCGGGCCGGAAGTCCCTTTAGTAGATGGGATCGTCGACGTTTTCACAGAACATGGTCTAGTCATTTTTGGTCCGGAAAAAAGAGCAGCTATGCTAGAAGGCAGCAAGATCTTTGCCAAGGAACTATTAACAAAGTACGGGATTCCAACCGCAGAATGTGTTCAGTTTAGCGACTACAAGGAAGCTATTGAATATATTAGGGATAAAGAATTTCCGTTGGTCGTTAAGGCTGATGGGTTGGCAGCCGGCAAGGGAGTTATCGTGTGCTTTGAAAAGAAGCAGGCTATTACTGCACTGACGGACTGTTTAGTAAACAAGCGATTTGGTGATGCCGGAAACAAAGTCATAATTGAGGAGTATCTTAAAGGTCAAGAAGTGACAGTTATGGCTTTGACAGACGGAGAGACAGTTTTGCCAATGCTTCCGTCCCAGGATCATAAACCGGTGTTTGAAGATGACAAAGGCCCAAATACGGGAGGAATGGGAGCTTATTCACCTGTGCCTATAGTTGATGACGATCTAGCTATCTCTATCTATGAAGAGTTTCTTAGACCTACGATCGCTGCTTTGAGAAAAGAGGGTATCATTTATAAGGGTGTACTCTATGCTGGTCTGATCATGACGGATGATGGACCGAGATTACTTGAGTTCAATTGCCGATTTGGTGATCCGGAAGCCCAGGTAGTCTTACCGCTTCTAAAGAGTGACTTTTTAAACGCTTTAATTAAAACTGTTAATGGAGAACTAAAAGATTATCGTCTCGATTGGTCGGATGAGGCTTGTGTATCGGTTGTACTGGCTTCAGGGGGATATCCGGGTAGTTATGAAACAGGTTTTCCGATCTCCGGATTGGATGAAGCCGGATCTGATGAAGGTATTACTTTGTTTCATGCCGGAACTAAAAGACTAAACGGCCAGATTGTCACGGCCGGAGGACGGGTAATCAATGTAGTTGCACTTGGTAGCGACTACGGCGAAGCACGGGATCGAGCTTATAGAGGCGCTAAAGAGATTAGTTTCAAAAATATGCATTACCGGAGAGACATAGCGCTGCGTGCAATAAACACACAGAGATTAGAAACCGAAGATACCATATCAAAAGTGTAAACTGGGTTGGGTATACCGAGCCATATTGTTGTGTTTAAGAAGGCAGTTTAGTTGCTAATGACCAAGATGGAACTATCTAAAAGTATTTGTTTCTACTTTATTAGTATATCTAGGAGAGTGTTGTGGGAAAAACTTTAGTCGGCATTGTTGTGGGCAGCGAGTCGGATCTCCCGGTCATCGAGAAGGCAAAACAGACACTTGATGAACTAGATGTTGGATCGGAGCTAGAAGTCATGTCAGCACATAGAGATCCGGAGCGAGTTGCGGTCTATGCTGAAAGTGCAGAGGATCGTGGGCTTGAAGTGATCATCTGTGGTGCCGGTATGGCGGCTCATCTTGCCGGAGCAATCGCTGCTCGAACAGTTCTTCCTGTCATTGGTGTTCCTATTGAGTCGGGAAGTCTCAAAGGTATTGATTCGCTGCTGTCAACTGTTATGATGCCGACAGGAGTACCGGTAGCGACTGTGGCCGTTAATGGTGCTAAGAACGCGGCTATTCTGGCGGCTCAGATTGTAGCTAACAAACACAGCGATGTTCGGATAAAGCTAAAGAAGTTAAAGAAGTAGCAAAAAGGAGGAAGTTAAAGCAAGTGATCGAGCGTTATACCCTGCCTCGTATGGGAGCTATTTGGAGTGACGAGCATAGGTATCAGACATGGTTAGATGTCGAGATCACTGTCTGTGAAGTATATGCAGACATGGGTGTGATTCCGAAAGACTCTTTGCGGGAGATCAAAGAAAAGGCCTCGATTAATGTAGACCGGATCTTAGAGATAGAGGACGAAGTACATCACGATGTGATTGCGTTTCTTACCTCGATTTCGGAGCAAGTCGGGCCGTCATCATCATATATTCATTATGGAATGACTTCGTCAGATGTTGTTGATACCGGGCTTTCTCTCTTAATGCGTGAGGCGGCTGATGTATTAATAGAATCAATCGAGAAGTTGATAAAGGTACTTAAGAAACGATCACAAGATTTCAAAAAGACGATCATGATAGGGCGGAGTCATGGTATTCACGCTGAGCCCACTACCTTTGGACTAAAACTGCTTTTGTGGTACTTTGAGATGAACCGGAACCTGCAAAGAGTAAAAAGAGCACGTGACATTATTAGTTATGGAAAGATTTCTGGGGTTGTTGGTACATATGCTAATATCAATCCAAAGATCGAAGAGAAAGTCTGTAAAAAGCTTAAGATTAAGCCGGCTGAAGTATCAAATCAGGTTATTCAACGTGATAGACACGCCGAGTATTTGAGTTCGCTCGCGATTGTGGCCGCATCTTTGGACAAGTTTGCCACAGAGATCAGACATCTCCAAAGAACTGAAGTACGCGAGGTCGAGGAACCTTTTATGCAAGGCCAAAAGGGGTCTTCAGCAATGCCGCACAAGCGTAATCCAATTCTTTGTGAACGTATTTCCGGATTGGCCAGGATTGTCAGGTCAAATGCTTTAGCGTCATACGAGAACGTGGCACTTTGGCACGAGCGTGATATTTCTCATTCCTCGGTTGAACGTGTCATCGTACCTGATTCGACGATTTTAGTCGATTATATGCTGTATAAGTTTACGTATGTTGTTGATAATCTTGTTGTCTATCCGGATAACATGGAAAGAAACTTGAATGCTACAGGTGGTTTATTTAACTCGCAGAGAGTCTTGCTAAGTCTTATTAATAAAGGTCTTTCAAGAGAAGATGCTTATAAGCTGGTACAGCGCAATGCAATGAAAGGATGGAATGAAGGTAGATCATTTAGAGATCTTCTAGCTAAAGATCCTGATGTATCAAAATATTTCGAAGAAGATGAGCTAGATGAGCTTTTTGATCCAGGTTATTATATAAGGCGAGTCGATGAGGTCTATAAAAGAGTATAGTAGTGATTCGAACGGATATGTATAAGGTGGTAGATAATCAAAATGACGAAAATGCAGGTAAACATGAAAGAAAAACTGTATGAAGGAAAAGCAAAAATAGTCTACTTGACAGATGATCCGGACGTTGTGATCCAGCATTTTAAAGACTCAGCAACGGCTTTTGATGGGAAGAAGAAAGGCGAGATCAAGGGAAAAGGCACGGTAAATGCCAGAGTTTCTTCGACTTTTTTTAAGCTTTTAGAAGAAGCAGGCTTAAAGACCCATTATCGGGGTCTTTTAAGTAATCGAGATATGTTGATAGACCGCTTGGATATGGTTGCGCTTGAAGCCGTCGTTAGGAATATTGCAGCTGGTAGTCTAGCAAAACGTCTGGGTTATAAGGAAGGAAAGGTTTTGCGGAAACCGATCGTAGAGTTCTATTACAAGAACGATTCGCTGGGAGATCCGATGTTGGCTCATTCTCATATAATGGAACTGGGAGTCGTTGACGAAGATACGCTGATAGCTATGGAAAAGATTTCCATAAAAGCCAACGAAGTATTGCGTTCGTTTCTGGCTGAAAAGGGGCTTGAGCTTATTGATGCAAAATTTGAATTTGGTTTTAAAGGCGGTCAGATTGTCTTGGGAGATGAGATATCAAGTGATACATGTCGTTTCTGGGATAAAGAGACAGGAGAAAGGCTGGACAAAGATCGATTCAGAAGAGATATGGGTCGAGTAGAAGAAGCGTATCAAGAAATATTAAAGAGAGTAACAAGTGATCAGTAACCAGTTCCCAGTTGTTTTCTAGCTGGCGATATATAGCAGTAGTGTGTTCTAGTAAATACTAGATTGATGCATGACTAGGAAATCAAGTAGGATAAGTCTCTAAGTTCTAATCTCAAGAGAGCTTGTATATAGCTATCATTAAGAGATATTCGGCAAAGTAGCTTGGATTATGAACTTGAGAATCAACTGGTTGCTGGTAGCAGGTTACTGGTTACCAAAGGATGGAGGTAAAATGTACACAGCGAAGGTATATGTGCAGCTTAAAGAAGGAATTCTTGATCCTCAAGGACAGACTGTCGTAAGAGCTTTGATGAGTCTCGGGTATAAAAATGTCTCAGATGTCCGGGTCGGTAAGTTTATTGAACTGAAAATGGAAGGAAAAGATAAGAAAACGCTTGCTAGTCAAGTCGACGAAATGTCAAATCGTCTTCTTTCGAATCCGGTCATTGAAAGCTATACGTTTGATGTAGAGGAAGAAGGATAGATGAGATTTGGTGTTGTCGTATTCCCCGGATCGAATTGTGAGCAGGACTGCTATTATGCGGCTCAATTGATTGGTGAGCAGGTATCTTACATCTGGCACCAGGAAAGAAACCTATCAAATTACGATTGTGTTATTCTACCAGGCGGCTTCTCATATGGAGATTATTTAAGAACCGGGGCGGTAGCACAGTATTCACCGGTCATGGAGTCAATTCTAAGTTTTGCATCCAAAGGGCGGCTTGTTATTGGAATATGTAACGGTTTCCAGATCCTCCTGGAGGCGGGCCTTCTTCCCGGGGCGATGCTACAAAACCGGGATCTTAAGTTTATATGTAAATCTGTTTATGTAAAGATTGAAAATAACACCTCCCTTTTTACCAGCAAAACTCTACGGCATGAGATTGTTCAGATACCGATAGCTCACAATGACGGTAATTATTATGTCGACGATGAACAACTAAATGCTATGAAAGAGAACAACCAGATTGTCTTAAAGTATTGTGATTTGCAGGGGAATATAACCGAAGAAGCTAATCCGAATGGTTCACGTGACAATATTGCCGGTATCGTAAATGAGAAAGGGAATGTATTTGGTCTAATGCCTCATCCCGAAAGGGCGATGGAGGAATCTCTTGGATCATCTAGCGGACGCAAGATATTTGAGTCGATTGTCAGTGCATGCAGTAAGTAGTTCTGAAGTGCGGAAGCTCTGAAGATCTGAAGTCGTAGTTGAGCGGAAAATATAAGCAGTAGCTAGGAGCGAGTAATTAGCAGTAAGCAGGAAAGTATTCCCAGATGACTTGGAAGATGTCTGGGGAAACTCGAATCAAGTAAGACATCGAGACAAGGAAAAATGGAGTTCTCCTGCTAGCTGCTCACCACTGACTACTAACTAATTGAATGTGTGAGGATTATTCATTGAAAGAGGGTTACTATTGGCTGAGATTTATGAAGAACTGGGTTTGACAAAGGAAGAATACAAGAAGATAGTTGAGATTCTAGGCAGAGAACCGAACTACGTTGAGTTAGCCATGTATTCGGTTATGTGGAGCGAGCACTGCAGTTATAAGAGCTCTAAACCAGAACTAGGCAAGTTTCCGACTCAAGGTCCACAGATAATCCAGGGCCCGGGTGAAAATGCCGGAATTATTGATATTGGTGATGGTCAAGCTATAGCCATGAAGATCGAGAGCCATAATCATCCTAGTGCGATCGAGCCATATCAGGGTGCAGCTACAGGTATCGGCGGGATTTTAAGGGATATTTTTGCTATGGGAGCCAGGCCGATTGCTCTGCTGGATCCGCTAAGGTTTGGTTCACTGGAAGATGAACGGACCAAGTACTTATTTAGCGAAGTCGTTGCTGGTATTGCGGGATATGGTAACTGTTGTGGTGTGCCGACTGTGGCTGGTGATATCTATTTCGAAGATTCATATAAAGGCAATCCTTTAGTTAATGTCATGTGTGTCGGATTTGTTGAAACCAGAAAGATCATGCATGGTTATGCCCGGGGTGAAGGGAATATAGTTGTCTTGATCGGTAATAAAACGGGACGCGATGGAATCGGTGGCGTAAGTGTTTTAGCGTCTCAGGAACTTGAAGATACAGCGCACAAAAAAAGACCGTCTGTTCAGGTCGGGGATCCGTTTACTGAGAAACTATTGATTGAAGTATGTCTGGAACTGATTGATAAAGGTCTCATAGTCGGGCTTCAGGATCTTGGTGGTGCTGGTTTGACCTGCGCAACATGTGAGACTACCAGTCGTGCTCATACCGGAATGGAGATTGATATTAGCAAAGTCTTAAAACGCGAATCCGGTATGGAATCGTTTGAGACGATGGTCTCCGAGTCCCAAGAGAGGATGCTGGCAATTGTCACTCCTGAACATGAACGGAAAGTCCTAAACATCTGTCGGATGTGGGGACTGGATGCAGTAGAAATAGGGAAAGTTACCGATACGCAACAGCTAGAAGTTACGGATAATGGAGAATCGGTAGCTTCAATACCGGCTAGATCTCTGGCTGACGACGGACCGGTCTACGAAAGAAAGGCCGAAAAGCCAGCATATTTAAAGAGAGTCCAAGCGTTCCCTCGCAGCTTGACAGTTCCCAAAGACTTGAATAAAGCTCTTTTAGAAATGATGTCATCTCCTAATATATGTAGTCGCCAATGGGTCTATGAGCAGTATGATCATATGGTCCAGACTAATACTGTAATCCGACCGGGTGGAGATGCAGCTGTTATTAGGATCAAGGGTACGGATAAAGCAATTGCTTTAACTGGTGATGGTAATGGGCGATACTGCTACTTGGATCCATATGTCGGGGCAAAGATCGCTGTTGCGGAAGCAGCTAGAAATCTTGTCTGTGTCGGAGCTAAACCGCTGGCTGTTACGGATTGTCTAAACCTTGGAAATCCGGAAAAACCCAATATCTTCTGGCAGTTTAAAGAGGTTGTTCGAGGGATGGCTGAAGCATGTGAGGTTTTTGACACACCTGTCGTCGGGGGAAATGTCAGCTTCTATAATGAGTGGAAGAAAGGAGCCATTTATCCCACGCCGGTTGTCGGGATGCTCGGGCTTATTTCCAATCGTAGCAAGATCACAACAATGGCCTATAAAGAAAAAGGGAATCTGGTGGCAGTTCTTGGCGAGACATCAAACGAGCTTGGTGGTAGTGAATACTTAAAAACAATCCATAAGAAGGTGGCTGGTAAAGTACCAGCGATAGATCTAACAGTCGAAAAAGGCCTTCAGATTTGCATTCTGGAAGCGATTGAAACAGGTTTGATCAATTCTGCTCACGATATTTCGGATGGAGGACTTGCTGTTGCTCTTGCCGAAAGTGTCATAGCCGGTGGTCTGGGGGTAGTGATCCAACAACCAGCCAATGGTTTAAAACCACATGAATGGTTGTTTAGCGAGTCTCAAGGGAGAGCCATAGTATCATTACGAGAACGTAGTCTCTTTCTTATACAGAGGTTGGCTCGCAGACACGATGTTTCATTAACGGTAATCGGGCGGGTCAGTGGAGATGCGCTTAAGATAGATGATATAATTAAATTACCGATTGTAGAAATCGAGAAATCTTGGCGAGGGGCTCTTGAGTGTTTGATGAGCTAAAAAACTCCAATTGCGGCTTACATGCCGATTTCCAAGGCGATGTGGTCAAAGATGAATGCGGGATCTTTGGCATCTATGCTCCCTTAGAGGATGTATCTAAGCTTACCTACTATGGTCTATACAGTCTACAACATCGAGGTCAAGAAAGTGCTGGCATAGCAGTATCCGATGGTAGTAATATTCTTGTGGTTAAAGAAATGGGCCTGGTATCGCGGGTATTTAAAGAGCGTGATCTAGCGACACTTCAAGGCGATATAGCAGTAGGACACGTCAGGTATTCAACAAGTGGGTCGACAAACTGGGTAAATTCTCAACCGATTCATAAATCCTCTGATAGATTAGCAATCGCACTGGCTCATAATGGTAATTTGATCAATGCGGCTTCTATCCGAACTCGCATGGAGAAGCAAGGTACTGTTTTTGAATCAACCTCAGACTCAGAGATCATTGCTGAACTGATTATCCAGTCGAAACGCATCTCTGTAGAGGCAGCCATAAAAGATGCGTGCCGTCATATAAAAGGTGCTTACTCACTTGTTATCATGACGGAAGATAAACTGATCGGAGTACGTGATTCGTTTGGCGTCAGGCCTTTGGCGCTCGGAAAACTTGGCGATACCTATGTTTTGTCTTCAGAGACATGTGGTTTGGATACCATCGGAGCTGAGTTCCTGCGTGAGGTCTTGCCTGGTGAGATGGTTGTCATCAATCAGAAAGGTATTAAATCTGTAAGTATAGCCAGTGAAATACAACCTTCGCTTTGCATCTTTGAGTTTATTTACTTGGCCCGGCCTGACAGCACCTTATATGGAAAAAGTGTATCGGAAGCAAGAAAGAATATGGGAAGAGCTCTGGCTAAGGAATCACCGGCCAAAGCGGATCTAGCAATCCCGATTCCTGATTCAGGCAACTCTGCTGCTCAAGGATATGCTGAAGAATCCGGCATCCCTTATGGTGAAGGGTTTGTTAAAAATCGTTATATTGGCCGGACTTTTATCCAGCCGAGTCAGTATATAAGGCAGCTGGGAATTAGGTTGAAACTTAATCCGCTAAGACAGGTAATCGATGGAAAGCGGCTGGTTGTTGTCGATGATTCGATAGTTCGCGGGAATACAAGCAAAAAGATCGTCAAGCTGTTAAAAAAGGCGGGCGCATCAGAAGTGCATATGAGAATAAGCTCACCACCGATTAAATTCCCGTGTTTCTATGGTATCGATACGGCCGAGCAAAGTGAACTGATTGCTTCTTCTTTATCGGTTGAGCAGATCCGGACATTTCTTGAAGCCGACAGCTTGAAATATCTAAAATTTAAAGGTCTTGTTGATGCTATCGGACAGCCCAGAAGCGAGTTTTGTCTTGCTTGTTTTGACGGTAAATACTCTATTAAGATTCCTCAAAGACTTAAGCTGTCTAAATTTTCTCTAGAGAAACCCAGCCACACCAGTAGCAAAAGTCACACTCTTTTCTAGTAAGCCGGCTGGAACAAGGAATTAGCAATTAGACTGCATCAGAGATTAGCACATAAAATTGTCATAACTGCGATATCTGATTTCTCGCGTTCTCTACTCTTCATAAAAATAGCAACTTTACAAATCACAAGTTACGGGTTCGAAACTTAGCTGTTTTTCTCTTTTATCCAATCAAATAATAATATATGCTATAGTCGTTGATTTGATATTCGCTTCTGCTGTTTGCTTTAAATGGGGGGAACGTGACTCGAAAATCTTGGACTTATAAAGATGCTGGTGTAGATATTGAGGCTGGCAAGAAGGCCGTTGAAGATATTCGAAGACTAGTACAAAGGACAAACCGGGTTGAAGTAATATCCGATATCGGAGGATTCGGGGGATTATTCTCTCTTGCCAAAGAGAAATACGACCAACCGGTCTTAGTGTCATCGTCGGATGGAGTCGGAACAAAGATCAAAATAGCTCAAGAATTAGGTAAGCATGATACCGTCGGTATCGATCTTGTGGCTATGTGTGTCAATGATGTACTGGCTATGGGTGCCGAACCCCTATTCTTTATGGATTACATCGCGTGTGATCGTGTTAAACCACATATCATCACAGAGATCGTTAAAGGAATCAGCGATGGTTGCATAGAAGCGGGGTGTGCTCTTCTCGGTGGGGAGACGGCCGAGATGCCTGATCTGTATGAGCCGGATACCTATGACCTAGCTGGTTTTGCTGTAGGTATTATTGAAAAGGAAAAGATAATCGATGGATCGCGGATCAACAATAGTGACGTGATCATCGGTCTTCCTTCATCTGGATTACATAGTAATGGCTTCTCATTAGTCAGAAAGCTCTTTCCGTCACCTAATGAAGAAGAGGGATTAGCTTTATTGAATCCTACAAGGATATATGTAAAATCGGTTCTCGCTCTTATTGACGAATTTGACATTCATGCGTTGGCTCATATCACTGGTGGTGGGTTGATTGAAAATATGGAACGTTTGCTACCGGCAGACCTTGAAGCTTCCATCAATTCTAACGAGATACATCCACCGGAAGTATTCGACATGATTCAGAGAAAAGGAAACATCGATGATATGGAAATGATGAAGGTCTTTAATATGGGCATAGGCATGGTCGTGGTTGTTTCACTTGAGGAGCTTGATGAGATCAAGAAATTATTATCTTCTATGCAAGAAGCCTTCAGTGTATTAGGAAGCATTAAAAAAGGTAAAGGAAACATTGTGCTCGTCTAAAGGAGGTTTGCTTGATGAACGACTGCATTGGCTTCGGGGCCTTAAACGTAGATATGATATTCAAAGTGGATAAGCTTCAAAGCACAAGAATCGGTGATCTAAGTCTGGAACCAGGTGGAGAGATTTTTTGTTCAGAGGACGAGTTTGAGTCAGTTCTAGACGTTCTTAAAAGGAATACAAAGTTTATAAACGAGAGTCCGGGTGGTTCAGCTGCCAATACCATTGTAGCTCTGGCCGGGATGGGATTAAAAACAGGATATATCGGAAGGGTAGGCAAAGACCGCGAAGGAGATCTTTTACTTGAAAGCATGCTTGATGTCGATACGAGTGGAATCTTGCGTTCTGGTTTGACCGGGCGAACAGCAGTCATAGTTGATAGTGTCGGAGAGCGGACCATTATCGTCATGCCTTTGTCTAATGATGAGCTTGTATTTGAGGATATCGATATCGAGTATAGTCGCCAAGCAAAGTTTATACATGTTACTTCGTTTGCTGGTGAGAAACCAACAAGTGCTCAAATAGAACTGGTCGAAAAGGTCGGTGATTCAGTTAGAATAAGCTTTGATCCGGGAGAAATTCATACACAGAAGGGTTTAACTAAGATGATGCCGGTCATAAAGAGCTGTCATATCTTATTTGTGACTGATAGAGAGATCAGACTGCTGACCGGAGAGGACTATGCTGACGGAACGCGCGAACTTCTTAGCTACGGTCCAAATATAGTAGTCAGTAAACTAGGTAAAGAGGGTTCATATATTCTTACTCAAGATGATGAATTCCATTGCCCGGCAATTGAGACAGATGCTATCGACAAGACTGGCGCCGGTGATGTATATGCAGCCGGTTTCTTGGCAGGGTATATGACAGGGTATAGCTTGATGAGATGTGCCTCATTAGCTTCTAAAGCGGCTGCTCACAGTATTAGTGATTGGGGTCGTTCAGCCTATCCGGATAAATTCCTACTGACCCAGGGAGTATGATGTTCAAGATAGGATGGTTCTCTACTGGAAGAGATCAGGCAGCCATCGATTTGTTTGAGATAGTTCAAAATTCTATAGCAACCGGAGAGATTCCCGCCGAGATATCGTTCTGTTTTTCTAACCGTGTTCCGGGAGAGACCCCTGAAAGCGATGCTTTTTTTAAAGCTATTGTCAGTCGTGATATACCACTCGTTCATTTCTCATCGAAAGATTTTTCTAAAGACATGTGGGAGAAAGGGAAAACGGATCTAAAAATACGCGAGGAATGGAGGGAGCGGTTCGACCGGGAAGTCATCAGGCGGATTGAGGAGTATCAGAATGATATTATCGTTCTAGCCGGTTATATGCTGATTGCTGGCCAATATCTATGTAGAAAGTTTCGTATGATAAATCTGCATCCGGCTCTGCCGGGCGGTCCTGTAGGCACGTGGCAACAAGTGATACAGCAATTGATCGATAATAGAGCGGAGGAGACCGGTGCGATGATGCATCTGGTGACTCCGGATTTAGACCGTGGTCCGTCGATCAGCTATTACACTTTTGGGATTCAGGGTGGTGTTTTTAAGAGCCTCTGGGATAGAGAAGATAAACAAACACTCTTCAACGAGATCCGAAGACAGGGTGTAGAAAGGGAACTGCTGTTGATTCTCCTGACACTAAAAGAATTCGCATATGGCAATCTAGAGATCGAGGCCGAAAGAGTATATTCAAAGGGGAAGCTTTTAGAAAAAGGATATGATCTAACCGAAAGAATCGAAGAATGGTTAGAGAAGTGATCTGTGTGAAGGAGTCTTATTGGCATACCAATATGTAACTGATTGTGAGGGGCCGGTATCACTTAACGATAACGCATTCGAACTCTCAGAGCACTATATTCCCGATGGCGGTAAATTATTCGCGAAAGTGTCCATTTTTGATGATTATCTGGCTGATATTGAGAAGCGGCCAAATTATAAAGCAGGTGATACACTACGTCTCATCCTTCCCTTCTTAAGAGCATTTGGTGCTACAAACAGTGGCATCATGGACTTCTCGAGACATAATGTTCTTCTCGTCCCCGGAGCCAAGGAGCTTATTCAGCATATATCGCGGACCATGGATGCAACTATAATCTCAACGAGCTATAAGCCCTACATAGAAGCACTTTGTCAGGTGATAGGTTTTCCTGTCGAGAGCACGTATTCAACTGAAGTAGACATCGACAGGTATAAGATGAGTAATAGTGAAAAAGAAATCATAAGAAACCTGACCGACGAGATTATTGGATTGAGCAGGATCGATTTGCCTTCTGAAGCGAGCTCGATAAGAGATCTGTCTCCGAAAACTAAACAAGTAATCAATAAAATGGATGATATATTCTTTAAAGAATTACCAGAACTTGAATCTCACGCAATGCTGGTTGATGTTAATCCGGTTGGAGGAAAAGAGAAGGCAAATGCTCTTTTGGATAGTCTCGAGAAAACAGGGAATAATATCTCCGAGGTCGTATATGTCGGTGACAGTATAACAGATGTGCAAGCACTGGAGACTACTAAAGAGGGCGGTGGATTGGCAATCTCGTTCAATGGGAACCGCTATTCGATTCAAGCAGCTCAGATAGCTGTTATCTCTGAAGATACGGGCATTATGACAGGTATTGCAGATGCATTCAATAAAACAGGAAAAGAAGGGGTTTTTGAGTTGTTAAGAAAAAACAAGATACCTATAATAGAGGAGGCCTGTAACTCGGGCGCTGCTATTATCAACAAGATTGGTATCGACATGCTAGTTCAAAAGAGTGGGGAAATGCGTAAAAAGATCCGCGGAGTTGTCGGGGATCTTGGTTAATATTATCTATATAAAGGAGAAGAGATCTGATGGGAAACACTAAAATCAAAACAGCATTGATGAGTGTATCAGACAAGACAGGACTAATTGAGTTTGCCAAAGGGCTTAATAAACACGGGATCAATATCATCTCCACTGGCGGAACCGCGAAAGTATTAAAAAAGGAAGGGCTTCCCGTTGTGTCGATCACTGATGTCACTGGATTTCCAGAGATGCTGGATGGAAGAGTCAAGACTCTTCACCCGGCGGTCCATGGTGGACTTCTTGCCCGGAGAGATAAAAAGGAACATATAAGCCAGTTGAAAGAGCAGAATATCGATTTGATCGATCTAGTAGTCGTTAACTTATATCCGTTTAGTGAGACAATAAAAAAGAAGGACGTCAAGAGGGAAGAAGCTATTGAAAACATAGATATTGGTGGTCCAAGTATGATCAGAAGTGCTGCCAAGAACTCTGATGCAGTCGCGGTTGTCGTAAACCCTGATCGTTATCAAAGTATTCTTGAAGAACTGGATAAGACTGGCGGATCTCTGGGGAACGAAACACGACAGGAACTGATGAAAGAGGCCTTCAAACATACAGCAGAATACGATGCCACCATCTATGAATATTTTGCAGAACATGAATATTATAAGGATTATCCGGATTCAATAAAGATACCGTTGAAGAAGATTCAAAACTTACGTTATGGTGAGAACCCACATCAGCGGGCAGCTTACTACAGGGAACTAAATCCACCACAACATTCGTTGGTATTTGCCGAGAAACTACATGGCAAGGATCTATCTTTTAACAACATCCTTGATATGGATTCGGCGTGGACGCTGGTAAATGAGTTTACCGTACCGGCCTGCGTTGTTGTCAAACATACAAATCCTTGTGGAGTAGCTTTGGCTAATGATATTGATGAAGCCTATGTAAAAGCATGGGCCGGAGATCCGGTATCCAGGTTTGGTAGTGTTATCGCTCTAAATAGGCCGGTCGACCTAGCTATTGCTGAACAGGCCAAGAAAAATTTTATTGAGATAATAATCGCCCCGGCGTTTCACGAAGAAGCTGTCAAGGCACTGACACAGAAAAAGGACATCCGCTTGCTGGTAATGGGTGAAGAGAGAACACCGCATATTGGTGAGAAGGATATAAAGAAGGTGGAAGGTGGCGTTCTGATTCAGGATAAGGATCTTGCTAGAACGGAACGTGATGAGATGAAGGTTGTCTCAAAGAAACATCCAACAGAGCCGCAATGGGAGGATATGCTATTTGCCTGGCGTGTTGCTAAGCAGGTCAAGTCAAATGCAATTGTATATGTTAAAGATCTGGCAGCCGTTGGGGTTGGAGCAGGTCAGATGAGCCGGGTCGATGCCAGTGAGATTGCAGCCAAGAAGGCGGGCGAGAAGGCAGAGGGTGCAATAATGGCATCTGATGCATTCTTCCCGTTTCGTGATGGTGTAGATGCTGCTGCCAAAGCAGGTATTACCGCCATTATTGAGCCAGGTGGATCGATGCGCGATGACGAAGTCATAGAAGCTGCCAACGAGCATAATATGGCATTAGTGTTTACAGGGATAAGACACTTCAGACACTAGCTAGAGCCGAAGAGCTGAAGGAACATAGTACCATAGAGCAACAGAGCAATAGTTCGCAATCCGTAATCCGCGAACCGATGTCTTTGATGCTGTTGGTCTATTGATCTACTGCACTATAAATCATCAGCTTAAAGACTTGCTGCTTACTGGTAACTGGTTACTGATTGCGATTTGCGGTTTGCTATTTGCGACAATTGTCTTCACTCGGTCAATGAATATGTATATAATCGTTTTAAGATTTGTGAAGGGCTTGGATAGGAGGAAGACATGATTTATCTGGGGGCAGACCATGGTGGATTTGATCTAAAGGAAATGGTCAAGAAACACCTTAACAAGAAGCAAGTTGATTTTACTGATCTAGGGACTTATTCAAAGGAGTCTTGTGATTATCCTGATTTTGCGATAGCCGTTGCTGAAAAAGTGAGAGATGGAGATCCTGATGATTTTGGGGTTCTTGTCTGTACGACCAGTATTGGGACATGTATTGCTGCGAATAAGATAAAAGGTGCGCGCGCAGCGGTAGGTTATTCAGAAGGAGCGGTCGAAGGGGCTAGAAATGATGTGGACGCAAACATACTATGTTTAGGTGGCGGTGAGATGGATCATAAAGAGGCGATTAAACTGGTCGATATATTCCTGGAAAAACCGTTCTCACATGCTGACCGTCATGTTAGGCGGTTATCTAAGATTCAGCGGCGGGAACAGGAGGAATAGTTGAGAATAGTCCCGGCTGTTTTAGCAAATACCCCCCAGGATTTTATTTCTATCCTAAGAAGCGCCGAGACTTTTACCGACTATGTCCAGATAGATATTATGGACGGGGAGTTTGTACCGTCTATTAGTGTATCTGTAGATAGACTGGCGGGGATCGCTACCTCATTGCAGACTGAAGCACATCTAATGGTCGTCGATCCTTTGTCATATCTTCCGGTGTTAAACAACATTGGTACTGAGCAGGTGGTCTTTCATTATGAAGCGGTTGATGAGCCTGACCGGATAATTGAGACTATTGTAAAAGAGGGTTTTAAAGTCGGACTAGCTATTAATCCTGAGACTGACAACGAGAGAATTATTGAATTTGTAGATAAGGTCGACAGTGTTCTATATCTGGCTGTTCATCCCGGATTCTATGGCGCAGCTTTTATCCCGGAGGTCTTGGACAAAATAAGAGACCTGCGGAGAAAGAAACCATCTGCTTATATAGGGATTGATGGTGGTATAAAACTTGACAATGTGAAGGAAGTTGCTCAAACGGGATTGGATTTTATATGTATTGGCAGTGCTATTTTTAATCAAGATGATCCCAAAGACGCTTTTAGGCGATTTCAAAAGCTTGTGAGCGAATAAGTTTAGAGAGAGCTAAAAAGGGAGGTTTTTAACCGTGAAGGTTTCAGAGATCATGAAGACCGATGTGTATTCAGTAAAGCCAGATGACCCTTTGACGAGAGTAGCGGCAATTGTATGCAAAACGAAAGTCAGTGGCATATCGGTAATTGATGAAAGCGGAAAAATTGTCGGTATGGTTTCCGAAAAGGACCTATTAAGAGCGATGTATCCTACATACGAGGAGTTTTGGGAATCACCGATAGATTATATGGATTTCGAAAGAATGGAAGAGCGCTATGAAGACATATCGCGGACGAAAGTTGCTGATGTAATGTCTAGTCCTGTCATCACAGTGTCTCCTGATACACCGATACTTAAAGTAGCCTCATTGTTGATCCGGAAGAGAATCAGAAGGGTTCCCGTTGTTGAAGATAATCGAGTGTTGGGAATAGTCAGCCAGGGAGATATTCATCAAGCCATTTTTATCAAGGAGTGCGCACTCTAGAAATAATCTGAAAGCTACAGATTTGTTTAACGTCGTAAATAAATAAGAAAAGTCACACCCCCATGCTCTTGAGTATAGGGGTATGATTTTGCAGAGGCGTTTTTATAATCTTTTATTGGAAGCTCTATGTGTTTTGTCTCTTAACTCTTAGTGTTCTGTGGTTTGAGATATGATGGATTATTATAAAAGTCAGGTTTTTATCAAATACCAAGCAAGCGACAGGGATTATCAGAGTAGATCACACTTGCTTTGTTACCGAAGATCTTCTCCAGTAGATTGCGGTCTTCTTTGTGGTCGGCAAATGGAAAATCGGAGCCATAGATGACCTTATCGATTCCGATCTTATTGACCAGCCGCGTGACTTCATCGTCTTCAATTTTTCCGGGAACATGAGCTGTATCATAAAAAACGTTTGGATAGCCAAGGACTAGATCTAGGTTGTCCCAGGTTCTGAAACCACCCAAATGGGAGAGCACGATCTTTAAATCAGGAAAATCTTCTAGAACCGGTACAAAGTGTTTAGGTTGAGAGTACTCGCCTTTAAAGCCACTTTCTTCATCACCGGCGTGGAAAACAACGATGAGATCGAGTTCTTCGGCTTTTTTATAGAATTTGTACAGTCGGTCGTCTGCCGGGAAAACACGTTGGGCATTTGGCTGTATCTTGACACCCTTAAGGCCAAGTTTAGTAAACTGCTCCAGGTAGCGTATATCGTTATCGGGATGAATTCCACCGAAAGGTATTATTCTATCGGATTGATTTGCTAATTCTGCATACCACGGATTGAATTTTACATGTTCAGGTTTAGTAGCTATAGGTAAGACAACTGCTTTATCGACTTCACCGTGTTCAAGAGATGAAATAAGGTCGCGACTGATCGGATTATGCGTACGCATAACGCTATAGAAGTCCTCGATCCCTGAGATTATCTTCTCGGCTATTTCATCTGGCCATATATGAGCATGGAAGTCAATTATCATGTATGAAATCTTGCCTTATGCAATGCAGTCTTGTCAATGGCCGCCCCGCTATAATTGCTAACCGACACTGATTGTGGCGATCCAGTCGCCGATGTAGTGAGTCACTACGATAACAAAAGAGGCGATTACTAGATGCTCAAGAACTGATTTATAGGGTTGGACATGTTCTTTCTTGGCTGTGTAGTAGCTAAACAGCATAATCAGCAACAGACCCCAGACTATACTGACAATAATTGCCGTAGATAGGTCAAATAATAGGATCGGGATAATGAAAGATAATGCGAAAAAACATTTCGAGGCAAGTGTGACTAATGTTGCCTCCCAGATCTCTGTTGTCGAGTGTTTATTTTCCGACTCTTCGGATATATGGATTCCTAGTGCATCAGAAAACGCATCGGCGATGGCGATTACGATGATACCTCCGATGACGACCGACGTAGAGTTAGTACTGGAGTGGAGTCCGACCATAAGTCCAAGAGTCGTTATTATGCCTGATGTCAGGCCAAAACCCAGTCCTTTTCTAACAGAAACCTTCATTGTCACACACTCCATTAAATAGATGTCGGATTTTCTTTGTTGTTATTACCTATCTGAAAGCATTCTAGTATATTATCGTCAATTCTTGGAAAAAGCTCAACAAATAAGTATTTGGGGTCAGGTCTTATTTGGGGTCAGGTCTTGAAATGATAGTTCTGTAACATTACACACTACAGACTACTAAGTATAAGAAAGCAGAATGTGTTTGGGAGTCAGAAACTGAGAGACTTAAGAATGTGAGAACGTGAGACAACTTGTAGATCACATGTTTTAGGTTCTCGGTCTTCTAGGCACGATTATACTTGAATAGTTAGTGGCGTGTGAGTTCCTTCGCAGTACTAATAAAAGCACGGCTGCTCAGGATGACGATTTTCGGCTCTCTTCGCTTTCTATATAAGTTGGCTTGCCATCCGAAGCACCCGAGGAGACGGAGGCCGATCATGATTTCCAGGCACGATTCTCGATGAATAGAAAGTCTCGTCAGAGGTTGCTTCGTCATCCCGATAAATCGGGATTCCTCGCAATGGGCATAATGCGCAAAAATGTGGCCTATGAAAGCATAGTTTTACCTGATAGTTATAGATAATATATGGGTGTTTATTAAAACAGTTTATTAATTAGAGTTAAGGAAGTGGATAATGTCAAAAA
>SDBS01001532.1_pt1 | contig 23487 bp, 14 predicted proteins | sample 2277091 | NCBI WGS metagenome assembly SDBS01 (sample SAMN10404972, study PRJNA504765) | marine sediment metagenome | isolation source: marine sediment core GS10_PC15, 163 cmbsf | place: Arctic Ocean: Southern Knipovich Ridge | collected 2010
TTGGGAACAAATATTGAATGGGAGAGTTTTCTGGAAAAATCTTATGGCGATTGATACAGGAAGATTCTATAGAGGTATTATTGATCAAATTCCTGAAGATAAGATTCCAGGGTTTGTGAATCAAAAAGTTATGGATTTCAATATTCCCGAAAATTTATTACTTGATAGGGCAATCAAAGTACGCAATGAGAATATAAGTTTTTTAAAAAAACTTTATCAAAAGGATTTATGCCTTGGATACTATATTAATAGGGGCGTTATAACGGGTAAAAAAGTTTTTCTTTCATTTGATGATCTCATCCATCACCTCTTTATAAGTGGTTTAACTGGTACTGGCAAAACCACATTTTTAATCCAAGTTCAGCACGAGATTTCAAGAAAAGCTACCGATTGTGGCGTTTTGATAATTAATTTACGAAAAAAAAAAGCAGATATCCACTATGTTTTGGATCACATCTTAAGGTATGGAGATCCCGATCTTAGAATTCCTTACTATTTTAAGGGAGAAAATATGGAGGTTACCTTTGAACAATTAGCAGCATTAGTCGTCTCATCCCTCGGACTAAAACAACCTGTAGATATAGTTTTATACAATGCCATGATTAAATATTTTGAATTAAACCAAGATCTTCCTGATACTTTAGAAAAACTATTTGGTAGGCTTTTGAAATGGTTTGAAAAAAATCCTTATCATGAAAAGTATCAAACTAATATCATAAATGCAATAAAAAACCGTGCTATAAGGTGGACATCATCCGAAATTTTAAAAAATATAACAAAATTGCCTTCGGTTAAACCTTTTTGGTTTATTGAGTGGATGAATGGAAAAAATATATTCATAGATTTATCGAAATCTATATGTAATGAATTCATTAAAAAGCTCTTAATTAATTTGATTTTCCAAATGATCCGAATCTTTTTTCCTCAAATTAATACTAATACGTTGAAGAATGTAATCATGCTAGATGAAATTGGTGAAATCGGAAAAAAACCAGCCACGACAATCTCAAATGATGACGATTTCATCTCCCAATATTTTTTTGAAGAAGTCCTATCTGATTTTCTAGAAGCGTTTAGAAGCAGGGGAATTTCTATAATTATTACAGCACAACGTCCATCTAAGCTCTTTGAGTCAATCTACTCTCTCCCCAGCATCCTCATTTTGTTTACTACTGCTCATTCTTGTAGTAAATTATTTACAAATAATATTGAAGAGCAAGATACATTAGCACTTTTGGGAGAAAGAAAGGCTTTAGTCTTTGATGGAGTAAATGGGAGAAAATTTGCATTTTATACGATGGATTTTGATTATAAGGCTGTATTAAATAACTCTAATAATAAAATTGAGAATAAATGTAATTCTTGTGAAAATTATGTGAAATCATATGATAATTATTGCAATGTTTGCGGGAATCCTTTAGGATCCAAAGGAAGTTTTAAAAAAGTAGATGCCCAATCTACAAAACTCATTGAGAAAAATGAATAGAAAATAAGAAAATTAATAATCTTTGAGAGGAGAATTCCTATTAGTGAATCTGGCGATGAATGTGAAGAAAACGAACCAGAACAAAGTCCAGAGACGGATTCAGATGAAGAGATTGGCTCAGATGAAGAAGTTGACCCCGATGAAGAGTATGATTGGGAAAATAATTTCGATCCAGATGAAGAGTATGATTGGGAAAATAATTTCGATCCAGATGAAGAGTATGACTGGGAAGATAATTTCGATCCAAATGAAGAGTATGACTGGGAAAATAAGGTTCACCCCGAAGAAAATGAATCCGAGATTAATGAAGGGTCTGGTTTAGGTGGTGAGAATTCACCAGATAATCAAATCCCTGAGAAACTTGACGACGATGACTATGAAAGAAATCCAAACAATAATGGAACAGAAACTATACTCTATCCCACCGAACAAGAATCTGAAAAGGAACCAATAGGGGAACCTGAGCAAGAATCCGAACCTGAGGTGATACTCGAATACATGAATCCCGAAGAGTTAGCAGGAAACGAAACTCCTGCAATTGACTTACCGAATGGTACTTTAGAACGTACAGAACCAGAATTAGAGCCCATTGAGACATCCGAGCAAGAATCTGAACATGAGGTGATACCCGAATATATAAATCCAGAAGAACTAGCAGGAAATGAAACTCCCGGAATAGATGTACCCGAAGGTACATTTGAACCTGTCCAACCAGAACAAGAACCAGATCCTGAGGTGATACTCGAATACATCAATCCCGAAGAGTTAGCAGGAAATGAAACTCCTGAAATAGACCTATCCGATGGTACCTTTGAACCGGTAGAAATTGAACAACAACCTATTGAGGAATCTGAACAGAAATCAGATCCTGAATTGATACTTGAATATATAAATCCAGAAGAACTGGCAGGGAAGGAAACTCCTGGAATAGATGTACCCGAAGGTACATTTGAACCAGTTGAGCCAGAACAAGAATCTGATCCTGAGGTGATAGCCGAATATATAAATCCAGAAGAACTAGCAGGAAATGAAATTCCTGGAATAGATGTACCCGAAGGCACATTTGAACCAGTAGAACTAAAAAAAGTACCTAAAGAGATTTCTGAGCAAGATTCTGATCCTGAGTTGATACCTGAGTATATAAGCCCAGAAGAGTTAGCAGGAGATAATATACCAGAAATTTTTTTACCCGATGGCACTTTTGAACCATTTGAAGACACAGAACAAAAATTACTTAAAATAACAGAACAAGAGTCTGATCAAGAGAAAAACCAAGAACATATCCAAGGAAGTTCAAATGAGACTTACTCAGATACTATGCAAGAGGGTCATCAAACCTTAATTATGGCCGATAATTTTTCTTCGAGTAATAATGATGTTACACCAATAGAACGACCAAAGGAGCAAAGAAAATCCGAAAACAGATCTCCAAGAAAGAGACAAAAATCACAGGATCAAAAAAGAGATTCCAGATCTGATTATAAAAGTAATAATAGCCAAAAACCTGGTCAAGATACCATCCTTGTTCTTAAACCTGAATTAAAAAGTCAGGAAAAAGAGAAAGAAATAAAAAAAGATAATAAAAAGAAACAAATTAAAGAAGAGAATGAAGATAAGAATCTTAAAGGAACACTAAAGGGAGAGCAAAAAAAAGTCCCTATAATTGAAAAAAATGAGGAACACGAATCATCTAAAGAACTTGAAGAGAGTTATCGTCGAGAATCTGGAAAGAGACCTATTTATGGAGGGAAAAATACTAAAGGATATGATGATTGGTTAAAGTGGAATGAAAAACCAGTCCATGAGGAACAGAAACTTCAAAAAAAAGATGAGAAAAAGGAACCTAAGGAAGAATGGGAGAAGAAATTAGAAAAATGGATAAATGAAGCAGATGAAAAAGAAATACCAAAGGAGATTAAAAGACAGCTTATTAAAAAGATTAGTAAGTTCCGTATTTTAAGAGCAATAGAGAGAAAGTTAATTAAATTATTAAACAAAGAGAGTCTATTAGAAAAAGAATTAGCCGAACTTAAAGAAATTCTTAGAGAACGGGATGATTTGAAGGAAGTAATCTTTGAAAACTTAAGTACATTTAGAAAATTCTACAATAAAAATATTGAGTGGTTTGAATATCTAATTGAAGCTGAACGAACAAAGTTTATAAAACACATCGCTCAAAAATTAAAAGATCTGAAAAGAATCGAAAAAACAGATGGAAAAAAATTATCTAGAGAATATAATAATGAAAATTGGAAGGAAATTTTAAAGGAAAATTTATATAAAAATACAATATTGAGCCTAAAGGAAAAATCAATAATTAAGAAAATTATCCAGAAAGAAAAACTTAGTAAGGGCGATAAAAACGAACTTATATCAATATTAATTAAACTTCCAACAGAGGAATTGATTTCTCTATTAGGAAAAGATTTTGAAAAACATACAAAGAATTACGTTAGGTGGGGTTGGGATTTCTATGAATATATAAAAAAAAATTTCCTTAGTGATTATTTTAATAAAAAGGGTTCAGGTGTCTATAATCGACTTGAAGTTCGTTTAAATATTGATCCAAGTCTGTTAAGAAGAGTTTGTAAGGAAATAAGAGATAAATATTCAGATAGAAACCTACCAGATTATAAAATTGGGATTATTATTGGTGGTCACAAAAATACAATCTCCAATGCATTAGCAGGATCTAGTATCTCTTTAAAAGTTTTTAAGAGATTAGAAAAAATACTCGGTAAAAGAATTCCTCATAAAGAGACCAATCCCATTGTTAATTTATTTGAGTTAGAGGAGAATGAAGAGACCGCCGAATTTTTAGCAATTATGCTTGGAGACGGTAATTTAGATGAAACCAATCATGCAATAGTAATATCTCTTAATGGAATTGATGAATATCCATATATGCAATATGTTAAAGTACTAATGAAAAAAATTTTGAAAAAAAAAGCTACAGAAATATGGGATATAAATAATAGTGATACTACAAGAACTAAAGGAGTAAAATTAAGAATTTATTCATTAGCAGGAACGTTAGCTCTGAAAAAATCGGGAATCAAATCTGGAAATAAGGTAAAACACCAAGTTTCAATTCCCCCTAAATTTAGAAGATTTGTTAAAAAAAGTTTGAAAGGGCTTGTAGATACAGATGGCACAATTTATGTTCAAAAAAAAGATAAATCAATAGTCATCACATTTGTTAACTGTTCAAAACCTTTAGTATTGAACTTTAAAGAATTGTGCTCTAAACTAAAAATTGAAACTAGTAAATTGAATAAATATCTTAGAAAAAGAGATAATAAGTATAATTATTCAGTTTCAATACATTCAAAACAATATGTTAAGAAATTCTTAAAACTAGTAAATCCCGAAAAATGGAAAGATAAAAATAGAAGAAAATATTTAGGAATCACGTTATTATATTTAAACGCTCCAGAGAGAATTAAAAATCAAATTACAAAGCAAATTGAAAAAGATTTTCCAAATCCGAAGAATAGGATATACTCTATTAAATATCTAACCTATTTAAGAAAATTATGTAAAATACATAATATCAAAATTGGTACTGAGGTGATAGAAAATGCTCTTTCTAAAGCTCTTACCTATAAATTTAAAAAACATAAATATACAAAGGAATTCGCAGAATACCTAAAAAGTCTTTTTATAGAATTAGGGGATCTTAAAAAAGTAAAAGAGAAATTAAGAGATAAATCAATTTATGAAAAGGCAATTAAAACATATTTATTTCTATTATTTGAGGAGTCTGAATATGAAAAATACAAAGGAGAGGGTGAAAATGGCTTCTCAAATTGGTATCGTATAAATAAAGGAATTACAGCTGAAAATGGAGAATTAAAAAGTCTTGGAATAAAAAAGCGATTAGAGTTAATTAGACATATTTATACCATTTTAAAAAAGTCAGAATTTAAAATAGTAGGTAAAAAGATATTTGAAAAATTAAAATTTATTATTGAGAATGAAGATTTAAATAAGAATATCAATAAAGATGATAGCAATAGAATATTGAGGTTTGAACGGCTAGCTTATTTATTAAGCACTGAAGAGTATAAGACTTCAGTTGAAAAATATTTACAAAATCATATTTTATTCATTCAAGAGATAATAGCATTTTCAAAACAGAAAAAAAAATTTGGAACGACAGAATTATGGAAAAGATATCCATTTTTAAATAACACGACAAATCTTAGAAAGATTATTGCAGATATTGAAGAAAATTTTAGTATTAAGCTTTATCTTTTTGATTAATTAGTTTGTTAAGTAGGAAATTTAACTTTATCCTTAGCAATTTCAAGATCCTTCTCTTTTTTTATGAGCGTCCCCAAAAATGGAATTTCTTTACTTAATTCTTCCATTGTTATTCCGCTTTTTAGTAATACACCTATCCAATCAAGGAGTTCAGATGTCGATGGCATTTTTCTTAGTTTAGTGACAGCTCTGAGGGCATAAAAATGCTTCAAGCATTGATCTAGTAGGTTTTGCTTTAAATCAGGGAAATGTAATTTACAGATTTGTGCCATAAATTCCTTATTTGGAAATTCTATCCAGTGGAATACACATCGTCTTAAGAATGCATCAGGAAGTTCTTTCTCATTATTAGAGGTGATAATAATTATCGGTCTTGTTTTGGTTTTTACAAATTCCTTTGTCTCCTTAATGTAAAACTCCATTACATCCAATTCTTGCAATAGATCATTAGGAAATTCAATATCAGCTTTATCAATCTCATCTATTAAGAGGACGACTTGTTCGTCTGAAATAAAAGCTTCTCCTAGTGGTCCATGAGAGATGTAATCATGAATATTATTCACATCTCGATCCTCTGACCCAAATCTACTGTCATTTAATCTCTGGACTGTATCATACATGTAACACCCATCTATAGCTTCACTTGTGCTTTTTACATTCCATACTATCAATTTTTTATTCAAGGTCTCAGATATTGCATGGGCAAGCATCGTCTTTCCTGTACCCGGCTCACCCTTAACTATTAACGGTCGCCCAAGCGCGATTGACACATTTACAATATTTTTAAGCTGTGGATCAGCAAGATATTTGATCCTATCTGTTTTTACGTCTCCAAGAAATTTATTAAATTTTTTTTTTACGTCTCCATTATTAAACATAGCATCCATGTATATTCAAAATTAATTAAAAATTAAATAATTTTTGACTCGAGTTAGGAATTTATAACTTTATTCCTACATTTCATTATTAAAAAAAGAAAAGATAATCAGAATTCATGTAGAATAAAAAGAGTGGAAAATGAATGGATTTAGAAAAATTAAAAGAAGTATTAGGAAATGAATTTGCTTATATTTATAATGATATTAATCCTGTTATTCAGAGTTTAAAATTAAATAAGAAAGCTAAAATTTTAGATATAGGTACAGGAATGGGTAGAATGGCTATTACACTTGCGTTAAATAACTACAACGTAATTACTGGAGAACCAGAAGATGATAAATCAAAATATGCAAAACAAGATTGGCTGGAATCTGCTAGAAAAGTAAAAGTCGAACATTTAATTACATATACTCCATTCAGTGCTGAAAATATGCCTTTTGAGGATTCTTCTTTTGATGCGGTGTTCGTAATGGGTGCTCTGCATCATATTGATGATAAAAAAACGACTCTTACAGAATGTAAAAGAATTATAAAATTAGGTGGAGTCATTTGTATATCAGAACCAAATCATGAAGCCCTAACATTTATACGGGAAAAGAAATTTCCTGATCATCCAGACTCAGTTGATCCAAGGGAATTTGCCCAAGATCTTCATTTATCTGTGGAATTGATAGAAAGTCCATTCTATGATACATTCATCTTAAAAAAAAATTAAAAAAAAAAAACCAAGTTTTAGTCCCGTTGACTTAAAACTGTGACTGATGCAACAGAAAATGCTCCTCCTAAATTATGAGCTAAACCAATCTTGGCATCTGGGACTTGTCTACCTTCGGCTCGACCTTGGAGTTGTTTAGTAATTTCTTGAAGCATCCTACATCCAGTAGAGCCTATTGGATGACCAAAGGATTTTAGACCACCTGAAGGATTTATAGCAGTTTCTCCATCCCAGTTAAATGTTCCATTTTTTAATTCCTCAGCCGCTTGTCCGCGAGAACAGAATTGTAAATCCTGGTCATTTATCAATTCAGTAATAGTGAAGCAATCATGCACCTCCGCAGCATCGATCTCTTTCCTAGGATTAGTAATACCAGCCTCTTTATAAGCCATTTCAGCAGCTTTTACTGTAGAAGGAAAACTGGTGAAATCCGCTCCCGGTCCATTAGGTGGAACATACCAAGGAAAATTAGTTCGTGTTGAAATCGCATTAGCTTTTACAACGATATAATCATCTGCATGAGCATAACTTTCCGCTAGTTCTGGTGTTGTTAAAATCAGTGCTGCGGCACCATCACTCATGGCACAACAGTCGAACCGTCCGAGGGGATCCGCAATCATAGGAGCTTTCATTGCTTGCTCGATCGAAATTTTACTTCTAAAATGAGCTTTAGGATGATAAGAGCCGTTATCATGATTTTTTACGGCTACTCGTGCTAAATCTTCCTTTGTCCACCCAAATTCATGAAAACATCTCGTAGCAGCTAAAGAGAACATAGCTGGAGCGGAAGGTAATGGTAGAACTGGATGTCCAAAGATTTTAAATCCCGGAAGACCACTTGAACCCTCGTCCATTAATTTCTCGACCCCACATGCTAACACTACATCATAAACTCCACTTGCGACACCAAAACATGCGTTTCGAAACGCGTCCATACCGGAAGCACAATAATTTTCTGTACGGGTTATGGGGATGCCATCTAAACGTAAAATATCCTCAACTGTAGCTCCAGACATACCGGTAAAATAATAAAAGATCCCAACCCATGCTGCTTCAATTTCATCTTTCTTTATTCCTGCATCCTTAAATGCTCCGTGAGATGCTTCAAATAACAAATCGTACTGGCTTTTATCCCATCTTTCTCCAAATTTAGACGCATCGCAACCTATAATGGCTACTTTATCCCTAATTCCTTTCGTTCTCATTTTAATTTTACCTCCTTATTATTGACGGCCCCTAGGGGGTCGACATTTATAATAATAATTTTTAAATTTATCGCCATAACGCTCTTTTGAAATAATTTTAAATTTAAAAAAGAGTTAGATTTGATAATTATAAACTAAAATACTATTTTAATTTTATATTAAAAAAAAATTAATACACTAAAGTCCATAATTCAATATTTTTCAAAAAAATAAAATGTTGGATAATAATAACGAGATAATTCTCGTTAACCAATGGTGATATAAGTTAAGCACTTAAATTAAATTCTCTGTTTCCAATAACCAGGTTTCCTTTTCTGATGTGCAACAGCAATAATTATTATTTTATCTATATTTTTTTCAAAAATATAAAATATAGAAAAAGGAAATCGCCGAATATTATATTTATGTATATTTTGCTCATAAGAGGGCCATTTCTCTGGACTTTTTTCAATATGTTGAAGTGATTTGTCAATTTCCTCTAAAAAATCGAGCCCTAATCCTGAAGATTGTTGATTGTAATATTGTGCTGAAGCGTTCATTTCTTCTTCAGCTTCGACTAAAAAAGTGATCGTTCTCATTTCAGTTTGGTTTTTGCATCTTCTAAAACCTGATTTGCGGATTTTTCTGATGCTTTTCCTTGTTTATATTGATTATATCTGCGTTTAACCTCATCAATCCATAATTCTTCGGTGTTTTCTTCTTCATCTCCTTCTTCTAAGCTTTCTAATAATTGCCGAATTAATATTGCACGATCACGAGCAGAAAGTTCTAATGCCCTTTTTCCAATTTCGTTAATGTCTGATGTCATTTTTTTATTGATTTTTTTTTGTTCTATGATACAAATAAAGTTCGATAAAATAAATGTTTTGTGAGTCTACCAGAAGTTAAAAATGCACTATATTGATGGAACAAGACTCTAATTCTTTTAATTCCTTTTTTTCTCTTCCTTATTATTGACGTCCCCTTGGGGGTCGACATTTATAATAATAATTTTTAAATTTATCGCCATAACGCTCTTTTGAAATACTCCGTAAGATATGAAAGATGGATAAATATCTTTTCGAAAAGATCATCTTCCTCATACGATTCAATGACGCTTTCAAGTTGGGAAGAAACAAAAGCATTAATACCATATTTTTGAAAAACTTTTGTAAGAACCTCTAATCTAACTATAATTTTTAGCTTAATGCTTTAACCCATCGTTTGAAGAAATGTGGTGTAATTGATTATTAATCTAAATTATAAAAATTGAATATTAGATGAATTTTCTATATATTTAATTATATTATTTATAACATTATTTTCCCAGTTTATGTTTGACTCGTTTTTTAAATGTTTAAAAACGATTTTTTTCTTTTCTTTAAAATAATTAAAAACTACTATGATAAAATTTATATGATTATAGATATATCTTTCTAAGATTGGATTTTCATAATTATTATTTAACAATTCAGAAAATCGACCAAATTTAAGAATCTTAATCTCTGAAGCTGGAAAACAGAAATTTTCATTTAAATCTTTATTCTTAATTATAAACTCAAGAAGAGAAAAAATGGATGACGGTTTTACATTATGTAGTTTAATGTATTCAGAAGTTATAAAATTCAAATAATTTTTATCATATATTAAATGAAAAATTTCACTACAAATTTCTTGTCTAATTGGAAGACTACATCGAAAGACCTTTTTATTTTGAATATTTATTTCAATATTAAAATTAAACCATTTGTCATAAGCATCTTCACCATATTGATTGATGATTTCGGTTTCATTGAAAAATTTTTTTATATACTTATATAAAGTATGAGGTTCTGGAATAATCGCAATATTTTTTTTTATCATTATTGATTTTATAGCAGGATAACTGCCATATTTTTCTAAAAAACGAAAATATTTTAAACCTGTACTTTTTGAATAATGACTGATTTTATAAGACAATCCCTTTTTAATTGCGTCTTCACGTTTTTGGAATATTAATTGTGTTGTAGTAAAATATTTATTCATCAATTGTTCTAAAAATCGAAAATTTTCTAACGTATAACTAAAAACTTTAGTTTCCTTATGAATTTTGAAAATTTCTATTTCATTTTCGATAGCATCTATTATTGAAGAATTACTATTAATATAAATTAATTGATAACCCCAATATGATCGTCGAGTTGTATCATTCCATTTAATTGGATTAATAGTATTTAGGAAATTTACGACATCTTCAAGCTTAGTAATTTGAGTTATCCAAGCAATTTCAGATTTATTTTCTGCTTCGATTGGTCTTGAAGAATTAATTTTAATTAATTCACATAATTTTTTAAATCCAGATACTAGCGGCTTAGAAGCTGAACCAAATGAAATTCTAAAATGTTTTGATTTTTTACAAACATAAATGCTTCCATCAGTATCCAGTAATCCTTTTAAACATTCAATTATATATTCCCTTTTTTCAAATATCCATTCTGGAATTTTTACTTGATTTATGACTTTATTCCCTGATACAATTCCTACATTCATCAATGCATTTACAATTGCTAAGCTGAAAATAGTTAAAGCAATAACTTTGCCATTAATATAATCATAAGTATCATAATTAAAAATTAATTTAATTATTTCTTTAGTATGACTAACGATATCAGAATCTTCATTTCTATTAAGGAATATAGCAATCTTTCTTCTTTTTTCATTAACACCACCGTCGCCTAATAGAATTCCGATTAAATTTGCGAGTTCTTTTGATTTCGTAATATTGATTTTTGATACTAACGGTTCTTTAATATTATAATCAGTTTCGATTTCCAAATCAAAATCTAGAAGGTTTTGTAATCGATTAAAGCTTTCTAGACTCATTGAACTACCTTTACCATTTAAGTTTTTATATAAACTGATTTTTAATTCAGCAGCAAGCTTTTCCATACTATTATGCGATTTGCCCTTAAGTACAATTTGAAAAAGTTCTTTTAAACGTTTAGATTCTATTTGAATCCTTTCTTCGTAAATATTTTTAATCATGAAAGAACTTTTTTCGTTTATATCTATTTGTGAATCACAAGAGTCTTTTTCTAGATCTAATTTTTGTTCTAGTTCGGTAGTAGGCATCCCTGAATTGAATATTAAATTTTCAGTTTGATAATTAGTATTATTAATCCCTTCGATTATCGAAGCCTTAAATTCCATATTGATTCGTTTTTTACAAAATAAGCAATATTCGTCCCCCTCTTTAATTCTATTATTTTTACATCTGGGACAAATCATAATTATAAATAAAATACTTTTCTCATAGTTATATAAAACAAGATAACAAATTTTCTAATTTATTCCGAATTTTTTGTCTTTTTTGGAGTAAATCCTCCTATAACCGTTTCAGGAAAATAATAGAGAGTCAATTTTTAGAATTATCACAAAAAAAAGTATGGGTAAATAAAATACGGTCTAGAGAATTGAAGAGTCTGAGCATATTTATGTTATTGAGAATAATAATATCTATTATACCATAAAAAATGGATTCCAAAAAAGCACTGTACACATTCTTTCCTATCATTATGAATTATTAGAAAAAGTGAGAAAGGACGCAAATTATTGTATGAGACCGATGTGCTAAATGAGCACCCAAAAACCAGAAAAAATTGAAAAACCAGAGGAACTAATTCGAGTAGAAAGATTAATAGAAGAAGGTAAACTCGATGAAGCGGAGCAATTACTTAGTAAATTCAAAGAAAAAGGAGGTCACGCTCTTCATGATATAGTTCAATTTCAACTCCTTAATTGTGAGCTCCTATTTTGGAGAGATTTATATGAAGATGTTGTTAAGCTTGCCGAACAAACACATAAGGTGAGCTTAGGGTTAGGAAAAAATATCTTATCAGTCGATATCTTACTAATAATGGCTTATGCTCTATTAAAACTTTATCAAACAAATAAATGTCACAATATTATCAAACAAGCGGAGGAAGAACTAAAAGCTTTACTACAAGAATTACCCGCGGAGTACAAACAAAGGAAGGCGTTCATCTCTTTTCTTAAAGGTTGGGTTTACGAACAATTAAACGATGGAGCTCAGGCACTAAAGCACTTTGAGTTGAGTCTTTCACTAAGAGAAGAACTTGGTGCTAAACCGGAAATTTCCCATACCCTTATAGGAATTTCTCATGTATTATTGTTCCGAAAAGGTGATTTTGACAATGCTTTAAAATATGCTGAACGAGGTAAGATTATTGCCGAGGAAAGTGGTAATAAATATGCTATCGGATTTAGTCTTTACTATATGGCAACGATACATCTGAATAAAGGTGATTTGGATCATAGTTTTAAGCTTTTTGAGTGGAGTTTAACAATTTTCAATGAAGGTAACAATAAACTAATGGTAGGAAGGACTCTTAGCTCTTTGGGGGTGAGTTATTTAATAAGAGGAGAATTAAATCGTAGTATTAATTTTTATGAGCAAAGTTTAGAAGTTCTCAAAGGGATTAACAGTAAAATCCTTATAGCAGGGGTTTTTAACGGTTTATCTTACATTTATAAAATGAAAGGAGAATTGGATCATGCGTTAGATTGTATAGAACAATCAATGGCAATAAACCGTGAAGTAGGAAGCCTAAGAGCATTAGCTAATAATAATGATTCTTTAATTGGGATTTTAATTGATAAGGGGGATCTTACACGAGCACAATTAGCTTTTCATGAATTAGAGCAGTTGACCACTCAATTAAATGACAAGCAAATGGATTTAATGTATCTAATTAATAAAGCTTTGCTCTTGACAACAAGTCTTAGGGCTCGTGATCGAGGTAAGGCAGAAGAAATATTAATGCAACTCCTTAAAAATGAAAATTTAATTTATGAAGATAGGTATACAGTATTACTTATTTTATGTGAATTATTCCTAACTGAGTTACGCATAACCAATGACCCAGAACTGTTAGAAGAGTTAACTCAATTTACTGATCAGTTATTTGAATTGGCTGAAAAATCACACTCATACTGGATTCTCGGTGAGACTTATCTAATACAAGCAAAACTCTCATTGTTATCTTTTGATATAAAGCAAGCTCAGAGATTTTTAACTCAAACTCGACAATTAACTGAAAGATTTGATCTTTCTCAGCTAAGAATGAAAGTGGATAATGAAAATGAAGATTTAGATAAAAAATTATATTTATGGGAAAAATTAAAGGAAGAAGATGCTTCGATGTCCGATCGTATGGAATTAGCTCGATTAGATGAAAAAATTGTAGGATTAGTTTACAATCGTGCGATGTTAATTCCCCATATCACAGAAGAAAAAGTGACAATATCTAAAGAAACGAAAATTTGTTTAGTTTGTAAAGGTGAAGTGTTTGGTTTTTCATACATTTGTAAATGTGGTGCAACCTATTGCGAAAATTGTGCGCGAGCATTATCTAATTTGGAAAATGTGTGTTGGGCTTGCGAGGTTCCAATTGATTATTCAAAGCCCGTGAAACCATATAAGGAGGAAGCAGAACGCATCAAAGTTCAGGAACAAGCAAAAAAGAAAAAATGAAAATCATTACTTGAATTTATAATAAAACGATTACTTACTATAAATTTTTTTTTACCTCCTCTTTATTTACGCCCTCTTGGTGGACGACATTTGTAATAATAATTTTTAAATTCTCCCCCTTCATGCTCTTTGCGAAAACATAATTCAACTTCCATACCGATCTTCACATTTTCTTCGGGTTTCTCAATTTCGGTCATATTCAAAAGGACTCTACCACCACCTTCCAAATCAATTACACATCTTGGAATAGGTGTGTCTAAATAAGTTCCTCCTACTAAGTGATCTAATGCATAAGTAAACACGTTTCCTTTAAGATTAAGCTTTATAAGTTCCAGTTGATCATCTATTCTACAAATAATACAAGATCGAGCATTTGTAGGATATTGAACTGTCCCACAATTTTTACATTTTAATCCATACATTTTATAAACAGAATCAGTATCCCGCCACAATGTTACTGCTGAGCTTTTTCTCGTGTACCTATCTTTTTCAAGTAACTGCTTGTTCCCTAGAAAAACGTTGTAATTTTTTAGAATTTTCATAGATTTTTGATGTCCAGAAATCCCCATATGAGTTTTTGATAATTCTCTTACAGCTTTTCTATCATTTATATGCATTAATATAGCATCAGCACCATCTCCAAATCCCGTTAAGATAATTTTAGCCGCTTCCTTAGGTCTTTTTAAAGCAGATATTAACAACATAAATGGCATTGAGGTACCAGTGTCTCCCACTTGGAAAAATAGTCCATTTTGAGCAACTCCTTGTCCAAATTTCATAAATTTAGAAACTCTGCTATGTAGTCTAGGATTACTATAATAATACGCGGCAATATCAACGCTTTCAGGTGTTAGATTATTTCTTTTCATAATTTCAGACATGACTCTTGTAACGTTTTCAATATAAAATCGGGCATCCATTTTCACTTCAAATGTGCGAATAAACTTATCTTCCTTGGTTCTCTTCCATGGTCCTGTTACATTTGCTGAAACAGAATAATAGTCATCTATGATTAAAGGTAAATCATCTCCTTCAGCAAGTAGTAAAGCAGCGGCTCCATCTGCAAATCCAAATTCCCACATTGTAGAAGGTTCGGCTTCTCTCATGTCAGCAGCAATAATAAGTATACTCTTAATATCCGGATTTGCTTTAATGGTATCTATCGCTCTTGTGAGGGCAGATGTACCGGCCTTTAATGAATCTGTAAAATCCGTAGTAATAATATTAGTTCTAAAGTCTAAGACAGTTGCTATAAACGAAGCCGAGTCTTTTTCTGTATATACTTGAGTGGTGGATGCAAAAAATAATCCATCGATACTTTTAGGATCGATACCACTCAAACAGTCTAAACCTGCTTCAACTGACATTGTTAAGCTATCCTCATCTCCACTTGCAACAGCTTTATTTCCGGGAACAGTAGGAAAATCCCAGGCTTTAGCTATTAAATCGCGTGGTAAAAGATACTTTGGCAAATATGCCCCGTAAGATTTTATTCCTATCATAAATATTTTTTTTCTCCCTTTCTTAGTTGAAAATTATTTAATATTATGGTTTTGAATTATTTAAGGTTAATATATTTCAACATATTTTTAACACAATTAGCTCAATTAGCCTCGATTTGAATTATTTTAGCTCTAACTATATTAAAATCGTTTTTCAAGAACAGTTATGATCGGATGGAATCCAGTCCGCCCGAATATTTCATGTAACTTTTCGCTTGTCCCATATGGAAGGTTAATTCTAACAGAATCGCAACCCCAACTTTGTAAAATTTGAATTGCTTTTTCAACAATGAGTTTTCCTATCTTTTTGCCGATATATTCTTTTTTAGTAGCCCAATGATTTAAATACCCGATATATCGCCCTAATGTATTTTTCACTGCTTCAATCATTCCCATACTCACGACTTCACCGTTAGTTTTTAGTTCTGCAATTAATGTAATCCTTTTTAGATTGGGTTTAAATTGTCTTAGACCAGAAGCTTCTCTCCATTGTTTTTCGTTAAATCCAATATCTACCATTTTGTTAAGTTCTTTTAATAACTCCAAAGTAGCATGATAATCCGATGTTCGATAATTCCTTATTATAACTTCTTCCTTCAAAATTTCTTTTTCTGGCATCTATCTTACCTTTTTAACTTTTTATTTTACCTATTAACTTTAAATCAATTTTTCTTGTTAATGCTTTCTGATCTTGGTATTTATCATTTTGTTTATAAATTGCAATTAAATAGTCATCAATATGTGGTAAAATCGGGGATATAAATAAGAGTTCTTCTTCCGGAAACCAGACATCTATCAATTCATTTCTGATCTCTTTTTCAAAAAACTCTTTTACGTGAGATAATGAAATGGAAATATTTTCCAGCTCCTCGCTTGTATTATTTTGAATGGTAACTTCTAATTCTTTACTATCTTCAATTAAATTAATGTTTTTAATTGAGAAGAGACTTTCCGCATTCAAATCTTCTTTTCTATTTTTTTTAGGATCGAAAAGTTTGATATCGGAAAAAAATTCTCCTCCTTTAAGACTACTAAGAGGAGAAAACTCAAATCCTTTAAGTGCAAAATAAGATATTGCTTTTTGGGTTTTGAGTGAAGATGAATCTGATTTTTTTTTAATGGTTTTTGCAAAATAATTTTTAATTGTTCTATCTATCAATTCTCTAATGAATACTTTTATTTTCTTCCCGTTTTGTATTCTTTCTTCCATTTTTGGTGTTTTAATAATAATATCTCCAGCGATTTCGCTTTCTATAACTTCAAACAACTGATCTCCGAAATTTTCGCGAATTACTTTAGTTAACTTACGAATGAGATCATCTCCAAAAATATCAATTTCTACGGGTAAAGAAACTATAATAACAATTGTTTCTGGTGTTTCTTTTTTTAATCCTGCTCTTCTTTTTTTTCTATCCGATTTTGTTAAAAATTTTTTGCCAAAAAAGGTATAAGCATTATATTCTAAATCAACATGATCTAATTCTTGGGTCTCCAAGAACCAAACGGGATGATATGAAACAGGACGCATAAATTTTTTATTAGTCCTTAAATTATCATTGGGATATATTAATAAAGGGATTTGACCTCGTTTTTCATCAAAATACAATACATACACTACACATAAAACTTCATTCGGATTTTTTTCCGCTGAACCTTCACTAAAAATATCTGCCAATTAGGACCAATTTTCGAAGTAATTGTTAAACAAATAATAAATCGATACTCTAGAGAATGTAATTCTTATTATTCTAAAAATTTAACCATTAAAATTTTATAACTTCAGTTATTAATCCCCTAAATCTGTAGCAAAAGATTTTGAAATCTTTTGTTTTAATCTAAACTAGATATATTTTTTAAAAATTAAAACATTTTAAAAGAAATAACTTGAGTTCATAATAGTTTTTAGATGATGAAATATGAGTGAAGATTTACAATTTATATACAAACAAGAATTTTGGTTCGCGAGTGCATTTATAAATACTGCTATAGTCAACGGTGACCAGAAAAGTAAGGAGATTGAAGATCTAATTTTTAAAAAGCTTAGAAGTTTAAGGCAGCAAGATGTCTTCCGCAAGGATCTTGCTAATGATATTTTGGAGATGGTTAAAAATTTATCTCTTGAGTGTAGCTGGGTCCAATATATTGAGAATTTCCCTTATAAAGATGAAAATTTGGAAAAAGAATATGATTCTTTGGGATATTTTCAATTTGAAGTGGAGTATTATAAAGAAAATCCTGAAAAGAAAGAAAAACTAAATCCTTTGTTAATCCAACAAATTCCATTCATAATTCTTGATGTTCTAAAGGGATATAGCATGAATTTCAATAATAAAGGTTTGGAAATTGATACAGAAAGTCCAATTTATGTTTTTGTCACTTCAAATGGAACCACACCGAAGGAAATCGATTGGACAATTGAGAACATCAATAAGTTCAAAAAAAAGTTGGGAGACTGGAATGAGATTTATTCAGGTGCTTGGCCAGATTATAATGAAGCTTTGTATAATAAGCGTATACAAAATAATTTATCAAATCGTTTATCTGAATTACATTTTATTGAGAGAAATTCGGGATTTATTTACATGGCTAAGCAAAACTATGAAGACTTCTTTGAATCATACATGAGGAAGTTTGTTTTAGATCCAACTCCGAAAATGAGAACATTCTTATTTGCTTTACGTTCGTTAAATGAATTACTCGATACTTTATTTCTTAAAACTCAATCAGAAAGCTTTATCGATCTTGAGACTATCGAAAATAAAATTAAGAATTTAAGATTGCTGAGGGGACTTCTTCAAACTAAATTAAGTATAATTTATAACGAGTTGGATTATAATCGGAGACAACATTATACAAGTGTGTTAAAACATTTATTGGGTGAATTCGAGATAGCCAATCTTGTATCAAGATTAAATAACAAGTTCAAAATTATTTATGATGCAATGGAACAGCTTTATCAGAAAAAACATGAAGAACTTCAACAGAGGACTGAAAAAGGGGTAAAATTTTTGAACCTACTTTTTGGAGCGGGTATTTTAGCAGATCTTGGGACTGCTATCGTGCTCGCCTTAAGCTTCCCTTTGGGTTCAGTACCAATTAGCATATTAAATACAATAATAGCAATAACAATTTCTGGAATCTTAACAGCAACCATAATTATCAATATTAGGGGAAAAATTCAAGCTAAAAATGCTAGAATTGGTAAGACTGTGGATGCTGTCATAGAAGATGGTAAAGGAAATGTAGTGCTAATTAAACGTAAATATCCCCCCTTTCAGGGTTATTATGCACTCCCCGGTGGTTTCGTAGAGGAAGGAGAAAATCGAAAACAAGCTTTAATCAGAGAAATTAAGGAAGAAACAAATTTAGATATAAAAATTGATTACAAAATTGGTATTTATGAAGAAGAAGGAAGAGATCCACGAGGAAGAATTCATAGTACGGCTTTTAAATGCACGATAATCAACGATATCTCAAATCTTCGAAGTGGAGATGACTCTAAAGAAGTAGAACTTATATCCAAAGATAAACTTAAAACCATGAAATTAGCTTTTGATCATGAAAATATAATAAAAGATGCCAAATTGTGATGATCGACGAATTAACATACTTTGAGCACAATTTTCCACTTTACATTTTTTATGCCTTCATAAACTTTCCTATATCATTCTTAAGTAATTTCAGAATTGTCGCTTCTAATTCAACGAATTCGTCTCTAGAAGAGTTATCTTCAAGAAACGGTAAGAAGTTTTGAAGAGTCAATCTTGTTAAATAATCTAAATGATCACAAAATGCAAATAATTGAAAATGTGGTGAATTCTCGATTAATACGGCGCCTCTACTAACAGTAAAATATTTAGCTTGTTGTTGTAGCCATTTTTCTGCAATGTTTGTCCATAAATCATGAAAACCTAATAGATAATTGGTATCGTTTGAAGAGGCATTCGTTTCATTTTGTAAGATTAGACTCCATGTAGAATCATGAGCTTCAACATATATTGAATAAACTACGCTTTTTTGTCTTGTTTTACCTTCTTCGGTTTTTCTGAAGGTGAGTCTTGAAAACATTCTTCTTAAAATTGAGCCCGCTGATTTTTTTCCAGTACCAAAATTAATTTGATCTAAATGCTCGCTTAATTCTTTCTCTATATTTACTAAATTGTGATCATTTGCAATTTTAAGGGCTTCTTCAAAGTGAGCTCTTGCTTGTCCCGGTAATTTACTCTCTTCTGCTAATAACCCCTCAAGCATAACTAGTCTACAGAGATCTAAATAACTTTGTTTTTCACTTGCTATTGTTTTTGCTAAATCTAAGTGGTTATAAGCATGGTTCAGATATTCAAGCTTTTCACTTTCTTGAAAATAACTAAAATACCCTTCGGCAAGTCTAATTTCAATATCACTAGCGTCTTCAACAGATTGATTTTTAAACATAATTTTCCTTTCTTCTTTCAAGTTATCTATCAATGTTACCCAGTTACCTTGTAGTTCTCCATTTATAGCGTTTAAATCGTGCATAAAAATCCTACCTACTGGGGAACTTAAAAAGTCCGAATCATCTGGAAGGTTTCTTCTTACAAAATCTAACAATTCATGAGATTCAGTTTTACCAGCAATTCTTTTCAGAGTAGATAGAAGATCGAGTTTATAGTAAGAGGGTAAATTTTCTTCTGTAAGAACTTTTTGACATAATTCTTTAGATTCATCATATCGTTCTGATATAAAAAGGGTGTCAGCGATAATACTCAGTAAAGAGCTTCTAATAAAAAACTCTTCTTGAACAATAGGTAAATCAAGTATAGCACGTTGTCGTTTAAGGGCTTGATCATATAATCCTTGTTTAGATTCAATAACAGACATATTTGAAGATATAACAGCATGAGTTCTTTCATCCCCCATCTCTTCACTAACCTTTAATACGATATCGAAGATTTTTAGTGCTTTTTCCAAATCTCCACTTGATTGGTTGACCGCAGCATAAAAATTTCCAGTAATACTAATAATTTCTCTATTTTCTGTTATTTGTCCGAAATTAAAAACTGGTTCTATCAATTCTATAGCTTCATTTATTTTTCCAAGAAAATACAATCTAAAACCATAATATCCTTGTAAAAGCATTAATCCAGTCTTCACATCTAATGAAGTTTTTCTACTCCACTTTTTTTGACAATCATCATATAATTCTTCTAAAAGTTCATATGAGCTTAAACGAAGGAAGACTTCTGCTTTCGCTATGGCTGCCTCTAATTGGATGAGAAGTGGAGATGTAGTGAAATCCATATTCTTAGCAGTCATTACTAACTCTGGTGTAGGTGAAAATCTTGCTTGTAGACGTAGCAATATTGGATAACTCCAAGATTTAGGATCATATGTGTATTTTATGAGTTCTTTACCCTTTCCAAGAATGAACCCCCATTTAACAGCTAGGAATGAAATTAATTGGTTATTACTATTTTCATCTTTTAGTTTAGCTAAATATTCATACCAATCATTTAATTTTTTCTCAAATGATTCTGCTGAAGATGTAAGTATTTTTTTATCTTCATTATCAGCCAGATTTAAATATATTCTGAGTTCTAATGGAATTTGACGCTGGAAATTATTCCAAAGATTAGATAATCCCTCTAAATCTTGGGTTTCTTCATAATAATCTTTGTGAGCTCTATACTCTCCCTTTTCATCAATAACAACGACATTGATATGAAATGACTCAGAATCAGTTTTATGACTCACTCTGACTATAAATAATCTGCCAATCATTGCGTTTCCTGATTCTTTTTTATATAAATAAGTATCAGGATTATTTTGATCAAATTTAATTAGAGTATTACAAATTTTACATTTGACCTCAGTCATCTTAAAAATCCCTCTTATTTGTGACTTTTGTAAATCTCGGGTTTATTTATTTGTTCCGGTAATCTTTTTAATTCAGGAGTCTTTTACCTATACTAGTTATCTCATCGAGAAGACTATCGATTCCTCGGCCATCAAGTGAACACGTTTCTATGTATGATTGAAAATAATTGTCCTTTCCTATTATACTTTGAATTAATTCTTCAGATATGTTTCTTTCTAAATCTATTTTGTTACCTACTAAAACTAACCCGGTTTTTTCATTTTGAGATTTTTGATCTAAATCCATTAGTTGCATCCAATTGTTGAGGTTTTCAAAAGATTCATACCTATCAACTGAGAATACAAATATATAAATATCTATTGATTGAAGAACTTGGTGTTTTAAGATATCCAGAGGATGAGTACCCTCAATTCTTTGTCCAGTTAAATCGTAGCATTGAAATACTAGATCTTTATAGGTCCAAGTCTCGATTTCCATGAAAGGAGTACGAGTTATTTTTCTTTTCTCGATTGCTTCTTTACTTAACGAATTATCAGTTCTATGGTTTGTTTTTTGAAGCAAAGCTTGAACTAAAGTTGTTTTTCCAACTGCGCCATCTCCCACAATAGTCATTCTGACAACATGTTTTGTTTTTTTTAATCGTGATAAAAAATTTGATAGTTTTCCCGTTTTATTCACCAAATCTATATATTAATTTTATTTTTAGGATTATCATAAATGTGTTAATCAAAAAAGTAGCTAAGTTTCTAATAGTTATTTTAGAATATAAGTGAATACATTTTAGTAAGTATTTCGTGTTATTTAATGGAACAAAGAATCGATGCATCTACCATGAATAATTAATGATAATTAAAATGAAGTTCACTTATCCATATTATAAAAGTAGTGTAATATAGATATATACTAGAGCTCATTTTTATTCGTTACTTGAAAACTTGGCTAAAATCTAAAAAAAGATTATATTCTTCCTTGCTTTTATTATATTTTTGTCTTGAGTTGTGAATAATAGTCTCAAGAGTTTGATCATTAAGCATGCTTATGGATGTTAGATCTATTTTCGACCAATGAGGCATCCCTTCAAAGAAAATATTCCACGGAGATTCTTCATATTTTTTAGATCTTAAGTCAATTTCCTTACATAATAAAGTCCAGAACAAAATAAGTTTATATGAAATCCCCGAATTAATTTTTAATCCCATTCTTTGAAAACTATTAAAAGCTAATATCATTAAAAAAGCGAGGCTATAATTCAGTTGAATTTTATAGGAATGAGTTAGATATTCTTTGACTAACAAATCCCAATTGTAACTACTCATGAACTCATTAGCTGAGTCTATAGCACTTTCTCTTAATTTTTGAAAATAAAATTCTTTGGTTAAATACTTCTTAGTTTCAACAAATTGGAAGATTCGTAAGGCTCCAGCTAATCTCCACTCTAACCATTCTTGAGAATATTCTTTGGCTTTTAACAATGCACTTTTCGTATCAGGCAAACATTTTAGGATATTTTTTAGTCCAAAATTAATCTCATTATAATATTTAATATAATGATCATAAATCTTAGCATAAGAATAGCCCAAGATATCAATATAAGTAAAGATTTCTAATAAATCTACAAATCTATCAATAAAATACTCATTAGATATAAGTTCAATGAATTCTAGGTCTTTTAATAATGAATAAATACCATAAAAAGTAGATTCTCCAGTATAAATCTTTGCAAATAACAAATGATATTTAATGAGTAATTTTACAAGCAGTTTTTCGGATTTTGAAAGAGAAAAGGGCTCGAGCAAATTTTTCCTTGAAATTAATTGAAAACTTTCAAATGGATGATTATTTCTATCAATAAACCTTCCAATATCATGATATATCAAAATAATTGGAGTTATTAATTCATTTTCAGAATTTTGAGACAAAAGTTTCTTCCTTATAATATCAATAGATTTTCTTGAGAGAGTATCGTGAAAATGTTCCCCCTCTCCTAATAAGAAGTAGACTTTAAAGAGTCTAAATATATGTCTCACGGTTCTATTAAATTCATCTGCATCTTTTGTTTTTCCTT
>SDBS01001533.1_pt1 | contig 23485 bp, 24 predicted proteins | sample 2277091 | NCBI WGS metagenome assembly SDBS01 (sample SAMN10404972, study PRJNA504765) | marine sediment metagenome | isolation source: marine sediment core GS10_PC15, 163 cmbsf | place: Arctic Ocean: Southern Knipovich Ridge | collected 2010
TGGGGTGAAGATAATGAGCTATTTTTCTTGGTGCTAAATGGTATTTACAAAGTTACCTTGCCGGGTGGTACTCATAAGTGTATATCTGAAGTTAGGCTACCTAAGCTAATCGACGCCGAAGCTGCTGGCCCTGATACGCACCGCATTACTATGAGTTACGATAAGCGACGAGCAGGTATTGTAACTACGATCACTAAATTGGATGACGGCTCTAATTCATGTTACTGGTTCGACTTCAGAACTAATGGTTTCTTTCCTGAAACGTATCCTGATGTGTGCGGTGTTTATAGCTCGGTTCAATATAATGCTGTTGACTCTAATTATAAGCAAGTTATGTATGGCTGTAACGATGGCTATATCAGGTATCACGATGATGCTACTAAAGATGATGGCGTTACCGCTGGGTCGCAAGCTATCCAGAGCTATGTTACTTTCGGGCCGTTCCTTGTATCAACGTCTGCTATCAACGAGGGCAAGATAACAGGATTTGACCTGATCCTCGGTGGCGGTGGCAGCTCACCCGAATCTGATGGTGCACAGTATGAACTTTACACTGGTAAGTCGGCACAAGAGGTGGTCAAAAGTATGACTGCTGGAACGCCTATCGCTGTTGCTGGCAGCATAAGCGGATCAGGCAGAAAGCGAAAAACATTTAGAAGGAAAGTCCGTGGCGTCTATTGCGGCATTAAGGTCAAAAATATAACGCTTGCTCAAACGTGGGCTATGGAGCAAGCGTTGGTTAATATTGCCAAAGGTGGGAGACTAAGATAATGGCTGAAGAAAGTATTATGCAGGCTCTTGACAAAGTTTTGTCAACATATAAAGCTGGTGGCGAGTTCACCAAGCAGCGAGCAGAGCAGCTAAAGGGCACAGAGAGAAAGTATACGTCAGGGGCACAGCAAGGCTTAGTGAGTCGTGGTCTTTCTGGAACAACTGTAGCTGCTTCAATTCCCGCTGCGTTTGAACAGGAAGTAGCCGCACCCTATCGGACAGAAACTGAAAGACTACGGTCTGGTCAGGAGATGCAGGGGCTTATTGCTAAGGCAGGATTCCTTGAGCGTGAGCAAACACGCACGGACCAGAAAACGGCAACTACCGAAGAGCGTGAGTTCCAAGCACAGCAAGCACGTCTGGAAAGAATATCTAGGCTGACAGCTTCAGGTTACTTTGACATGCCAGAGTCTACGCTGGGCCGCGACTCCGGCAGAGGGGGGCAGCCTACCGCTGGTGGTGCTGGCGATGCTGGTGGCCCTACGCAGCATGTCGGTAGTGGTGGCCAGTTTGACCTTGGTAGTGGTACGTTTAACCTTGGCGAATTTGGTATAACTGGCGACATTGGCGACTTCTCTGCTACTACGGCCCAGCCTTCCGGTGGCGGCGGGGGCGGGGGTACCGGCGTAATGGGCACACCACCATCAATGGACACACTTGCCGGGGGCGGCGTAATGGCTGGCCAAGCAGGGCAAGCTGGCCCGTCCAATTATGCTGGTGCAGACGACTGGGCATTTTCTCAAGAGAACATTACTAAGATGGTCGAGCAAGCAATGAAACCGGGTGGCACTATAACGCAAGATAGTTATAGTGGATCAGGCCAAATAAATACAGACAAGCAGGGTAAAACGTATACGGAAGATGAGCTTGCTGCTATTTCTACATATAGGAAACAGGTACTAGGGCTGCTGCCAAAGGGTAGTAGCGTAGCCGGGTAAGGAGAAATTATGGGTTCACCAGTTTTAATCCCAAGGGTACAAAAAGATGATTGGATAAACCTTAACCGGGTGCTGAAGAAGTTAGCTTTTTCAGTGCTCGGTGTAGACTCTTCGCCTACGTTCGACGGCCTAAATTTAACTAGTAACTTAAGTGTGGATGGTGACTTACTGGTAGGCGGGGATACTACGTTTGGCGATGGTACGAATGCGACGGTTACTCTTACCTTTGATGTCTCTGGTACAGATCATACTATGATCGCTGGTAATGGGCTAATGAGTCTTAGCCATGACTTTGCCGTAGACACAGATACACTATTCGTTGACTCTACCTTAAAGAGGGTCGGGGTCGGAACGGCTTCGCCAAGCGATTTAGTAGATGTCTGCACCACAGACGAGACAGCAGGAGTGCTTCTGCAAAATACTACGGTACCTACGTCTGCTTCCGGAGACGATACATTGAGCCCAAGAATTACACTTCAGGGAAGGGGATGGAACTCGTCTACTGGTGATAAGGCAATAGATGGCTATATGCAGATAAGGGCGGATATTAACAATAGGGACCCCCTAGTCGGAACTCTTGGATTCTTTGTTGGAGACGGGGGAGTAGCCCCGACTTTACAGATGTCAATAACGAGTGAAGGAACTTTTAAGATAGAAGGCGGGGCAGAGTTCAATGGTACCACGCTTTCTGACACAAATAGTGTTACTATACGCAATAAGGCAGCAGCGACTTCTGGGGTACCCCAGAGTAGCAATAAATTAGTCCTTGAAGGAAGAGCATGGAACTCGTCTCAAGGCAACATAGCCAACCAAGGATACATCCAACTGCTTAACACTATCAACAATGCCAATCCGTTCACTGAAAGAATGGGATTCTTCACACAGGCTGGCGTATCCGCCGGAGCGTTCACGGAGCAGATGAGCATACAGAACGACGGTCTTGTCTCCATAACCAGCGACCTAACCGTAGGCGGCGATACAATCCTCGGTGACAATGCGGCGGTAGACATTCACACGATCAACGGCAACACCACCTTGGATGGCATATTAGATATGGAGTCCAACAGGATTACCGATGTAGGCAGCTTAGAGTTTAACAGTGCAACCGAGCTGACTATTTCCAGCGGTGTAGTCACTGCAACACAGGGGCATCACAGCATTGATACTGAAGCTGACGCTGCCGACGACGACTTGGACACTATCAACGGGGGTAATTCAGGGGAGATTCTTCTGATCCTGCCGCGCGATGATGCCCGGACAATTCGGATTCGTGATGGTGTAGGAAATATGTTCCTTAAGCACCAAGTGGAGTCTAAATCTTATAGTTTTTCCTCGCCCGCTGGCAGTTCAGGTACATTCTATTCAGCCGGTTATTATAATTGGTCGTCCACGGATGCTAATTTAACCCAAGCCGCACTTTCAGTTACGCATAGTGCCGCAAATTCAGCCTCCGCTTGCCATATAGGAATAGTCGCTGGCGGCGCGGGGGTTGTGGATACAGGAGTTGTTAAGCTAACAGTTACGGGTACGACTATTGACGACGTGGGAAACAGGGCTACGGCACAGACTGTTGATCTTGTAGCTGATATTACTACCCTGTCCTTAGATGACTATGTCGAAACGTCGGAAAAATGGATAGGGCAGGTTACTATTGCCCTAGCCACGGCCAGTGGTTCCCCTGTAAATTTCAGCCTAGACGCTAATTACGGGTGCTCCAAGTACGAGGATTTTGGCAATCAATCCTTTACTATAAATGTATTAGAATGCGTCGGGTTCGCAGGAGCGAATGATACAGGCTTTAACCTAAGATTATTATATCACAGTTCAGCGGGTTGGACCTTCGCGGCTACAGGATTTGTGCCCGGTGGAACGGTATTGGCTGATCTAAGTGCTGACTACAGCACCGAAGATGAATTATCAAACGGAGAATCTTTTTCTTACAAAAGAACTAATTTAAATACATCTGTAGCTGGTGATATTGACGAAGGCTTAGTTTTAGAGGTTACGACCGGGGCTAATAAATCGGTGGAAATTATGGACATTCATTTTACGGTTCACACAGCTCCTAATTTCTCTTATCTTTCTTCAAATAAGCAGCATCTAATATTTATGAAACATGGGACTAATTGGCTAGAATTATAGGAGAAATATTATGGCAGGTTTAAATTACGCACCGCTTCCGGCACAGGGACAACCTAATACTATGGGCACACAGCCAGTTCAACCGGGTGGTGCCCCGCCTGTAACTGGTGGTGGTCAACCCCAAGCTGCTACTTCTGGTTTCGATGGTAGCATTCAGCTCCTTCAACGTCAGAACAAAGACTATGCAATGTCTCTGATGCAGCAGTACAATAATGAGGCGGAGTCATTAGAGCAACAGTTTATCTCTGATGAGCAGTTCGTTAGTAGACGTGCGGCGCTGCAAGCTAAGTATAAAAATGCTTATGCCCGGCGTGAGTTTGCTTCTAAGCAAAGTGCACAGTCAATTGAGCGGATCAGGACCGCAGTTGCAAAAGGTGAGATGGATGCACGTATGGGTGAACAGGCTGTGTGGAAAATGGTCCTCGAACCTGAAGCGTATACGGCTAAGTATCCGAAGGTCGATAAGCCTGATGATCCTACCAAGCCATTTACTGGTGCAAGGGTGAGATCATCATCAGCTTTGATGAGTGAGTTTATCGCCAGTGCCGCGGACAAGAGGGGGCTTGAGTGGGGTGAACCTAAGAAGACTAAGGTTAGCCTCGTGGATCAGTACACTGCATGGCGCGATCAAGTCGGCTATGACCGCCTTGATCCTCTCCACCAGAAACAGCTTGACCAGCGTTGGGATATGCTGATGCGAAGTGACAAGATATACAGCACATGGTTTTCTGACAAGAAGGGAAAGAAACCTATCGCTGAGGTAAAGGCACTACGCTTGAAAAGTCCTATCGGCAAAGAGATGAGCAAACGATTAGTGCAGCAGTCACCTCGTGCAGTAGACTCACCACTGGGGGCTTCGGTCAGAAAAACAATGGTTAAGCAGCCGCAGCGACAACAGCCACCTTCCCAAGAAGAGTTGAAGGCTACAGGCAGCAGGGCAGCTTACGAACAGGGTGTAAAATTAGGTTACTGGAAATAAACTATGAGCTATGAAGACTGGAAAGCTGGAATAGAACAACCTGAAACTAGCGGATTCGAGGCGTGGCAGCAGAAAAATGTTGCCGATAAAGTTACTCCGCCGCAAGTTGATTACTCTGATGAGATGAAAGACTATGCGTATCGGCGTTACATTGACACGGCTAAAGAAACTTCCCCAACAGGGGTACAGGTGATGACAAAGCAAACATTTGTCAGTCGCGGTCAGGCTAATGAGTGGATTAAATCTGGTGCTACGCGGAAGAGTAGGGGTCACCTTGCTAATGTCAAAGAATCTTTCATGCGGGGTAAGCGCAGTTTCAAAGCAGATCAGGACTACTATGATGCTATGCTCCGTGGTGATCTTGCTGGCACTGACAGAATTTTCAAACAGTGGCGCGCAGCACAGGCCGAGGAACAACTTGACCCTATTGCCCCTGATGCTAACCTTGTTAGTAGGGCTGTCTATGGTGCTGCGGGTATTTTGCCGGGTATCTTGGAAGGTGCAAAGCAGTCGGCAACAGCAATAGCGGGCGGTGCGACACTGGCAGCTATAGGTGGACAACTTGGCCCGCAAGCATTGCTGCCCGAAGAGATCGTGACAGTACCAAGTGGTGCTCTTATAGGGTTCAAGCTGGGTTCTACTTTAGCGTGGTACAAACAGGGTGCTGGATCAATGATGATTAACATGCGTGGTAAAGGTATTGATACACAGTCATCGCAGATGATTGCTAGTCTTGCCGCTGTTCCTTATGCACTTATCGAGCAGCTACAGTTAGATCATCTGATCCCCGGTGTCCGTCAGGGTGCTAATAAAGTTATCAGTTCTACTATGGCAAAGGTGCTGGGCAAAGCTGCTAAGAAATATGGCACGACCCTAGGTGCTGAAGTCGCTGAAGAAGTAGCACAAGAGGGTATTATTATTATCGCTGAAGACTTGGCCGAATACTTTAATAAAGAAGGTATCGAGATTACAGCGGCAGAATTGAAACAGCGGGCTTCAAGGTTATGGGGAACTGCTGTAGAGTCTGCTATATCTATGGCGTTACTTCCGATCCCCGGTGCAGGTGTTGATATTCGCACTGGGCAAAAAGGAGTGCAGGTCGTTAAGAAGTTTGAGAACGCTGGCTATAATACTATGCAAGCTGCGTCTATGGCCGAGCAGGTTAATGCTGGTATCCCTATTCCTGTAGCTCACAAAATGGTAGTGGCAGAAACTATCGCTGACGAGCACAATAAAAAAGGTGGCTCAACGATCAATCAACGTACTGGTCGCGTAGTTACTGAAGGTTTCCCGGTAGGTATCGGGGAGGAAGAGGTGTTTAATACTAATGAAGTTACCCCGGAGATTATTCAGAAGTTTACGCAGGACCATAATGAAGCATTGTCCCAGCCTAATCGTCAGATTGGTACGTGGTACGACGAAGGGGAGGGTAAAACTTATCTTGACGTGGTAGAAATCGCGGAGACTGAAGAGCGTGCGATTGAATTAGGTAAAGAGCACAATGAACTTGCCGTTTATAATCTTGCTACTGGTGAGACTATCCAGATCAGGAAACCCACTACCGCTGCTGACATAGCGGCTGAAAAGAAAGCAGTGGCCCAGATCAATCCTGATCTTGAGAAGCTAAGTACAGCGGCTAAGTATGGTACGTCGATGGATAAGGTCCAGCAGAAATTGGACGATGCTGAAGTAAGATACAGACATCTTGGGGAGAAGAAAAATATAACTGCGGCGGAGAAACAGGAGCTTATATTCTTAACCGAGAAAAGAAAAAACTCGGACGCATTGCTGAAGCGCGACATGCAACCTATTGAGGGTAAGCGGCTTAACAAGAAGCAGGTGACGGATCGTGCACACAACTTGGCTGATCTTCTTGGCTATGATCTTGTCTCGCGTAAAGGACTTAACGAGCGTTTGACTGGCAAAGACTCTATGAAAAATATGGTCCCGGCTCAACGTGAGCAGGTAATGATGTTCCTTGAGCGTGAGGCTAAAGAGAAGGGCTTGAACGTGGAAGGTATGGACATAACACCTGTCGGTGAGATGATGACGAAGTTGCGTGAAAGAAAACAGAAGCCAGCTTTAACAGCTCGTGATCGCCGCAGGTTGTCTAAGACTCGTAGGGTTCTGCATGATATGAAGTCGAAAGTGTCCCAGTATTTTATGAACATGACACGTATGCGTAGGATGAGTCGAGCTTTGGATAACTACGAGGACAATGGACCGTTCACACGGAACATATTTAACCCGGTTAAAAGAGCTGACGTTAGGGCCGTAGGTAGCTTTACTGCTGTTATGGAAGAAACGCTAGCGGCCCTCAAGGAAAAAGGTATCGCCCCCGCCGCTATGATGGTGGAAATCAAGGACATCGGTATCCCTGATAAGCTGGCTACTTCAGAACGTATAGGTGTGTATGCACTAGCGAAGAATGAAAAGACGCTTGAGCACTTATCGTCTGTGTTTAGTGAAGAAGAGATCGGAAAGATCATAGCATCTGTTGAGACTAATGACAAGGAGAAAGCCGTAGCGGCCCAAATAGGTATGTACTTTGAACAGCAATGGCCGCAGTTTGAAGCAGTGGCTAAAGCCGTAGGTATTACGGGCATGGTCAAGGAAGAGAATTACATTACTGCTTTTATTACCGATCGTGACGAACTGGAAGCACCTGACTTCTTAGAAGGACTGGCCCAATCTGTAGGCGGCGGCGAAGTAGTCCCCGGCAAAGAGCGTACCATGAAAAGGAAAAAAGGTGCCCAGCGTGAAATCGAATTAGACATCTTCGCGATCCATGCACGTGCAGCCCGGTCAATCGAACGCTTTAAAGTCATGGCCCCAGTTGCACATAAGGTAGGAGCGGTCATCAATCACCGTGGATTTAAGAACAGCTTAAATAGTGCAACGTACGGTAACGGAGCTAAACTATATCAACAGTGGCTTCAAGATTCAGTCCGGGGCAAAGCGGCTTATGATTCTTCTGGTTTTGCACCGATGATCAGAGCGTTAAGAACTTCAAGTGTCAACTACGTGCTCGGCTTTAAGATTATAACTGCTATGAAACAGGGTGGATCATTGCTTAACGGCATGGCAGTTGATCCTAAGATGGTTCCACTAGTCGCAGCTAACACAGCTAAGTATTCCACCCCGGCTAAGTTCAACGAGTTACGCAAGATGGCCACTGATAAATCTACGCTGTTGGCAAACCGGGACTGGGATCGTGATCTAAGGGCAACATATAGCAAGAAGCAGATCGCAAAGTTTTATAAAGGTAAGAGTCTCTCACCTGTTGCCATGAAATTTGCGCAGCATATAGATAAACGAACTACTACTGTAGTATGGTGGTCCGCGTATCAACTGGCACAGGGGCAGGGGACTAACGAAGTTGAATCAGTTCAGTTTGCTGATGGAGTTATTCAGGACACGCAGCCTATGGGCAGCGCAGTTGACTTACCCATGTTCTTCCGAGGCGGAGAACTTGCTAAGGCCCTGACGATCTTCCAGAATCAGGTGAACCAGAACGGTAACTATCTCTGGTATAACATCTTGGGTGAGTCGAAATCTAAGAAGATCAACCTTACACAGACTGGTTATCGTATTATGATGACACAGGTATTACCCGCGTTACTGCTGGGCATGGTATCTCGTGGTAGACCACCTGAATCAGCCGGTGAAGTAGCAAAGGACGCAGGTTCTTACCTACTGTCACCGTTCGTATTCCTTGGCGGGCTTGTCCTTAACATCGCTACTGGCGAATGGGGCCGAAGTGGCAGCATCGCAGAGACACCGTTTAAAGAAGCTGGTAGACTCGTGGCTGCGATCAGGAAGGGTGACGGCAAGAAGATTGTAACCTCCGCGGCCCGGACAGCCGGAGCATGGACAGGTGGTAAGGTTCCACTGCAAGCAATTCAAACTGCTGAAGGAGCATGGGATTTATCAACTGGTGAAACAGAAGATTGGCGAAGACTTGTATGGAGCGAGTACGCCATGAAGTCTGGGAAAAAATCTAAAAAGCAATTTGAGAAAGTGAAAGTGAGCTACTAATTATGACAAATAAAGAAAAAGAAATGCTGACCAAGATGGACACCAAGCTCGATATTCTCGTCGAGAAAATAAATGGCCATCTTAGCGAGCACTTCAAAATGCGGTTAGTGATCTATGCTTTCATCGGCACTATGATCGTCAGTCTTGTAGCTATGTATTAACTGCGACAGATCAGAAGGTAATTCAGGGCAATCATCCCAGTAAATTTTATGCTGGAGTGGTTGCCCTTTTTTTACGTCCGTCTCGCCTTCGAGCAGTGCAAATAATTTAGCAGTCCTTTGTAACTCGCTAACCTGATTCACTGTTACCACCCGGCAGTTACCTCCGTTGGCCCAGATAATATTCTTGCCCGTGTCTGACAAAGCGTGCAGCGTGCACAGAATGTGTGTAAAATTAAGGCTCGTAACAAGTTCAGTTACTACTATGTTCAGCGTTCGGAACTCCATCACCCTACCTCCCTCAAGAAATCATCTAGCCATACCTGTGTACAGTACTTTCTTCTGATGCGTGTCACGAGTTTAAGTTTAACTCTCTTACCATGCTGGCCGATCAGCCCTGACCTACTCCATGTCAACAGTGTATTAGGCTTACGGCTAATATTAGTGAGGCCGTAAATATACTCGCAGCACTTCTTCAGTGTCCAGTAATCTTTTACTTTAACACAGCCCATTATTCCTCCTCCTGTTCTTTTAATGCAATATACTCTTCCGGGTTATCCCCCGTGAAAAGTGTGTTGTTCCTGTAGAGTACGTTGTTGTAGCACACGTCCCCGATCCAGTCACGCCAGCTAACTTCTTCTATCACTTCTAGCCTGTAACAATGTTCTATGTCATCGGCGTGTACTGCTATATAAACCTCCCGCTTCGTGCGGGTAGTCACCTTGACGATCCAACCTTTGTGTATGTCATCTGGTACTACTGGATCGAATCCGCCAAGGTGTTCTACTGGTCCATCATGTATTGCTCGCTTGATATAAACGAATACAATTCTTTTGGTGATGAACGAGAGTAGCTGTTCCCTGCTACTAATAGTCTTTACCATGTCATCTCCCCATGTACGCTTTCTTGGCCCAATCAGCTAACCTTATTCTACGATACATCCTGTGCCTTCTGCCATGTACCTGAACCTGTTTAGTGCTAACAGAAGGGCACGCTTGACTAACCCATCTACCGAATGCAGAAATCTTGCTTGGATCAACCCTTGCTTCATCGCACCAGCCCACCCACACGTCGTAAAGTTCCTGCTTACTAGCAAAGTAATCCCCTTCATTGTCACCGGGCGGCATTAGCTCGCAGCATTCGTTAATGAATGCCGTTACTGGCTGCACAAGTTCGACCATCTCTTTATGCTGCTGCTTTGAACTCTCTGGCTCAAGGAATGATCCGCACTGATGCAGTAAGCGTAACCCATTAAGAGCGAACTTAATTAGCTTACCATCACTAGCCTCGTTTGCTAGCTGTGCTTTTAGTCCTCGGTTCTCTTTGCCCACGTAGGAATTTGGGAACTCAAGGATATTCATTCTTGGACCTAACGCATTTGCACTATCAGGTATATCGGGCAGATCATTCATAGCTGCTGTAAATCTACAGGTCAGGTATGTGCTGCCCAATTCCCCACGGTGCATACGTCTAATGCCCACTGGATCACCACCGATTATCTGTAGCAGTTTCTCCAAGGCTTTATGAGACTGGGAGTGCTTCGGTACTTTAGCGTCACCGAGAATTGCAGCCAGCTTACCTACTAATGGCTGGTAGCCAAACTCTGAACAGAGGTTTTGAAAACTTGTACTGACACATTGTTCCCTGCCGAGCATACTCATCAAAGCAGTTAGCACTGTCCCTTTGCCTGATCGTGGTCGTCCGGTGAATAGCATCATCTTTTCGTGGCTCATATCCGGTACGCAATTGTACCCGAACCACTGGGCGAGCAGATCAATTCTCATAATATCATTGTTGAAAATCTCTTCCAAGTAAGCACGCCATATTTTTGAATCGGCATCTTCGTCAAAGTTGTAGGGCAAAATGTGATTACTAAGCAACGCAGGTGTAGGATCATATAGCACTACTTCACCGTTAATATATTTCTGAACGTCGAGTATACCATTCTTAAATGGAATGATCTCTGTGACAGGCGGGTATCCGCGGTCCTCTAGCCAGCATGGGGCATCATCGTCAGTCAGACATAGCCCGTTAAGAGCGTCAGTTATGTCAGTAACCTTAGCCCTTGTAGTCTTATATGGTACTACTGTATTGTTAACGATACAGTTCTTCCCAGAAAGATGCTGGTAGATTTCTCTACGCACGTAATCTATATTGGCAAATCTGTAGTGGTTGTCCTCGTATATCATCCACTGTCCATTGTTAACCCGCAGCGTGGGCAGACCATCTTCAAAGTGGTACTGCCTAAGCCACGATCCAGCTATGTCAAGAGCGATGTCACTAGCTAGCGTATCGTCACCGCCTTCAGCTACACCATGAGCACTGGTCCATTGCATGAACTGCTCTTTGGTTAGCTTGGTGGTGGTTATCCACTCACGCAGGTCTTTATACTCTGGCGGCGGCAGAACCATAATTACATTGGCGCATATTCGCACTACTGCTTCAGCCACGAGCTTCATCCCACGCTGTCCTACTTCTTTCGCTTTCTTGTCGTCGTTATCACCTACTATTATAACTGCTGCGTTACGCCCGCGTAGGACAGAAGGTAGTTCCTTGGTCCCACACAGTGCAGTTGTTCTACCTATTGTCTCGAACCCAAGATCGAAACCCGCTGCTGTGTCGCTAAGGCCCTCTGTGAGTAAGACAATCTCACCTGCTTCACCTTCTGCTTTGCTGGCCCCGGCAGTCTTAGCATAGTTGCCCGACTCTTTGATGATATGTAAATATCCGCTATCTTTAATTTTCTTAACTGAACCCTCTTCGGTAGGTCCGCAGATTGCGGCAGCAGGGTCACTTGGGTTATCCTCGGACACCATACACCAATCATTGCGTCCGCATATTGGGCATAGAACTCCGGCATCTGCGATCCTAATGAAGCTTCCTTTATATGATCCGCAATTATCTGCTGTAGTGGAGTCAGCTTTAGGGTCGTAGTACAGTCCATGCTTTGAACCTGTAACAAAACACTTTGTTCCATTTATAAATCTCCGATTGATACCTACTACTTCGCCTTTACCATCTCGAACAGGGAAGGTATAGGTGCGGTCGCCATCACCGGGACGACAACCGACACCCAACCTCAATAGTGAATCTATGCTGACACCCAGCTCATCAGCTAACGGCTGAACTATAACCTTATCAAATATATTTTTTCGGCATGTTTCGTGCAATCGCTGAATCTGTTGTCTGTTAGTCTTCACTATTACCCCTCAATTAAAATGTAGCCGTCGCGTCAAGTACAGCGGCCCGGACAGTCCCCCAGTCTTCTTTGGTCATATCCTTCTGTTCCTTACCGGGGGCTGCGGCCTCAATTTGCTTCAGCCACTCGGCAGACAGGTCTGTGTCAGTTACTTTCTCCGACTTCAGCTCATTAACATCAGCCCATGCTTCTTGCTTAGTGCAAGGTCCACTGGTTTCAAGCACATCTTTTTCGCCAGTAGGTTCTTCAGGCGGTTCCGAAGCAGGTGCTTCAGGCATTGCAGGTGGCTCGGACTTAACAGGTGCTTCAGCGGCTTTAGCAGCAGCGGCTTTAGCAGCTTTAGCAGCTTTAGCAGCTTTAGCAGCTTTAGCAGCTTTAGTCGGGCGACCTTGCCTGCCTTCAGCCTTAGCCTCTTCAGGCTTAGCCTCTTTAGGCTCTTGATCAGTCTTGCCCTCTTCAGCCTTAGTCTCTTCGGCTGGTACAGCAGGTTTCTTAGTGCTACGTTTACGACCACTCGCAGCAGATTCAGGCTTAACTGTACTGGTAAGAAACTCACCGAACTTAGCATCAAGTTCTTTGAGTGTCTTGTCATCCAGCTTACGAACAGTGCCACCGGGTTCGGCGTCAAAGAGATCAACCCATGAAACCTGAACATTGGTATTACCCTCGTAGGTATTCTCTTCGTTACGCCACTGAATCTTTACACCAGCAAGGTCCATTGCGTTGAGTACAGCGAACGAGCCACCATCCCAGCCAGTGATCTTCTTAACCTGAGCGCAACTAAGAGTAGCAGCCTTCTTACCGAACAGAACGAGGTAGCCGACAATGCTACGATCTTTGGCCTCGCTAGCGTCCCACTCAAAATCGTCCCAAGGGAACCATTTCTTTTCCTCTTCATCGTACATTTCATCAGCGTGTACCTTGATGACGAGCTGCGGGAACCCGCCGCTTGTTACACCAATGCCGCCATCAACGATAGTCCCTCTAAAATTTCCTAGTGCCTTCATTATTTTCTCCCAAACTTGAATAAAGATTTAACTTTTTCTGCCATTGCGTGCAACTTGCTTGCTTTGCGCGGCCTATTAAGTATGTCAGTGAAATGCCGCCTAAAGAAGTTCTGTATCTTAGCAGCCTTACGTATGTTTTCACTGTCACCATGGCAGTGCTTGAACTTCACTGGTACTTGGACCTGCATCTCCTTCATCTGCTCCCCATCGCAGCCTTCAAAGTACTTTTCCAGTATTGGTACTTCTACGAACTTCGTAGCACCACACGGGCATGGTTCATTTCTGCCAACCTTACGGGACTGGCGGTATATCGTCGGGCACAGTAGATTTATCCGCTTCATCGTTTTCTCCTAACTCTGGAAATATGTACTGAAAAATAGAATCATCTGATAGATCATTGAAACTAACTACTGCCGGGATAGGTTCGCCGCTTTCAAGCACACGTGACTTCGCTTTGAAGTGAAGCTCGCTCTGCGTGAATATTGCTCTGGTCGTATCACCACTGGCTTTTTTATCCTTGACAATCGTAGATGTATAATCAATGAATAGAACATGATCAGCCCATTCACGGTACAGCTCTTCGACTGAAGGTGTGCCCTTGCTGCCCGGATAAAGTCTCGGACAGTAGCACAGATAATCTTCACCCGCCGCGTTAGGAATCATGCGGCTTGTGCATTGAGCAATCAGGATTACATTCTTTCCAGTCCTGATAACAGCATCGACATCTTGCAAGAATAATTTCATAGTATCGTACAGATGACGATAGCCTTTACCGTATCCATAACCTTCAATGCTCTTGACAGTGCCACCCTTTTCATGCGGGATCGTGTCGAACATATACTGGTGGCTCATGTCTTCCAGCTTAGTAACCGTATCAATGATAACAGTTTCGTTATCTGTAAAGAGGCTAGGCTGTTGAAGAACTGCTCTGGTGTCAGCGAATGTAATTACATCGTTGACCTGCTCAACCTTCTCCCCGGTATAAGGATCACGAATGTTAGCAGTCCCATCATCCAATGGGATAAGGATCGGTTTTGGCGCAAGTATAGACAGAGAAGATTTGCCCATCCCTGAACCGCCATAAACGATAAACTTCTTACCATGATCGGCCCCACCTTTGCTTTTTGTAAACTGCTTGGGCGGTGACGCCGGAGCAGCCGGGGTAGATGCACTACCCGGGGTGGGTGTTTTCGATATTCTTGGCTTTCTCATCAGTAACCTCCGTTTCTAAAATTATAATTTCCTGCTCGCCAGATTTTACCTTGGCTCCAAGCAGTTCTTTCTCAAGCTCCAACGCACTGTACATGCGAACCATGTCGGATAGAACTACTCTGAATCTCTCGGCTAGCGTGCACATATTAGTATTAGGATCAACACCGTGTGTAGTTTCAATTAGTTTCAGTGACTCACGCAGTGCAGTATTCTCTTCTTCCACTGCTGCCAGCGCAATAGTAGTTTCACCCCACAGCTTGTGTGCTTCTTCAAGATCAATAGTCAGCGTCCGATTCACTTCTTGCAGAACTTCGATCTGATGCTGCTTCCCCGCGGTATAGGCTATATGCCCCTCGATAGTTTTAATGTACTTTCTAAGATCATCAGTCAGTTTCATTAGCGTCCCCTTCATCTCGTTTGTAGATACATTTGAATCCGTCTGGTGGGTTGCTAGGGTCAAGCTCGACACCATTATAACACTGGCTAATATAAGGACACTTAAAAGTCGCTTCACATTGCTGTTCATTATGCCACCACCGATCTTCTTTGTTCAAAAATTGAACAGTTCTATAAATGTTAATTAACTCTTGCTCGAATCGTTCAAGCTCAAGATCAGTACGAGCTATGACACGCCTTGCATAATGTTTTTCAGGATTAGCAACAATATCCTGAAACAATCTGCTACCGTACATCTCTGCTGTTTCTCTGATCTGGAACGTGCCTTCTTTAGCACCGGGCTTAATCTCTGCTTCAACATCGTTGACATAAGTACCATTGCTGACAACATGCGCATCAAATTTGTCGTCCATGTACTCACCAGATGCAACAAACTTTTTGCTCTCACCCTGTGTCAGCATCTTAGGTTTGATGGTTGGTTTTTTCCAGACATCGTACCGGGCCTCGCAGATCAGCGGATCAGTAGCTTTAATTCCGTAGCATTCCAGTGCTCCAGCTTTCTGAAGCTCACGAGCTGCATAAACATAAAGCAAAGTTTGCGTGTCAAGGTTAAGCTTGGACCAGTAAGTAGAGTCACTATCAATAGGTGCACTGGTAGATTTATGCTCGTCGACAAAGACGATACCTGATGCACGATGTCTTCGCAGCTTATCAATCATGCCCACGACTATCACACCCGGCAATGCTCTTCCGCTTGGCCCGTACAGTGGTAACTCGAACTTGATCTCTTCAGCTATTACTTCACTATCGTCGTCTTTCCAGTACCACTCATACCCGCTAGAGGCTACCCAGATTTTCTCCTTCTCTGCGGCCCAGTCCTCTAGTGATTTACTAGAAGGTTTATCCCCATAGGCGGCATTCAAGATGGATGCGATACGCTCGCCCCGGTCCTGAATGAGCTTTAACGCTCCGCCGCACAAGGGGCATCTCGTATCAGGCCCCTCCGCAGCGCACACGGGGCATGGGGCCGCGATGTCCATGTCGGCCACCTCTAACACCTTATGCCAGTTCGTGCCCATACGGAGCGTGTCGGCTTCTACGATGACCCTGATCCCCAATACATATTGAGCGTAGCAGCGAAAAGCACAGGATTTAAAAGCCGCTATAAATGATGCAGATAGCTTCCAAAGTCGTTTATTCATAAGTCACCTCATTTCAACATGTTAATTATAGTACCCGCTGCAAAGCAGATACTTCCGATTAGATAAAAATAGTTGCTCATAATTTACTCCCTAGTATAACTACTAGCGTCAAGATAGCAAGGAACGAAGCCTGAAGGCTCTCTAAAAAAATTATAACTTCAAGTTCTGCCATTATTATTTACTTCCTTCCCTTGCTTACTAAATAGTCACACGATCTGAACTCTTTACCAAGTTCTTTGAATATTATATATGCCTGTCTGCGTGGTGACATCATTCTATGCTTGGCTAAGTTTTTGCACTCCACCATAAATTTATCAGTGAACTCCGAGCAGATGTTACGTTTGTTTTTCTTTGCAAAGTGCCGGGCTATCGGGATGAACATCTTGATGTCCTCTTTGGCGTAGCCAGTATTCGTAACTACTTCATGGTTAGCCCAAAAACGTGCAGTCTTATAGTCATGGGTTGACTCTGCCTCAAGCTCTGCATAATCCCAACGGGATTTGTCCAAGATAACATCACGCACTGAACGCACTACTGTTCCATCGTCATCACCACGCATGGTAGACGTATAACAATCACCGTTCCACCAATCAATGGCACGAGGCTCATTAGGACTCAAATACTGTGGTATCCATATTTCAACGTGAGCATAATTCCACTTGATGAACCGCCATACTTCTTTGGGATTAAACTTCTCTCTCCACATAACATAAGGAAGATTAACCAGCATTGTCCAAATGTCGATCACGTTATCAACTATACTATCGTCACCCCACTTGGCCTTATACATTATTACGCGATATTTTTTCATAGTTACGCCTTCCTGAACAGCCAGCAGTCTAGCCCGGCCATACGCTTATAGATATACTTCAAACCCGGTGGAGGGTTCAGAACACGCTCCCTGCACCGTTTACTCTTGGGCAATTTCATCCTAATAAATCCCTTAATTTAGTCCGAGTGATTAGCGGCAAGAACATTGCCTCAAGTTCTGGCACACCATGTATCAAAAGGTACACCCCATTATTACATTTTACTTTTCCGCTTCGCTTCTGCTGTCCCTCGCTCCACGATCCACCTCTACCACGCTTGACTTCAAGCTCGAAGTGTATTCCATTGGGCAAGCAGCCGATAATATCACCAGCATGTTTAACCCCATAGCGAAACGTCCGGCCATCACCTCTAAGATCACCTGATCCTGTGTTGTTACGATCATAAAGTATCTGATGGCGACCTAGCCACTTCTCGACCTCTTCAAGGACTGTACCTTCAAGCGCATCATCGCATGGCACAGTCGGTTTAGTTCCTACTGATCCGTCCTTGCGACCTTGAGGTCTACCGTGATGTATAATATCACAGATACCTTTACCAAGTATCCGGGTCTGTTCTTTTTTAGTCCTGCGTTTCGGTGGCATCTATCAGCTCCACATCTCTAGGGTTAACTTTACTTATATTAAGGCCAAGACCATGACTGCACGGCGGGACTCTAAGCCCGAAGCCGCCGTGCTTATCAGTGATAGTGCAGATAGTGCCCTCCACTGCGTACTGGCCACCGTTATTGCCTATCTCATCCAGCAGCTTAACTTTCCTGCCCATGAACCAACCTCTAGTATGGGCCTTGTATTCTTTCCGTGTCATAGTATCACCTCATTTAGTGTAAAATTTACTTAACATTCCTTCAGCGGCAAGAGGCATACCCTCTGCCCAGTCAGGATTAGTACACATAATCTCGTGCATCAACGCAAGATCATCTTCAGCTTCTTCGTCTTTGCCAATAGCCACGATCTCATCATAGCAATGAGTAACTACTGGTATGCCTTCATCTTCGCACCAAAGAACCCACGTCATTAGCAGGTCACGTGCGATAGACTGAACAATATTTTCTACTAGCAATGCACCGTACAGCGTGCCCCATTGCCACTTGATCTTACCACCCCTGCTAATGCAAGCGTGTCGGTAGTAAAGAACTCTACCTGATGGCAGCTTGATACACACTGTACCGTTCATGTTATAAAACGTAAGCATAACCCTATCAAGAATTTTATATTCGATAGACTCATTGGGAAACCTAATAACAAGTTTGAAGTAACCTTCAACAGTCTTCCAGAACTTAGGAACCTTTGAGTATGTGGTCCGATAAGTTTTAATCAATTTATCTACGAATCTGAAATCATAAGTGCCATCGTCGAAGAACGGCCTAAGGTCCGGGTTCTTTCTACAGTTTTTGTAAAATCTATCTGCACCCATCCCGTATCCGCAGCCCAGTATAGCATCTTTTCCGAACCCTCGTCGTAGGTCAAAAATCCTCCTGTCGCTTGGAGAATCTTCATCCGTTGATTTCCGAACGGGCTCTCCGAACAATTTAGTAGCGAACTCACTGTAAATATCCTCCCCGTTTGCGAAGCCAATGATTAAATCGGCCTGACCGACTAGCCACATCTCTAATCGACACTCGATCTGTGCCGAGTCACATATAACTAACGTCTTACCCGGTGGTGCGATCAGAAGTTTTCTGACCATCGCTATTAACTTATGCGTTCCCTGCCCAGTCCGACCTTTGCCCCCCAGATTTAAGAGGTTAATTTTTTCGCCGCCCGTTGGTCTGCCTGTGTGGCATCCACAATAATTTAGAGGGACCCTAAGCAAGCAATAAGACGCACGAGCTTGGGCGATCATACTTTTTATACGCTTGATGTGACTCGGCCATGACTTTATCGCAATGCGGGCCTCGCAAAATTTCCTTACTTTCTCCGATTTATGACCTAGTAGCTCTTGCATCTCTTCATCATCTTTGGCAAACGCCGGGATCAATCCCTTCTTCCCCATTTTCATAGGAACCTTTTCACCTTCTGGAAGTAAATTCTGAAGAGCAGGTACGATTGCTATTTTGCTGCCAAGTAATTTCTTGGTCTGTCCGCTTGCTTCGATTATGTCATTCAAAATGACTTCCATATCAGCGAATACGCTGCTGGCCAAGGTAAAGTCGAAGTGTAACTTTGGTTCAAGATACAATCCTAGTGTGTGCCTTGCTAGGGGTAGCTCTAGTTCAGGGCACGTGAGTAAATCCATGAGAATTTTGAAGAGCTTACACTGGGTCACAATGTCGTTCTTACAATATTCTTCAAGTTTTTCTTTCACATCTGGCGTCATGTCCTTGAGGTGAAGACCAATAAACTGCATGGTATCACCTTTTTGCCCGATCTTAAAATGTTCGCAAAGAGTAGCTAAGCCATGCCGCATCTTTGAGTCATAGTGCCGGGCTAAGTCGTCAACATCGACGATATACGGGGGGACTATATCAAATTTTTCTTGTAAAATTGTTGCATCAAAACGTGCGTTCTTAAAGCTACAGGTTATTCGTTCAAGGTTAGCACCGTATCTGGTTTGTAAACCTTTGATCGCACCTTCCACGCCGTGTGAAAAGCACGCGTGAAAATTAGGAGAAACAGCATGTCCCACACCAGTAAATTCAAACCGCTTGTCAGTGATGTATTCTATCGTAGACATTTTGCGGAGGCTATACTCCTTATCGAAGTAGCTCTCAAAATCAATCATCAGTACATCTTCTGGAAAGTTCGCAGCGTCTAATTTATCTGTGTAGGACATGCTTGATTCCTTAATCAGTTCCGTTAATCGGCAACAGCCGCTTGACCGTCACCCTCGTCGTCGTCTTTTTCATGGGGTAGCCTAAACGTCTGCACCCCTTTTTCTTCTCCGGGCATCGGCGGAATAGTATCACCACCCTGCTCATCAGCTAACGCATCGGTAATAGTCTGCTCCAAAGGTTCAGCGTCCGGGTAAGGCTCACTGTCGGCAGCTCCCCCAGATTCATTACCCGCTGGTTCTTCAGCTAATGAGCACTCGCCCTCATTCTTCTGGTCAGTGCACACCTGATCGGCACAGTTGTCACAGTCACCGCAGCAAGCATCAGCATCTTCAGCAGATAGCTCATCCGATGAAGTAGTCTCTTCTCTTGAACTTGCAGTATCGTCTGTGTTCTCCTTCGAGGTGTCGCTGGAAGACTCCCCCAGTTCGGCGTCCGTCAGCTCTTTCGCTTCATCCGCGTCTTTCTGTATCTGCTGTATCTCGGCTTCTACGCGATCAGCTTCGGCACGTTCTCTCCTAGCTTTTTCTGCGTCACCCAGACTAATTTTGCTCTTGGGCATCAGCGTGAACTTAGGTAACTTACCAGTCACGCCATACTGGTCGAAGCCGCTCTTTGCTATTTGCTCTAGCAGCTCAAGTTCATTCACGAACTCTAGTGCTTCTGCGGCAGACATCTCTGGCTTACCAGATACGACCTTCCAATAGTCCTGAACGAGCATACTAAGCTTAGTCAGTAGGATATGTTCTTTGTTCGTCTTAGGTGAAACGTACGCTTTGCCGTAGAACGGAAGCGAACCACAGTCGCGATCAGTCCTTTTCAGGTGCGGCATGAAATTCTGAATCATATTAGCCGTGTTATTACGCGATGTATTAAACATCTGGAACAGCAGCATAAGAACTGCTTTGATCCTCGCGTTAATATCTTGGTTTGTTTTTGCTTTGTCAATATTACCAAATTCTGTCATTTTAATTCTCCTGAAATGGTCGGGGACAGATGACTACAGTGGGTATAGCCACCTCCCATCTGCCCCCGTGGTTTAATCTTCGTCTTTCAATTTTTTAGTTAGATCAACTGCCTCAAAATTTGAGTGATGATACAATTCCCCACGGCCCATCGGCATTATCTCATGGTAGGGTATACCATCTTTAATAATACCGCAACCGAGTATCGGTCTTTGCTTCATGTGCCTACCATAAGCAAACTGCCAAGCTCGAACGTCGATACCACACCCAATGTCCAGCCCAAAGATGCGGGTGCGGGGGTTAGCTGTCCAACTGATCCCAGCCCGGCTATGGTTATGGCCCATCACTACTGACATCAGCATTTTCTTAGTGCAGTTCGCAGCGGGATACAATCCACCGTTACCAGTACCATGAAAATAGTAAACGTCATCAATTATAAACTCGTGCCGCCAGTCCCAGCCTTTAGTCTTCCAGACTTCATTAAAGTCACGGAGGTACTTAGCTGGTATATTCACTGATTCAGCAAGTCGGATTACACGCTCATCGTGGTTGCCGATACATATCTTCGCATCAGGGAAAGCATTGTACCACTTGTGGATTGCCCGCTTGGTCAGTATATATTCATCTGATGGACCGGGACATTCAGGGTTAGCGGCGTGAAAGCTAATAGCTTGATGGTCGGTTAAATCGCCACCGATCACCACTTTATCGCACCCCCACTCACCGTACAAGTCCTGACAGAACCGAAGGTATCCGGGATGAGACACTGGCTCATGCGGATCGCTTGGCGCTAAAATATTACTCATAAATGTTTCTAGCCTCCAAGTACAGTTCAATCTGCTCTTTGAAATCAGCCAAGTCTGCAAAGATAATTACAGTTATGCCGTGCCAACGAGCGTGCTCTATTTCAATACTACAGCCTTCAACTGGTAGGCCGAAGGGTGCGTACACTAGCAGCAAGTCATTATACTCTTCCCTGATAATCTGGCAGTCGATACTAAGTATCTGCTGCACTGTGAGCATATCATTCCTGTATGCTCGGTTCACAAACTCTTCATGTTCAGCGGGCACGTAGAGATCAAAGTCAACCTCTCGATAGTTGACCGACATGTAAAGTCTGATCCGTTCCGCCAGCTCTCTTGCTGCGTCATTGTTACGCTGCATGTCTTCTGCTGTGGCCTTATCCCCCAGCGGACCGCGTATTGGGTGCGACAAATAAGCCCTTATATTCATCTTATCGGTGCCCCCATTGCCCGGAGAACTTCACCAGCAATACCACGTGACAACGCTTGCAAGAACTCTTCATTGTAAGATTGCTGATCCTCTAAATGTATCTGCAATCTTTCACCGTCCTTGTTTATTACGAGTCTGCCTACCTGCTGGTTGCCGATCCGATTATATTCAGTGTAGCTCCCATCGGGATTGACATGCCTTACACCAGCACAGCCGCCTATGGAAATAAAACCTAGGACCAACAGCATTATCGTAAGTAATTTTACCTTCTTCATGTTTCACCTCCGCTTTAAATTCTAAACCCATGTGCTCCATGCGGCTCCTAATAGCTCCATTAGTCCGCTTGTGCATCTTCGCTATCTCGGCTACGGGCCGATTGTTCCCCACCATGTACCGCAAGTAAGTCTCTTCAAAGCTGTCCCACGGTTCCCCAACTCTGCCAAGGTTCGTCTTCTTCTCGATCCTGCGTATACCTTTGCATGACGTACAGTTACACACGTCTATAGTTTTATAGGTATGCTGGCAATGTTTGGGCTTCTTCGGGCCAAAGTGCTCGCTCAATTTCTCTTCGACTTCTTCTGCCAGCTTCCGGGCGTGAGTAAATGGCCGCTTGCATTCCGGGTACTTCTCGATTATCTTTGCTGCCTGTTCATTCAGGTTAGCAACGTCCAAACCCTTTGGCAATCTAATGGGCCTGTCGTCTTCCCAGTTCTTCATTATCATGCTATCACGCAGCACCACCAGACCAGCAATAGCCTTGACGATATGTGACACGCCACTGTCCGGGTCAATGTCCTGACCTTCCCAGAACGCCATCATGTGACGCTGTGTTGCATCGTAGTAGACTGATGCACGCACACCCATTGACCTATAATTATGCGTGCCATACTTCCGGCCACCTTCCATCATGGCCAAGCCAAGCTCCATCAATACCGCTGCTGACACGCAGTGCATCGGAACCTTCTTAGCTCCGAGTGCATCTTTGGGATTAGTATCTTTCTCTGCTGGATGTTCACCAGCTCTTATACAATCGCCTAAACTTCCGCAATCAATCATCACATTACCTCCGTTAAAATTTATGTTTTACTTCGTTGTCTAGATGCGCCGCATACGATTTAGTCTTCGGCATATTGCAACGCTTTGGAATTTTCATGCCCTTATTCCGCATGGTGGTCATCATTTTGTTCACAACACTTTCAGTTAGACCAAGTGACGCAGCAGTATGAACAGCGGATAAGCCCTGCCTCACGATACAAGTGAAGGCTTCAAACTGTAACCTCGTCAAGATCGGGAGTAAAACCCGTATCGGTTCGCAAGTCTCCGCTTTCTTCACCATCTCCTGAACTGTCCGGGATATTGTGGCCTCACTTACTCCCAGTTCTATAGCTGCCTCCGCTTGTGTCATGGCCTTGAACTCGTGGTGTATTAAACGGATTACTCTCTCTTCCCATTCAGTTAAATTTCTTTCCCGGTCGCCCATAAAAATATTCCCTTCTTCGCGTTGTAAAAAACACACCGTGTCAATAGTAAGTCTAGTTTTTTCCAATTCTTTCACTATTCGCATGATTTTCCAAATTTTTTATTAAAGAATCTTCAAGATTCTTCTTCATAGCGTGCTTTCCGCAGAAGCTCTAACCCCTCGCC
>SDBS01001535.1_pt1 | contig 23484 bp, 24 predicted proteins | sample 2277091 | NCBI WGS metagenome assembly SDBS01 (sample SAMN10404972, study PRJNA504765) | marine sediment metagenome | isolation source: marine sediment core GS10_PC15, 163 cmbsf | place: Arctic Ocean: Southern Knipovich Ridge | collected 2010
AAATTGCCAGGATGAGCCCTTTATCGCTTTTACCTGGATATTGAGATGCTTGCCTTTTTCATCGGATGCAATGATATCGTAATGTGGAACGTTCGCTGTGAAGGTTGTCGTGATCAGCCCGCGTCGGCAGAGCTCAGCAGCTACCATATATTCCCCAAATTGACCAATTAATTGTGTGCGACGACCCGTAGCCACCTTATTCACCTCATTTGTGAATGAAATACTCTAAGCTGCGACGCCACTCTTCCGCTTTTTCCGTTTTCATCAGGTGAGTGTTGGCTGGACTGGTTGATGGCAATATCGGGAAAGTCAACCTTGACTTTACACTTTGAGGTGGTTTTGACCAAACACTCCTTCGAAAAGCTTTTTCGGAATTCTTCCCGTTGAAATAAACCCTTTGGGTACCTGTGTATTTATTCAAGAAAGTTTCAAAATCATTTATCTCTTCAGTCCCCTTGTTAATGCCAGTATCAGTATTCCCCTCGCGCTCGCATTCCTTAAATACTTCCCAGAGTGCGATCCCCGCATCCTTGAGCCGCTTTATCCTTCTTGGTCGCTCATACCTCTTTTTACCCCTATGAGCTTTTCCATCACTTCCCAGAAGGCATTCTCTGGATGGGCGTAATACTTCTTCATCGCCAGCGATTGCTTCCCCGGCATGGTCCCAAAGATCAGAACCCTCGCATTTTCTGATACAACCTGTGGCAAACCCTAGGATCTCATAGAGTAGCTCCTCTATGGATTCCCTTTGGTCTCTTTATTCACCATCCCCACCGCACGAAAAGTCGCATGAATGAACATGGCTATCTCATTTGCATACCATTCTGGTTCCACACCCAGTTTTTGAGAGTCCAACCTCTTCCCCAAAATTACATAACTCTTCCCCCAAAGTCCCAAAACGACTTCCTCACATAGTTGATCCTCGATGAGTGGTTTGTATGGCTTCATCGCTTGAAGCCAGGCGTCTCGCAATTTTAAATTGTCATAATATAAAGCCAATACAACCTTATCCCCACTCCCGAAATAATGCTTATGTTGTTTTGATAGCTCCGTTGCGAACTGGAGTTCATACAATACATTGGGTAATCGCCCGCGATATCTCAACCTCATCCAATTGTTCCCGGGTGTCGTTGCGTCGTTGAAGTTTCTCATCTCTTCAGGTAGTTTCTCTCCCACAAGCTGAGAAACCTCACAGAAGAATGCATCCCTCTGTTCTTTATCTCGAAAATCTGGGTTTTTGGACATACCCTTACCCTCCTCAGATAAATTACTTTTATATGCGATAGTCAATTCACAAGCTCAATAGTATATTGAAAATGAAAAGTGTTTTTATAAATGCCGATTTCTATTGCTAGCCCATCCTCGATAATCTTTTGGAGGTTTGATTCTTATGGAACAGTATCATTCCGAGCTGTTCCATAGCATTTGCTTCAACAATCTCTTGATATTTAGCAATAACTCAGGTTTGTTCTTAATAAAGTCGTAATAAGTGCTCCGAGGAATACTCACTTCTTCACATGCATCAACTACTGTCATTCCTTCGTTCATGTGTTAGATGACCTGGATAGCTGAAATAACACGTGATGCTTTAGTGATGGCTTTCATAGAGACATTTTATCATCAATGATGCTTCCAATTAGTAATTTGAAATGCCATTATTCACAGTTTTTAAACGACCTTTATTTATGGCTTTGGAATGCTAAAAGTTAAAATTCACAAATGTTAGTGTAACTCAATTGTTACGATAGTTCATATCTTCACCACGGGTGAAACTTGTGCCATGATCTGCCAGGTGTGGTACTTTCACCAATATGAGGTTGAAAAAACACAGTGTGGTGGTCACCTGATGATGTTAGTGAAAGAGAAAAAGCTAGAACGAATCCTAGGATATTAAACAACTATATTTCATGTTTTCTGATTTTCAATTTCACCGGTGTTATCGTCGTATCACCTCAAATCCTTTGAGCCAGAATGGGGTGAAAAGCCACTTTTAGCTAAATGCAATTTTTGCTCCAAAAACATTTCAACTATCTCATAAAGAAAAGAACTGAGTGAACGAAAACATATGATCATTATAGAATTCTTGAAAGCCTTTGCCCAGTTTTGGTATATAAATGTTACTATTTTCTTGAAACCAACTATCCCAAACAATAGTATATGGTCGAAAATTCTGAATTTTCCAAATATCTCTTATGAATCGTTGTAAGTAACGAGGCACTCCAATTGGTTCTTGATCCGGTGAAAATAACTTTTTTATTCGCGTTCCTTTTAGTTGTCGATGTTGTCTTTCGTGATATTCCCAAAAATAAGCCATTCCATTCTCTTCAATAACTACATCGAAAAATATCCTTGATGGATCTATTGCTACTCGTAAGTTCTTTGGACATCGTTTCAAATGAGCAATGCATTGATCGCGCTTTTTTTTCGACAATTTAACATCAAGTTCAAGACAAGTTATTACTTTTTCTGTATTAACAAGATATTCATAGAATTTTTCATCTATACTGTAATTTTTTGGAACAAATTCTGCATTCGGAAATGACTCCCGAAGAAATTGAACAAAATTGCCTTCCCTTATTCTTTGTTTATGAGGAGCATTGTAAATGTACAAAGATTAACCTCGAGATAATTAATTAGCTGCTCACGATTGCATCAACAGTAAGCGTTTATGGCTCTAGCGCAACTTTGCTCCAGCATCCTTGCCGAAAAATGCGCCTCTAACTGTCAGGTGATTGCTGTCCGGTGCATACGAGATTATGTGATTTTGGTTAATCAAGAGAACTGCCCTAATGCATCTTTTTCTAAATCATATTTTACAGCTGTTTCACGCAGTAACTTCTGTAAATTATTTCGCTTTAAGAATTTATATGTATTGTCTAACTCCGCATCGGGAAACATAAAACTCTTACCAAAAATATATCCTTTGGGTCTATTATCCTGAATATTTGGCAGTTTCGCAATTGCTATCAAATTACTATTGAAGTCGATATTCTCTATGCTCCATTGATCAACTTTTTTCGTTGCTGATATCCCATGTTGGCAGTGTACTCGCAAACTTAACGAAGAATTTTCCTTCCTTAAATCTTTTACATTTAGGTCACATTTGTTGTTTGACTCAACAAAGAATTTTATGTATGAATATTTATTTTTCGATTTGTCGTTAGAAAACCAAAGAGCTACAAAAATGTTGTCAACTAAATCAAGCCAATCAGTCTTTACACCATAATGCTGCAACAATGGTCTAATATCTTCTCGATGAAATCTATAGGGTTTATAAACTTCTGGTATTGCTTCAATTAGAGCATCAAACGCTTTCTTTCGCTTTAAAATATTTTGAGACACATTACCATCTAATGCTCGAAATAAAGATGGAATCGTTGTTTTATGAAAACTTTTTTCCCCTCGAAAAAACACCCTAGGCTTGCATTGATTTTTTAAGTAACCTGCAAAGCCCGCAAGTAGTTGAGGTGATGGAAACTCAATTATTGGTAACGCATCAAATTTTTTGCAAGTTTGAATTTTTCCCCAAGTTTCAGGATAATTTTGTATCAAATATTTTCGATCACGTATAAATTTTTCAGTGTAAATCATTGAAGTACCCAACGTCGTGATTGTGAATTTTTCTGATTTATTCCGCATTTTTAGTTGGCTAGTCACGAAATAATAAGCCGTGGTGCGAATTTGCTCCAAGAGCTGCTAAAATTGTAACCAAACTAAGAGAATCGCGTCGTGTTCCCTCAGTGCGAAGCACGGGTGTCTTCATAAAAGGTTGAGTGGCACACAACGAAAATGAACCATTAGCATTGTTACCATCATGTGTATTTATTAAAATATCCTAATCCAGAAGATGAGCCGGTGACAAGGAAAATTTCACCGTCTGTATCTTCGTCCATTTTTTTATCAAGAGAAAATATTTCAGCCCATGGGAAACTTACATTTTTATCAAGCAATTCCATATTTTCTTGCCACAACGCGATAACTTTATTTACAACCTTCGAAGGCTGTACAAATAATACTGGACGATTATCTACGTCCCGCATTTCTACCGGATGGGTATCTTGGGTGTGGTGAAAGATCCAATCAGGAAATTTTTTCCACCTTGTTCCATCTGTTTTGGCATTCCTTGGTGAAGAATTCCATTTCTCATTACATCCCAGAAGTCTGTTGCTATTTTTTTATCTACTTCAAAGTCGTCTGCAATTTGTTGGATTTTTCTATCTTTCGTCGCTTTCACTCCTTTACTTTTCAGATATGCGATCAGATAACGTTCATAAAGGAAAAGTGCCGTTGCCAAAGCAATAAAGCTAACATTATTGTTAGGAATTGCTTGGAGCCAATGTAAAGGGACAACAAACCAATGGTCAAATAGTTTTTCAATATTCATGATTACCTCTTATTATTTGAATTTCCAACGAGCCACCCAACGGGAGTTTTACCTGCCAAGCAGTACTGGCTAATAACCTTTGCCAGCCGGAGCCAACCTCTGTAGATTGTGCCATGTGGCACAAATGCACACCATTGTCGCCTAATATGGTCAGGGAATAACGCCTGGAATTTAGGTGAAGCAGCATGTTTCTCCTTGTTTCTTTGGAGAACCTCAATACTAATTCAATATCCTGGTTACCATTCCCTGCCACCACGAACCGTACGTGAGGTTTTCCCTCAAACGGTTCTCCTGTTCCTTCTCCTGCTTTCTACGAAGCGCTGCATCTATTAAGATTCAATCTTATCGCTACCTACTTTTTTGATACGAGATTTTGCCATATCAATCATCCTAAACACCATACCAACCTTTTTTTCCAATTCTTTTTTCATGTTCTCTTGTGTGGTTTCGTCAAAGTTTTTATTGCCTACCATTTTCAGATAAAAATATCTATCTGATAAGTACATGATTGACTTAATTAAATAGTAAGCATCAGAAATTGATTTTAATAAAATTGGATTATCGATCCAATTTAATTCCCCACTTCGAGAATAAACATCCCATGTTTCAACTCTAAGATTCGCATTTAATATACCTACTTGAAAATCAGTACCATCACATTCTCGGAGGTCTCTCCTGTTTTCTGCAAGTTCAAGGTTTAAATTTAAAAGAACATCAGTTTTCTTCTGTGAAGCAATCAATTCATTGTCTATCTTTTCTTTATTCTCCTGTCTCTTGTTCAACCATAACGCACCCCAGATACCAAAACCAACACCGAATGCAGTTGCCACAAGATCAGGAATAAATTGTGACCAGTCCATACCCCACCTCCAGAAGAATTAGATAGAAGAATTATAAACTAAGAACTTATGCTAAATATCCGGAAACAACTAATGTTGCAGTACACGCCGCTCCTGTTGCTGTCGTAACTTCAAGCGTAAATACCTGAGAGCAATTGATAAATCAATACTGAGCATAATTCCTCCACACCTCATGTTACACTGGTATAGAAATATCTCAATTTGTAACCATAGTTAGGTTAATCACCTGGTAAGCTGAATCATGTACCAATTAGAGTTTCAGCAAATTTTCTGTATACATGCAGACTAATATGTCGATATTTGATATTATAGGGAGTAATCATGGACAGCAATAAAGTTGTTGACGCAATTAGGAGTAAGTTTTCAGTAACTGGAAGTCCAGCGAAGGTGCCATACATTAGGAAAACTGGTTCTTTTTCAGCCGAATTGACAGACACTGGAATCAGAGTAGACAATCTTGGGTCTCAATCATTTCTTCCATGGACAGTATCCCAGGAAACGATTTGTGTTCTCATTCGTAATGGCGGCAGAGCAGAACGTGGGAACGCGATGAACTACAAACTTGGCGAATCAGGTCTATCAACAGATTCAATCGAAGGTCATATCGCCCATATTGTATACGACAAAAGTGAGGGGGATTCAGTATTTCGAAGAATAACACCTATAGCTGGTATATTGATATGGGCTGGAGTTTGCAAAGCTGAACCAGGTGAATTGATTCTGATTTCCAAATAAAGATTGAAGCTACAGATATTTCCTGCGTAGCTTAATAGCATCACCTACGATCTGACTTACACACTTGGAAGATGATGATCTTCAGAGCACACCTTTGATAGAGGACTATTCATCTTATGCTTATTCGTTAAACTCGATACACATTTTGTAGAAAGCTTCAAATGAGTTGGCTGATTCAGGTTCTTGTTCTCTAATAGTCGCAATAATTTCTTCCCAACTAATTTCCATAATCTCCGTTTGCTGAAAAGTGGGTAGGAACCAATCCGAGTACCACTGGTCTTTTGTTCCCGAATAATCCCTAACACGTTTTTCAACCTTGTTTTTGATCGATTCGCGATTTATTGCCTTGGTAAAAACACCTTTCTCAATCTGAGAGAGCGGTGCTAGAACGTAAAAACCAATATTGGAAAGAGATCGTGGAGATGCCTTCGCTCGATGGAATACTTCGGCAATACAAGCAACATTTCGAGCTGCTTGATCATAGTACTTAGCATTTGAAACTCCGGATGATAGACCACTAAACATCTTGGCCTCGAGAATAACTAATTGTTTTGGATCTTCCAGAAGAGATAAATCTGTTTTTCCATCTCTACCAATTGAAAAATGACCAATCACTCCGTCTGCATGTGTCCACGATTCAGCTAATGGATCTCCCCGAAATCGCGCAAGAAATGGAGATGGCAATAGAGCCTCTGAAAACCACTTTGCATTTGCATGAAATTCTAATGGGTGATTCGGCACATTATACGTGTAGAACCAGTCTAAAACAAGCCGAAGAAACCAACCTTCATTATAAAAAAGCGTTGGTGGAAAATGCGGTAATTCAGTTGAGCATGACTCGAGCAAATTGCGAAATCTATCAATCTCCATAAGTATTCCTCGTAAAGATAATTAAGAAGATATCCGAACAGGAGTTGGTTGCATGCTAGGCTTAACCGTGAAGACATCAATTGGAAAATGACTAGGTGTTCTCGAAATATCCCAACTCCTCTAATCGGCGTCTTGCTTCATTTATTTCTTCCGCTGAAAAAAGTGGCTTAAATTGCTCCTTGATCACATAGGCTTCCATCGAAGAGTCTAATAACCCAAGCTCATACAATTTCACCAAGCCTGTTTGAACTTCCTGTTTTGCGAGCAATCTTTTTGCTGTATCAACTCCGCCGTATTCGTGCAGCATCCTCAAAAAGTACGTCGGGTAATATCCACGTTTTACGCCTTCTTCATAGGTAGTAATCATCGCAGCTTGAAATTTATCTCTGAGTTCTTGCATAAGGTTCCTCCTCACTTCCACTGAGTGTATGTCCTCAGAACATTTGGGACAAAACCTGCAGCCTGTCCATGTATAAATTATATTATGTGAAGGTTGGAAAGACTCTCTTAGCTAAATGCAAGTTTTGTCCTGAAGGATTTGAAGACATACAACTCCTATCATCTTTTTCACCCAGAAATTCATAAGAATATTATTGACCTCATAAGTACTCTCGGTGCACTTTTTAACAAAAACTGCCATTAAACCACTTCTTAATCTCGTTTTATTCTCTTAATTTCAGCTCCAGCTTTTCCGAAATACAAAGGGATTATCTTATGAATAGCGCAAGTCAAAGCTTGCCTCAGCTAGTTCAAGCATAGCAATTTCTTCAGGAGTGTCATCAACAAAAATCACATCAAGGCGTAGTGAATCTTTGGTATGGGTATGAGAAATCGCCCAATCAATCATAGCCAACATCTCATCCAAGGGTCGCAACGGTGTCATGATAATCAATTGATGAAAGTTTGCCCCTGGCAGATCGAAAGCCGGGATCTTGGATAATAATAATGTGTCAAAGCGATTGCCGGTAAATTGATCCCAAATAATCCTTTGGGAATCTCCAGCAGGTAATACCGTCACCTTAACATCTGCTTTCATCAACTCATTGAGAATCACCGGTGTCCATTGCTGAGCGTAGTCAAAAATCATTCGTCGAAATGGTTGCTTAGGAGGAGCCTGGATAAGTTGAAAAACCTGAGAAAGCTTATTCTGAGCAATTTGCGCAATTTGCTCCAGTTGTTCCCGTTGCTTTATTAATTCAGCCATTTCAGGATCTGCAAACCTGGCTAAAAATTTATCCAGGGCTTCCCAAAAATATTCGTCTTCATTCAATTCTGGGATTTTCTTTATCGCTCTTTCTCGCCGTCTCAGGTAATCAGTATTGATTTCATCCCACAGCTTGCGTTCATCTGCAGTTAATTCAACTTTATGTAAATACAGATCACAAGCGTGACCCCAACCATCGCGTTCTGCATCAGCAAATGAGTAATCGATCAAAGACCGGTTATGAAGGATCAGACTCAACATACGATGTCCACGAGTTTGTCTATTACCTACAGGTAAGTGATTCAAGCCGATGAACTGATCACATTCGTACAAAAGAATAGCCAACTCAACAGGATCTAAAAAATCGCAGCCATCCACAACAGCAGTAATTCGTTTTTCGGCCTGATCTAAACGAGCGACATGTTGTAGTAAACGCCTAGTAATCTGATTGTGGCGGTAAACGACCACCTTCGCACGGTCTATACGATCGATGGGATCAACCCCAAAAATTTGAACCTCATTCGCTGAATAATCCCCCTTTTGCCTGATTTCACCCGCCCAATACCGGGTTGCATCTGTAGATTCGACAACCACAACCACCACTTGCCTCTCTGGACTACGCAAACGACGAATCACTTCCAATGTCAGTGCCAGCCGTGCTTCGAGAGGTGCCAGGTAGATCGTCGTTCTGCATCCAACTGCTTCAATACGGCGATACAGCCGGATAATTGATCGATTCAATAGAACTTCTTTCTCCGGGCGCTCCTTTCTGGACTTATTCCGCTTCACCTTTTGATGGGGGACCACAGAGGACATTTCTGCCTTTTTCAATTTCACCCACCACTGGTATTTCCGTTGCAGTTCCTGATGAAAACGTCGTTCATTATGCCGACTAATTGTAATAATTGTTAATGCCTCAGCAATGTCACAGAGTTCCTTATCGTTACTCAATATTGCGCAAAAACAAGGAGGATCTGCTTGGAACTGCTTGCGGGCATAAGCGATTATTTGATGGTCTGGTACCTGAGGGTCGAGAGGTTCAACTAAATCCGTACAGCGCTCGACTAACTTTATCTTTACCCCTAAGTGACTTTCAGTTAAGCTTGCAAGTGGTCCTTGGTATTTTTCAATTTCCTGCAAAGCCACTTGCGCTTTTCTTGAGAGTTCGGGATCGTAATTGTGTGATAGCCCCCGTAATTCGCTAATCACAGTCTCTGAAATCAAGATCTCCAATGGAGATAACAACCAATTATCCTGGTGGATATATGGATAATCTAATAGAAAATTCGTGTCCGGAAGAATTGCAGGCGGGAGGTGTGGCATTTTTACTCCTTTCTCTGATTCCTAACCTTATTTTATGGCGAATACGGTAACGATACTTATCGCGGTCAAAAATTTCTCTTTGTCTGTTGTCACGAAGATACATCAAATCTATAATAACTAAGACGCGAGGGCAGATAATGAAATGGTAAATAAAACTTGCCCAAGTGAAAATATTTTACATGAAATTCTTTTCAATCTAATATATTATCTCAGGAGTGTGAAATGGAGAATGACATCCATGATGTAATTACCGAAGATAATCACTTCGCATGAAACTGGATGGCTCTTCTCGTGGCACACGATTTGCGCAATAGAAATGAAACGGGCGACGGGCGGCATTACTCATATTTGATTATAGTTTTATATTGATGTTGCTAAATGGAACTCAAATCCTGTTTCGGACCAAAATATCCATAACAAGATGATAGAGTTCATCTGGATGATTGGTAATCCCGAAGCTTCCAGGTGGTACCCCTTTAGCTCGATCTAAATATAAAATATAGAAAATGACTTCCTGAGAAAAACCCTTTTCCCTCATTGCTGATAAAAATTTTAGGCCATTATCATTTTGCGCGGGTCTATCAATATCGGATATAACCAAATCGTATTGAAATGAAGTTAACATTAAGAGTGCTGATTCTGATGTTATGACTGGATCGATAATTGATCCAAAGGCTTCTAAAGTTTTTCGTTCAAATTCATTAAAACTAGGATTGTCATCAACCCATAATATTCGTGAACCTTTTATTACTGGAGAAATTAATTGTGACCTTTTTAAAACCGATGAAGCAGCAAAGACATTTTCAGCTTCTTTTCGGAGATCATCCTTTGATTCGGCATTATAAAAGAAGGATTCACTCTCATCCACACTTTTCCCAGATGAAACAAATTCCCTGGCGAATTCATATAAACGAGTGCTGACCATCTCGATACCTTTTTCAAAGGCAACGCTAGTCGCACTCTTGACAAGCAACGAGGATACATAGGTGCTGGCTGCAATAATCATCACTTCACTTATTTGCATAACATGATCCCTCGTTCAACTAGCCTGTACATGGGAGTAATTATAATCAATCTTGTAGTGGTCCCATAAAATTTGACACTTTTTAAGCATTTCTTAGGGTGGATTCCATAACCGATTGGATCTGTAACTGCACACATATCGACCTCCTTATTATCATTCTATTGTTTCTCAATTGGATTACATGGAAAATATTCATTATTATTGTGTATATTTATTAAGACACCCACCCGGTGAAGATCTCCTCTCCTGACATTAGTGTATGCTAAAAAGCATTTATCTGATTGATTTAAATTTCTAAATTCTTTGCATCCATATTTTACACTTATATCCATGTAAATTGTGGTGGTCAAATTTGAAGCTACCCAATTATGGAAATTAATACATATATTACATACTCATTCTGATATAATTAATAATAGGCGAATTTGGCGCCGGAACTAAAAAAGTAGTGGAGGGAATACAATGGATGAGAGCTATACACATGTCTCAATAATTCTTGATCGAACTGGATCAATGTCGAGTATTCGAGACGATACTATTGGTGGATTCAACGTATTTTTGAATGAGAATAAACAACAGCCCGGTAGCGTTACATTAACTCTTGTCCAGTTTGATACCCAGGATCCATACGAAGTAATACATCAATTTACACCAATTAATGAAGTGCCGGAGCTCACTCGTGAAACGTATGTGCCCCGTGCAGGAACACCGCTTCTTGATGCGATAGGAAGGGGAATCAATGATCTCGACCAGAAGCTCGCTTTGCTTGATGAAGATGGAAAACCATCCGGGGTAGTTTTTGTTGTTATTACCGATGGTCAGGAGAATTCAAGTCAAGAGTTTCGAAGAGACCAGATTGTAAAAATGGTCAAGGAGAAACAGGAGAAGGATGATTGGCAGTTTGTTTTTCTCAGCGCTGATCTGGAATCAATCAACGATGCCCTCAAATATGGTTTTCGGGACAGGTCTGTAATGTCCTATGATAAAAGTGCAGGAGGATCCCGAGAGGCATGGTTATCTATGTCTCATTCGACCAGTGAATACCATAGAGCTAAGAAGATGGGATTTAAATTCACCGATGAGGATCGCGATAAGCAGGAGAGTGAACAGAAGAGGAAGAAGAAACCTTGATATATTAGATATTCTTCAGAGGCATGGAGAATAAACCTGGATTTTTGAAGCGGTATCTCCCCCGACCTTCAGAACATCGTGGAATCAGTTAATCCAAATTAGTTTTATTGGTTCATATAATAAAGACAATCAGGGGTTACGAAGCTACGAGTCCTTTAAAGTTTTCTGTTCATGGCAGCATGCTTTTACTTCTCTAGTCAAAAGCAAATGCCAAGCGGTTTGAACGCCTATGGAACAACGAAGATCGAAAGGTTAAAGTATATAACTTACCCGACTCAGTCCGATACACAAATCGATCAGTTTTTTAGGCTGGTTAGTGCCTATTGCTGGCGTGTGGAGAGAGCCATACGACGACCGCCATGACGACTATTAAAAGTAACAGCACACAACTCAACAGGCATGACTTGGTTCTGCCAGGAAAGTTGCGCCCTTACCAAATGGATGGTGTGCGATTCCTTCTGGAGAGCGATAATGTACTGCTTGCGGATGAAATGGGATTAGGTAAGACAGTACAAGTTGCTGTAGCGCTTGAACTGTTATGGCGACGCAATGAGATTGATAGAGCTTTGGTCGTCTGTCCATCTTCGCTCAAATGGAACTGGGTGTATGAGATAAGTCGATGGGCACCCAGCCTCTCGGTGCAAAGAACCAGGGGAACTGCAGCAGACCGCTTAGCGCATTATATGCTCCCATTTAATGTGCTCGTAGCCTCTTACGAGGAAATAAGAACTGATCTTAATAATTTTCCATATGAAGAGAAGTTCGACGTGGTAATACTTGATGAGGCCCAAAGAATTAAGAATTCAGCTTCGAAGACAGCACTAGCGTGCTGTCTTCTGCCGCGCAAGAAGTCCTGGGCGCTGACAGGCACCCCACTTGAAAACCGTCTTGGTGACTTAATTGCGATATTTAGTTTTGTGAAATTTGGTTTACTTAATACAAGCCAATCAAAGTCGGAAGTGCACGCTCGGATGAAGGACTACTTTGTCCGTAGACGCAAGAGTGAAGTCGCCGAAGAGCTACCACCTATTATCGAGCAGGAGATTGAGCTGAACCTTAGTGGAGCACAGAAATTGGCCTATGATGAGGTATGGGCCATGCGCTGGGAGAGCGCTGAACATGGAGGTAAGCGCAGGGCGTCTTCAAATATGTTAGCAGTCATTACTCAACTAAAGCAGTTATGCAACTTCGATCCGGTATCTGGAGAGTCGGTGAAGTTGGACGCACTGCGGTTAGTTATAGATTCCTTGCACAATCCTGATGACAAACTCTTGCTCTTCTCGCAATATGTTAAAACACTCAACTGGTTGGATGGACAAATTGAGGATATTCCACGTGGTCTATTCCATGGAGGGTTAGGAGAGGACCAACGTGAGGATGTACTCTCCAATTTCCTCATGTATCCCGGGCCAAACATGTTGCTAATGTCACTTAAGGCGGGTGGAGTGGGATTGAACCTTCAAGAAGCTTCAACAGTAGTGATATTCGATCGATGGTGGAATCCAGCTGTAGAAGATCAGGCCGTGCAAAGGGCACATCGCTTAGGAAGAGAGAGACCGTTGCATGTAATAAAGTATCTGATCCGGAATAGCATTGAGGAGAGAATTCGGCAGATCCTTCACAAGAAACAACATCTTTTCGAGGAGTACGTTGAAGCCGCGGAGAGTGGTATTGAACCCAAAATTGATAAGGGAATTATGGAGTTGCTTTTATCAGTATAAATTAATGCAATTTTGTCTAACAGTCATTGGGACCGACTAAACGGCACTTAGAGATCCAATATAGATGTAAGGCTCTCATTTAACTCAAGGATAAGAATTCAAGGGCAAGTTTGTATTGATTGGTATGCTATAATTTTTTAATCTACCTCAACAATCACCTTTAGTAGCTAAATCTAGACTCGGCGACAAGATGTAGGAATTGATAGGAGGATTATGGAATGGCTAAGATCAAAGAGCGCTACGTAGAAATTCCCATTAAAGACATCGCGATTGGGAAATCACAAACACGTGTTCGCGATGTAGGCAGGAACATTGATGAGCTTGCAGCTAACATTAGCAAGAATGGACTCTTACAGCAAATCGCTGTGGCACCTTCAGCTACCCAAAAAGGGAAGTATGAGATTATTCTAGGTCAGCGCAGGTATCTCGCATGTAAGATGCTGGGCATGGAAACCATCCCTTGCACAGTATTCGATGAGAGCATTGATCCAATTGAGGCGAAGGTGATCTCGTTTTCCGAGAACATTATCAGGGAGGGATTGCATAATTTAGATATCATCGATATATGCACCGCGTTATACAAAAAGTACGATTCTATACCTGCGGTGGCCTCAGAGACTGCAATTCCAGAGGATCTGGTAAGGAGATATGTCAAGTATGATCAATTGAACCCTGAGCTAAAGGAAAAAGTTGATGCTGGTTTAATAGCACAGCGAAATGCATTGCGAGTGCAGAGAGCGGCTGCGGCAACCGGTACGGATGACCCTAAAAAGGTTGCTGATCTTGCTATGGAATTCAATAACCTTACATCAACTCAACAGAAATCTGTAGAGGTGTACATTACCCAACAACCAGAGGCAACCTTGGATGAAGCCGTTAAGGCGTCCAAGGAAGCACCAGAGACTAAGGGATTGAGGATTGAATTGTTGGAGCATGAACACGCTAGACTCAAGCAATATGCAAGTGATGAAGGTATGAGGATCGAGGAAGCTGCAATCGAACTGATTACGGAGGGGCTCGACACGAATCGAGTCGAGTAGTAATCTTGGCAATAAAGGGACTTACCCAATTAGAACTGCGTGACTTGATTCTGTCGGTTGGTACTGGTCGCAGTACAAGAATGTTGTCACCTGTCGAAGTGGCACAATATTGTGCTAAGGCTGAGGTTAGCAGGGAAGAATTGGCGGACGTATTACTTCTCAGCAAAGATCAGTTAGTTTTTTTTGAGAAATTACTAAAATTGTCATCTGAATATCACCCATTAGTGGATTGGGGGAATACAAGGCACACGTCATTAGGCTTCACCTCGGCTGCTGTGATAGGTGGGCGGATCAAGGACCCAAAAGATCAAGGTGTGCTGGTAAAGGCTGCCATGGAAAATAAAATGACAAAAGCAGACGTAATACACGTCACCCAAATGCGCAATAAGCTGGGAAAGTCGATGGTGGAAAGTATTAAGTCGGTGTTAGCGCTCAAACCCGTTGAGAAGAAAGTCTTTATCGTTATGGGTGCGATTTTGCCAAACGACTTGCAGCGTGAATTAGGAAAAATTACACAATATCAACGGAACACACTACTCGAGGCTAGCGCTAGAGAGCTTGTTGGGATAAGTGATGATTTCGGTGCGCGTTTAGGAACCAATAATTTCACCTTGATCTTGAATGAAGAGCAGCGGATTTTGTTTTACACAATCGATAATGTAGAAACGAGAATCTCGGGCCTGTTGTTAGAGTTAGTGAGTCTAAATAAGTAAACAAGACGGATAATTTTTGGGGAGGGCGTTATGTTGGTCAATGTCACAGCAAGAGGCGCAGTACTGTTAGGCGACAGTGTGAGCTGTGATGGTTTCTATCATGGTCATGCGGTGCGTGTTCAGACGCATATCCACCAAGACCATATGATGGATTTTAATACCAGTAAGGGAATGCAAGACATCTACATGAGTAAACCTACATTTGCTCTCCTTAATGCTAAGTATAATGCTGATATTCCTTTTCGCGAAGGTCAAAATCTATTCATAGTTGACGTTCCAGGGCATACTCACGTTGGACCCCTGAGAATTGAATTCTATAACAATAGCCATATGCTTGGTTCCATGCAAGTAGCGGTACAGTTTGAAAATGGATACCGAGTAGGCTATTCGGGTGACTTTGCGTGGTCCCTCGAACCAAACCAGGTGATGCAGGTTAATGAACTTGTTATTGACGCAACCTATGGTTCGCCTGACTCCGGACATTATTTTACACTTGGGGAAACGAAGGACCAATTCCGAGATCTTGCGGTGAAACATATGGCGAACGGGCCAATATATATTCAAGCTCATGGAGGCACTCTTCAGCACGCGCTATCATGTCTGGACGATCTGAACGATTGGCCAATTATCACCGAGAGGGAGGACCTCGCGAGAGAGGTGGAAGTGTATCGTAACTATGGGTATACCATAACCAGACCAGTGGTTAGCGTCGAAAGGAACCGCGAACTCGCGCGGGAAGTGATGGCAGAAATGAAGTATATACGAGTCACCACATACAAAGAGAGGCCGATTACCAATCCGAGGTTTCCAACCTTCATTATAACGGCGCGCTATCGCCAGGAGAATACTCCCATCACGAATCTCGGGGAAGACATATATGCAGTGTCGATTTCAGACCACGCGGACTTCGAGGGCACCCTTGCTTACGTGGAGGCAACCAGCGCAAAAAAGGCCATGTGTGATAACTCTCGCTCGGGACACGCTCCAGATCTTACGGTTGCGCTGAAGCATAGGTTGGGTATTGAGGCAGTAGTATCATCAAATAAGCCGAGTTTTTATTGGGGGGTGTAGCCGGAGCAGTGATTCCGATGATGGATCGCGAGCACAAGGTGTTGAAACAATTAAGCAACCATCTTAAATCCGTCGGCTCTATAGAGTGTATTAGTGAAATTCACGAACTAAGCTATGGCGTATATCGAATAGGTGAGTTCATTGTCACCCCACACAACTGCCCAAAATGCCTAAGAAACGAGGATTTTTCTGAGGATCTCTGCCAGGAATGCGACTGGTTTGTTCCGCAAGTATGTCCTTTTAGTAATAATCATAGTGCGAGACGATATATTCGCCGTATATTCAAAACAATTTGTTGGAAGGAGTATCAGTCTTGGTGCGAGGCTCAGGTAATCCGGGATGCTGCCCGAAAATTTCTCGCTACCAGTCCCAGACCAAGACACCATGCTGTAATTGCCTATGAAGTTAGGCAAGAATACCCAAATATCAACTCCGGGAACATGAATGTACTCCATGTCCTGAGGAAGTATCCAAGGGATTTTGTGGAAGTCAAGAATAATGAGTTTAGACTAGCCGAGCACAGATAGATAAGATCGGACCATGCCAACGCTTTCGATGGCGGCTGGTGTTTAATAGTGTACTGCTAGATTTCCCGAAAAGATTCTTCTCCGACATCGTTAGAGTCTTATCGCTTCATAAGTGGGTTATTCTTACAGTTACCTGTTTAAAGTATTAGTAACAAAGCAGCTTCATTTCGCCAGAATTCGGTGGCTCATGTGGAAAAAATCTTTTTTGTCTAATTAAGATAAGAAAGTTATCTTCTTTTTCTCCTTAACTACCCGCTGCAAATTGCTCATGAGTACTAAGGAAAACAATTTGATCCTTCTCATCCAACCATACCCGATTCTGTTCCAAAAGATACCGACAATATTAATTTCTTAAATTCTAATCGGCAAAACCCCATTTCAATTGAAGAAATTGTGAGAAGAAGACACCAGTAACATGTTCTTTTTCTATCCTCTAATATATCCGTTGACTTCTTCTCGAATAATTCCTAAATTATCCAAAGCATAAGATTCAGAGTAACATTCAATTACTTTTCTGGCAATCACAATATTTAATTTACTGCCAGGCCCAAAATGCTCTTCGCTGTGAACGCGTAATTTCATAGTAAGTCCATCGATTAATTGATCTCGTGTAAATTTGGCGTGTTTTGGTAAAAATTCATAAATAAAATAGTGCCATGCTACGGCACGAGTTGGGTGTTCTGTCAACTCTTTATGCATGAACCATTGAGTGTGCAATGTCTCAAATTTCGGATCATTTTCAAAGACAACTCTCCCTTTCTGAGTTAATGAAATTGGAAAACCTAATTCGATAAACCCTGTTTTATGTAACCAACTTCTTGTTCTAGCTGCAAAGGGTTCGCCATAACCAAATCGTCTGGCTAACTCTTTATCCTTTCTAGCCGGATTTTCCAAAGCAAGGTTAAGTAACTCAGCCATATTTGAACGATTGAGACCAAAATTTGCATGGAAATAAACCGACATGAAAAACTCCTATCTTATTGAGAATTGTTTTATCCTTGTAATTGCTTTGCTAAGTTTCTCAATTACATAATAAACATCAGATTCATTGTTCTCCCGCCCTAATCCAAATCGCAAAGAATTATATGCCCTTTCTTCTCCAAACCCCAAAGCCAATATCACGTGCGATGGTTCAACCTCAGCAGTTGTACAAGCCGAACCAGTGGACAACGAAACATCATTCTTTAGTTGAATTAGTAAAGAGCGACTTTCTATACCAGGAATTGAAATATTGAGATTATGTGGTAATCGTTTATTAGGATGCCCATTTATCTCTGATACATCTATATGATTTTGGAGTTCATTCCATAACTTATCTCGTAGGTCCATTAATCGTTCACCTTCGGATCTCATTTCTTTGCCCGCTATCTCTAACGCTTTACCAAAGCCGACAATCCCTGGCACGTTCAGAGTTCCTGATCGCATTCCTCGCTCATGCCCTCCACCATGCATTTGTTCAGCAACCCTCACTCGAGGCCGAAGTTTACGAACATAAAGTGCACCAACACCTTTAGGACCGTATATTTTGTGTCCTGACATCGAGAGCAAATCGATGTTCATGGCATCAACATCAATTGGAACATGCCCTACTGCCTGCGTGGCGTCAGTATGAAAAAGTACTCCATGGTCATGGGCAAATTGACCAATGTCTGCGACTGGAGACAAGACACCGATTTCGTTATTCGCAGCCATGATAGAGATCAGTATAGTCTTGGACGTAATCGCTTTTCGCACATCATCAGGATTCACCAATCCCTGTTGATCAACCGGCAGATATGTAACTTGCCAGCCTTTGCACGCCAGGTATGCACATGTATCTAAAACTGCCTTGTGCTCGGTCACACAAGTAATAATATGGTTTCCATGGTCAGTAGATTTTTCAGCGACACCAAGAATAGCTAAGTTATCCGATTCGGTAGCTCCACTGGTGAAGATAATCTCATCAGGTTTTGCTTTGATAAGATCAGCAATTTTCTCCCGAGCTTTGGTGACAGCTTTCAGGGCCTCGTTGCCATATTCATGATCGATGCTAGCAGCATTTCCAAAGACTTGGTTGAAATAGGGCAACATGGCGTCTAGCACACGAGGATCCACGGGCGTTGTGGCATGGTGATCCATGTATACTGGTCGTCGAGACAAATTTTCAGGCTCAGGCATAGGTTACACCACTGTTGTATCCAAGCCCAACTCGCTTTTGCGCATCAGCAACAATATCCGTTAAATCTTCAAGTTTTTTCAAACGTTGATAAAGCAACATTACACCACGACTAAGATGCGCCTTGAATTGTGTCTCAAGTTCAGATTCGATCTCTAGTTCGTCTTGTACCAACCGCTCTCGAAGCAATGAAAAGAAGAACAAATCCCATTGTCCAGTTAGTGTGTAGCGGTTGAATTCCCTGACCTGCCCATCATCGTAAAGCTTTGGATCTGGGACACCTGGTTCAGCAAGTGACAAGCAGAAACCCAATCGACACAACAGATTCGGTGTAAGGCCAGTACGCGCTTTTAGAACACGAAGACGATTATCAACTTCTTGGCCGACATAGATACGGTTTAGTGTCATTCTTTGACCTCAGCTAACTTCAACCAATAATTGAACCCATCAGTACTCAAAGGTATTATGGGTCAACCAAGGTCGCACTGGAAAATTCATTCTTAGGATCAACTGTCGACATCTGTTCCACTGGATCAAAAGAAAGATGATAGATCCGTGCTATAGAATCTCCAGCCCGCTCGATTATGTGATCATCCATTTCCGTATCAGTAACGAACAGAATCACCTGATCGCTCACGACAGGGAAATAATCAGATACTAAACGATCACGATGCACTTCATCTAATCTTGCTAAGGGTGCATCAACAGTCAACGGTAGTTTGTGTTGGCTGATTTGTCGCAAGGCACGCAGCAATGCCATTGCAAACAATTGGCTTTCGCCAGCAGAATAATCGTTTAAATTCAGGGTTTGATCATTCTTTCCAAGCAAAGTAAGGGTAAAAACGTCAGGATCAAATTCTACACTTTCTAGTAGGTGTTCCTTACGGCAAATGGCATTAAAAGAATCAACTAGTGATTTTTCAAGGGTGGTTAGACGCTGTCGTGTGAGGGCATCTTGATACGATCCTAAAACCAATTTGCTACGTTCAGCTAAATCCAATTTACGTTCATTGGCTTGGGCGGCGCGCAACTCATCGCCTGCTCGGTGAAACTGGCGCGAAGTATCATCGCGTTTGAAGTTCAAAGCTCCAATCTGACTTTGCAGTCCTTTTTGTTGTTCTTTCACTTCCAGTATGGCAGACTCGAATTTGGCAATCTCTTCGTATATTGGAGTGAGCACTTCATTGTCCGGAGCCCTGTTGAGTTCATCTCTAGTCCGCTGTTGCTCCTCCCTTGATTCACATAGACTTTTTCCCAGAAATTCGACTTGTGGAGGAACAGAATGTAAAGCCTGGAAAACCCACTGCTGAAGTTGCTCCTGTTCAGGTTCAGCAAGGTGATGGACAAGCTCTTTATTTTCTTCATGCCCATTAGCCGCAATAGTTGAGAATAAGCGCTGAATAATGGTCAAGCGGTCTTTCTTATTTGTCTGGATTCCTTGCCACAAACTGTCCTCAAGTAAAGCATCTTCAAGATCACCGATGCGCTTATGCCAAAGTTCATCTGCGACTTGTTGACGATAAACATCATTTTCGTAAGTTAATTGTTGGCTTAATTGCTGACAGAGTTCGGGAGCTAAGGCAAAGGGCAACAATTGCGTGCTTAGATCGCGTAATTGATCGCTAGTCATTTCAATCTCTGCATCAAGTACAGTGAGACGTTCTTTGAGTATAGGACGACGAGCCGCATATGTTCCACCCTCCGATGCAAGATTTTGCTCAGCAAGTATTAGAGTCTTTTCTAGATCCTTTTGTTCCTCGTACCAATATTTACTGTCTTCTTGAAGCTGCTCTAGGTTGGTATCGATATCGTCGAGTATAGCCTGAAACTGTAGTACTTTTTCCCGCAAAAGATCTATCTTCTGTCCTCCTCGTTGCCTGTGCAGATAATAATTAATATCCTTTTTCAACCTCTCTACTAAATCCAATCCGGATAACCTGGAGATCAAACTGATTAATCCGTCGGGTTGCTTCGCAGGGTTAGATAGAGTATCCAATTGCTCTGCATCGTAAAAGGATATGGGGATCATACCTGGTGGGAAGAGGTCGTTAAGCCAAAACTGATAATCTTCTTCCCGAATATCAGGGATATTCCCATCAACCAAAACAGATAATGTTTCCGAGATTGAGGTACGAGATCGCTTCCATTTCCGATAAATCTGAATAACGAGTGAGGAACCTGATTGCACATATTCCAAGCAAAGGTTGACTGCCCCAGCATTGCTTACAATTTTTTCAGAACCATCATTACTCCAATGCAGACGGCTCAAGATATATTCATTGTATTCTTGATGGGATATTCGGTCCCCTAAGATAAAACGGCCATGCAAAGCCAATTTTATCGCCTGGAAAATCGTACTTTTCCCAGAGCCATTGTGTCCTCTGAAAAGAATCAGGTTGCGCGGCAGATTATTCGAATTTTCTGGTGTCAAATCAAAAAAATGTTCGCCGCGAAAGACGCCAAAGTTTTCTACAGTCAGACTAAGAAATCTCATAAATCAAATTAACAGTAATTGTTTATGCTCTTCCCGCTCATGGAGTATATCTTCTTCTTTGCGCCACTCTTGTCCTAAAATAGAAGAGAGCGCTTTGTAAATCCCTGCTCGTCTAGCCATACCATTAGCTCTGCGTTCCGCCTCTAACAATTTTGCCACCATTTCGAAAGGCACATCATATTCATCACATATTACAGACAATAATGCTTGGTGATCAGCATCAAAGACTTGGTCGTCATCAATTGGCCATTCTAAATCATAACCAAAGACTTCCCTGAATACCACGGGAACCGAATCGTCCCAATCTTCACGTTCAGTACGCCAGATACGTCGGATTTCGAACAACTCATCTTCTGATATCAACGTAACATCTGGATCTGGACCACTATCACGAACTTGCTTTTGTATCCTAAGCACCTTTCTAAGCATTTCTTCGCTGACTTCTGGCATATAAGTACGAGCAGCGGGTTTCCCATCTTTCTTGAGAACAACGCGACCATCACGTCCACGAATACCACGATACTCTAACTTGTGTTCTGGATCTGTAGTTTTCGAAAGCCAATCGCGAAATTCCAAAAGTGGTTCCATCCACTCTTCACCACTATCGATCAATGCCTCCATCGATAAATCTCTAGACGCCACTGTACAAACCCAGCAACCAAAACGGCTGTTCCCGCATGATGGAGTTGAAGTGTCAATCACCAATGGACATTCACCAGCACTGGCATTTCTATATAGTGCAGCCAAATCTCGATTATTTCCTCCCCAAGGTGAAGGCACTTGTAGCAAATATGTCCACACATCATCCGCCGAGAAATCAGCGATTGGCGCATATACATAAGCTCCACGTAATGTAGTGTGACGCCTGAGAAGATGATTCTTCACACGATACGTATTCATCAACTGCATACGTGTCGCACTTTCTGTGCTGCGTACACCGAGCACCATAATAACTTCCCCAAGCTGTGTAACCTTCTCCTCAATAAATCGATTTGCTGGGTTGATTTTCATTCGGTCCGTGCACCAACGGAAACGTATTGTAGGAGCAGGGTAACCACGGCCTATCAGGTTAACCCAAAAACTCTCTTGAAGTAAGGGCATTACCTTCTCGGCTATGAACGGCATCCCTGTTTCTTTAGATTTTTCGTTAATGAATTCTATATTTCTGTCAATATAGTCAACAATAACTGGAGTCTCGACCTTCGTATCTGAGGTAATTACATATATGGGTTTTTGCCTTTCTTCTGGTGGTAATACCTCTAAAGCTTTCCAAACCAACTGCAAAACTGTTGTGGAGTCCTTACCTCCGCTATATCCTAAAACCCAGGGTTGTGGATATTGATTATAGACTCCACGTATTTCATCATAAATATCCTGAAGACTACTGAATTCAAAAACAGATTTTTCTGTTGGACTACCTATCCTATTTATAGATTCCACTGACAACACCTTCTTAGCTTATTACAAGTAACTCAAGGGAAGCGCTTTTCTTGATACATTTGTTCGCAATTGTTAGGTTATTTTACCTCAAGAAGTAGTTTATCTCCGAGGAAATCGTTCTTGTAAGTTGTGTCAAGAATTGTGTGAAAATTCGCTCCTTCAAATTCGGGATAAGCTCCGGGTGAACGAAGTTCACCTTGGCAGATTTGGCTCAACTTCGTTAAAAAGGGGCAGAGGGATTCAGCTAGTTGGTATCTAAAGAACAGATGCTTAAACAACTGGCAGAGCGGAATATTATATTGGAATTCAAAACTTCAAATTGGCGCATCGCTTCAACGGTTTCCTACTTCGCTATCTTCCTGGTACTTGGCATCTCAGCCTCCTGGATCGGACCAGCATTACCTAACCTGACCGAACATGTACACACTGGTTTAGGCGCCATCAGCGTTATTTTCAGCGCGCGCTATTTGGGCACTAGGGGGATCATTTTTGGCAGGCGGGTATTCGACAGAATACGAGGGCACCCGATTATGATCGTTATGTTGGCGCTGTTGGCATTTTTAACAGCGCTGATGCCTTTATCGAACGTTCTATGGCAGCTGGCTCGTCAATAAAATGAATAATGAACAAAATACGCTCTCGAACACAGAACTGAGTTCAAGCTCCCATTCTAGCTGTTGGATCAACTGCTGCAGGACGGCCGATAACCTGTCCTTAGCGAAACAACCAAGGAATCGCCAGTACCAGAAATAACCCCCATACCAAATAGGCGGTGCTGGCGAGACTGAAGAC